>ENA-OPXH01000015-OPXH01000015.1-human-gut-metagenome-genome-assembly--contig:-NODE-15-length-157668-cov-9.400284_pt1 | contig 157668 bp, 193 predicted proteins | sample MGYA00241521_ERZ502034 | MGnify/ENA primary metagenome ERZ502034 (study PRJEB25962, sample SAMEA2042103) | human gut metagenome | biome: human gut; feature: human-associated habitat; material: faeces... | reverse complement strand
AATGCCGGCGCCTCCACTGGAATCACTTCCAGCGATTGATAATGCTGTTCTCATAAGTATCTCTCCTTTTCTCTCTTATGCATTATTTTTCTATTGCGATCAAAAGTGGTGCTCCCAGTTGACCGCATTGTTTCGTATCATTGTAAATTCTTCCATAATAGGAATCCTTTATCATACGAAAAAAAACGGAAAGCTACTGATTTTGTAACTTTCCGTATGTTCGCGACTTATCATCTTCGTTTCCTACGTTGGCATTACCCAAATCAGGTTCAAAGGTCGAAAGTTTTACTTTCCTCTCAGCCTGTTTAACAAGCTCCCTGTTTTTATAACTTAATAAGTATATAGCAAGTTTCTCTAAAAAGCAAGTTTCTATTTTCGTACTTTATTGCTTTTTTTAATTTTTAGCTTATTTTTCTTGCCTTTCTTGGAAATATCGTTAACCCTAACTTTTTCATAATAAATTTTAAATCTCTTTTCCTTTTGTCACGATCACATGAATGATAAATGGAATAAACAATGTGATAAATGCTGCATATCCAAGGTACGCATATCCCTGTTTTACAACAGCCAACAATCCAAACTGTGCGATCGCAAATGCTAAAAATGTAAAGATCAGTGTTGCAATGGCATTTCTTACTAAATGTCCATTCTGTCTTTCCTGCTCAGATTTCATACGACGCTCTACTGCATTGACACATCTTGTTACGATTCCAGAGATCATGTTTACCGCCGTTGAAATAGATCCAAGGATGATCAAAACAGAGATGATCGGTGTTAATAATCCTGAAGATGCTCCATTTTGTACTAAAACTAACATAGGAACTGTTGCTGTTACAAGGTCTGCTGCGTATGCAACGGCTAATAATCCGATGATGGATAATTCCATTGCAAAGAAATTAAATACAAAAATCTCAATGGCTGCTTTGTTGATCTGCTTCTTATCTGTCACAGGTTCCATATGCTGGTACATAACAGATACAGATGCTAACTGGAAGAAGAAATATAAAACTGCAGAATATAAAGCTGGTCCAAAAGCTCCGCTTTCTCCAGAGATCACAGGCATCTTTCCTGATACTAAGTTAGAGATTGCTGCTGTGATCGCATCCCACTGTACGATGATGTTTGGTACTAATACAAGAACTAATCCGATCAAGATCAGTACACTTAAAGTAGATGCACATTTTCTTACGACACTTGTTCCAAAGAGTGCGATCACAAAAATAAATGCTGCTATAATCAATGTACATACCCAGTATGGGATTCCAAATAGCATTTGAAGTGTTGATCCGCCTGTTGCAAATGCTGCAGCGGATGCCGTTCCGATCATGATCAGATAACAGATTTCATATAGATTTGACATGATTGGTCTTGTCTTTCCATATAAACTGTCAGAAAAACTTCTGTAATCATATGTTTTATGTTTGTATGCATAACGCATTCCATACCAGAAAAATAATGCATATAATCCTTGTGTGATCAATGGCATTAACAGACACCAGATTCCGTAGTTGATAAAATACTGATAGATCTGTGCTCCGGAAGCAAATCCACCTCCGAACTGTGTCGTAAATGCCACGAATGCGATTCCCATGGCAAGAGGCATCTTACTCTTGTCAACTAGTAAACTTTTTTTGCCGCTCATTTTGTCGTCCTCTCTTTTCTCTTAATGTAGTCTGATATTCTAGTTTTCATCGATCTTGATCATTTTTCCTGGATTCAAGATCAGCTTATCATCAAATGCACGTTTAATAGACTTGTATAGTTCGATCATTCTTGGTCCCGCAAATTCCTCTAAGAAATCAAGACGTCCGTTTCCGATTCCATGTTCTCCAGATAACTGTCCACCAAGTTTTTTTGATAATGCATATAATTCTGTTAATGATTCATGGGTTGCCTTCTTCCACTCCTCATCGCTCATCTCTGGTCCACGAAGCATTTCGGTATGAATGTTTCCATCTCCGCAATGACCACATGGCTCTACGCGGATTCCATGTGCAGATGCAATCTTCTTTGCCTGTTTTACATATTCTGCAATCTCTGATCTTGGAACAACCACATCACATTCTTCCTGTGCAACGGAATCTGCCTTCATTCCTTCAAGAATTGCTCCTCGTACTTCCCACACAGATGCCGCACGTTCTGGCGTTCCTGCGATATTACAATCTAAAGCTCCATTTTCTAATGCCGCTTCTGCTGCTGCTTCTACTGCACGATCAAGTTCTTCTTTGCTTGATGCATCATACATAACGATCAATACCGCTTCTCCGTGTTTCACTGGAAACAGTTTATGTAGACTTCTTTCTACAATATCGATCAATTCTCTTTCCAAAAATTCAATCGCTGTTGGAACAAATGGCAGATCTAATACTTTTGGCACCATATCAGCGCATTCTTCCAAGCTTCTAAATGGCATAACCAATGTACTTGAACATGTTGGTGCAGGCAATAACTTTAACGTAACTTCCGTCAAAATACATAAGATTCCCTCAGAACCAATCACTAAATCTTTCACATCAAATCCTGTTGTATTCTTTACGACATTGGATGAGAAATTCATGATGGAACCATCTGGCATAACTGCTTCAATACAACGGACAAAGTCTCTTGTAAGACCATATCTTACCGCTTTCATTCCACCTGCGTTGGTAATGACATTTCCACCGATAGAAGCTGTTTTTTCTCCTGGATCTGGTGGGTAGAATAATCCTTCTTCTTTAGCTGCCGCCTGAATATCAATTAACAATGCTCCTGGCTGTGCCGTGATCGTCTGGTTCTTGTGATCCACTGGAAAAATCTTATTCATACGCATCACAGATAACATGATTCCACCGTATTTACAAGTTGCTCCACCTGCAAGTCCTGTTCCAGCCCCACGGCAGACAACTGGAATATTCTGCTCGTAAGCATATTTCATGATTTCTGAAACTTCTTCTTTATTCAATACTTCCACGTACAATTCCGGTGGAAATACTCCATATTCCGGCATCTCGTCTTTGTAATATTCTTTTGCAATCTCATCGCCGACCCATACACGTTCGTTGTCTGTGATCTCAATGATCTTATCAAAATCTTCCTGGGTCATCTTCTTATATGGATATGGCATCTTATTCGTCCCCTTTCTGTTCTTTTACTAATTCTGTCAGATATGGAACGACTTTGTACAGGTCATCTACGATACAATAGTGTGCCACATTGAAAATCTGAGCTTCTGGATCATTGTTGATCGCTACGATGCATTCAGATCCTGTCATACAAGATGTAAACTGAATCGCACCAGAAACTCCACAAGTAATGATCAGTTTTGGACGAACAGTTCTTCCAGATAATCCAACCTGATGTGCAACATCCCCAAAACCATTCTCGATCATCGGTCTTGTAAATGCTAACTGTCCACCTAAAGCTTTGGCTAATTCTTCACACATTTCCACATCTTTTTCATTGCGGACCCCTCGTCCTGCTACAACTAAGACATCTTCATCTTCAATATTCTTTGTTTTCTCGATCACTTCAGATTTTAAGATCTCAATTGGAGATTGTTTCATCTCTTCTTTGACTGGACAGACAACGACTTCTCCTTTGGCATTGTCGACCTTCTGTGCCGCATCCATAACTCTGTATCTTACAGTTGCAAACTGTGGTCTTGATTTTGTGATAGAAATCTGAGCCATGATATTTCCACCAAATGCTGGACGAATCTGTACCATGTCTGTGTTTGACTTAATATCAAGGGTTGTACAATCAGCTGTTAATCCTGTATGGAATCTTGTTGCCAGTCTTGGGGCTAATGATCTTCCGAGTGCTGTTGCTCCGATCAAGACAGAACTTGGTTTCTGTGCTGCGATACATTCTGCAACAACATCTGTATAACAGTCTGCTCTGAATCCTTCTAAGGATTCATCCTCATATGCAAAGACCTGATCAACTCCATAGTCTAGAAGTTTATGTGCATTCTCAATGGTTCCTGCTCCACCTGTGATCACGCATTTGACTTTAAAATTTACTTTCGAAGCCATCTTTCTTGCTTCACCGATCAATTCAAATGCAACCGGATGAATGTCTCCACGTTCCTGTTCTACAAAGATCAAAAAATCTTTCCATTTGTCTTTATCAAATGATCCTGCTTTCTGCTCAAAACTGATTGCTTTTTCTGGACATTGTCTGACACACATTCCACACATTCGGCAAGTGTCCCCGACAACAATCCCATTATCTTCAAAACTTAATGCCCCAAACGGACATTTTTCCACGCATTTACCACATAGACTGCAGCGTTTTGCATCAAATTTTATTAGTTCCATGTCTTCTCACCTAAATCACTTTCTTATTCACTAATACGTCAAATAATTGTTTTGTCTTTTCTTTTGCATCTCCATCAAAATAAACCTGCTTTTCTACTTCTGGCGGTGCAAACATTTTCTCTACTGCGGTTGGTGATCCGACAAGTCCATATTTGCTTAAGTTCTGATCTGCCATATCTTCAAATGTCATGATCTTCACTGGGCGGTCTTTGGACTGTTTCTGCAGTAAATAAGATGGTAATCTTGGTACACACATGTCTTTGTCAACTGTGATCAGACATGGATATGGAATCTTTGAAGTCTGTGATACACTGACTAAATCCTGTTTTACCTGAATAGACTCGCTGTCTGCATCTACGATCTCAGACACCCATGCTGCATGTGGGATTCCTAAATGCTCTGCGATCGCTGGCCCAACCTGAGCGGTATCTCCATCGGTTGTCTGCTTTCCACAAATAATAAGATCTATATCTCCGATCGCAGTGATTCCCTGAGATAGTGCATAAGATGTTGCAAGCACGTCTGCTCCTGCAAACTTGCGGTCAGATAAAATGACTGCATCATCTGCTCCCATTGTATACGCATCTCTCATCATCTCCTCAGCCTGTGGAGGTCCCATGGTGAGAACTGTAACACTTCCTCCTACTTTCTCTCTTAATTGTAATGCTGCTTCCAGGGCAAATAAATCATAAGGATTCGTTCTTGTCTCCCCGGATAAACGCTTCATTGCCCCTGTTTCTGGGTCAATGTCAACTTTAGTACCTGCCGGTACCTGTTTCATACATACTAGAATTTTCATTGTTCTGCTGCTTCTTTCGTATTATTTGTTACTCTTTCACTTTAACTGATTAACGTAACACTACTTATTATACGACACCATTTTTTTATTGTCGAGTTAATCATACAAAAAAATAGCATCTGTTGTTTATTTTTTCGTAACAAATGCTATTTCCTTATCTATTTTTTCTTCTATTCGTCATCGTCACCGACGATCACTGGCTCTTTTTCTATCACTTGTTGTGGTTTCATCGCCTGATTCCCAACTGGTGCCAATAATACTTTTCCTGTTCCACGGTATACATTAACCAAGCCTTCGCCACTCGCTGCTGAGCCGAGCAAAGATTTTCCTGCTCGTTCTACCGTAAAATCAAGACTTCCGCTCCATGCGACCGCCAAGTTTCCGTCAATCTTTACAACATCATCTTCTAATGTGATCTCAACTAATTCTTCTCTTGGACAATCAGATTCTATGCACACAACTCCACTTCCTTTTAACCCAAGGTTGAAGAATCCTTCCCCGCCTGCAAATGCAGAAGAAAATGTCTTTCTTCTGACCGCTTTTTGTTTCAATGTGGATTCACAGGCTAAAAATAGTCCGTCATCTAATACGATCGAATTGCCCCATTCGTCAAGATTTAATAAAATGATATGTTTATATGTAGGTTCTAAAACAAGAGTTCCATCTCCTGTATATTCTGGCTTGATCACAGATTCTCCAGTTACTTTTCCTCGGATCGTCTTGGATAAGAAATCTCCTGCTCCTTTGATCCCTGTTGTCGCAGAGACATCTCCTGCCATCCACTGCATGGCACCTGACTGAATCGTTACATTTCCTCTGGATAGTTCACATTTTAGCTGACGTTTTCTTACATTCATCTGACTACAGAAGAATGCTAACTGGGCATCTTCTGGCATGACACTTAAGTCTCTCTGATATTCGATAACTTCAAATGGTCCTGATTTGTCGATGATCTTTACATCGTCGTTGTCACTGAAATTGCTGATTTTATACATAATCTTTCCCCTTCCTGTTATTATTTATACAACTGTTTCTATAATATGTTTTCCTTTATATTCGATTTTCTTTATTCCTGTTTCTTTATTTTTATTGAAATTGAAACTCAGCAAATAACCTTCTTCCTTTTGATAATAATCCAGATATTCAAAAATCTGCTGTCTGGCTCTTTGGTTATATTCATTACCTCTCCAGATTTTTAATTCAATGACAAATTGTTTTCCTTTATAATCAATGATAATATCTGTTCTTTTATTATCTCTCGTTCGTGCTTCAATATAATAATTTCCTGTCCCATTTATAATAGGTTTTAAAAATAATAAAAATAATTTCCTACCATTTTCTTCTATAAACTTTTGATCTTTTTCTGAATAAATTTCTTCATAATATTCATAAAACTTTTGCATTACCAATGGCATTTGCAACATTCCAGATACAATAAATTGATTTCGATCAGATGATACCTTCATATACATTTGATTATTAACTGCTGTTTCTGATAAAAACATATCATATAACTGTGTTTCAAAAATCCGATTCGATACTGCTACAATCCCATTTTTATCCTTTAAAAAGCCAAACGTAACTCCCAAATCTATAATCGGTGTTTCTCGTTTAAATGGGAAGTCAACTCCTGCAAATAAAATGTTTTGAAGCATTTCTTTTAACTGTGGATGATCTAACAACTTTTTGGTCATATCATCAAACAATGTGTTTGGTTCTTTTAACAAAACCTTGACTGCACTTAAAATTCCTTCTCTTGTCCACACTTGAACATCGGATACTCTTTCATCTAATAACTGACATATCTTTGAAACCAAATATGGATATCCTGACGTATAATCATATAAAATCCGACTGATTTCTTTTACATCCATACCTGTACGATGTTCCTGCTCGTATTCTTGTATCATTGTCTGAATATCACTTACAGAAAAGCTCATCTCAATATTAAAATCAACTGCGATATTCCATGGACTGTTATATTTCGATTCTTCTTGTGGATGTAGTTTTAACTTTAATGTTTTAATATCGTAAACACCTGCAAGAATTACAGAATGAAATGTTACATCTTTTCCTTGCTGACATTTTAAATATTTCTCTCTTAGAAGTCCAAGGAAAGATAAGAAAATCTGATTGTCTGAACTTTTGTCTACTTCATCGATCATTAGAACTACCTTTTTACCGCATTTTCTGCATAGGTTGCTGATTTTTGTTCCTAATGATCTCATAGGAAATCTCTCAGAGATTGAATAATTCCATTCCTCTAAAACTTTTTCATCTACATTCTGCTCTCGCAAACACTCTTCAATATCAAGTGAAAGTCCTTCGGCAAGACTTCCCAGAGATTCAAAATATTCATCGGCAGCTTCAAAACTTAAACTCAAAACCAGATAATCTTGTTTTCGCAATTCTTTTTCCAAAAGATAAAGCAAGGTTGTCTTACCGTATTGTCTGGCTCGATTGATCGTAAAATATTGTCCTGATTCGATATATTGATTGATAATCTGCTGAATCCTGTTGCTAAGATCAACCATATAATTTTTCTCCGGGATACATGTTCCTGTTGTACAAAACTTCTTAGCCATAAACCCCAACCTCCTTTCTTGTCCACTCTCTATTAATTACACCCTTATTCTACAATTCATCAAAATCAAATATCATTGGGATTGTGCTTTCCTGATAATATTTCTGTTCTTTTTCAAAATAAGCTTCTAATCCTTTATAGTCTTGTTCGTGCTGTGCTTTATTAAGATATCGATTATATTCTGCTTTATGAATATCACGGATGATCACTGGAACAATATTATGATCCAGACATTGTTTTAGAATGATCATACGCCCAACTCTCCCATTTCCATCCTGAAATGGGTGAATATTCTCAAACTGTGCATGAAATTTAGCAATATCGTATAATGTAATTTTCTCTGCGTTATGATACTTTTCTAATAACTGATGAATCTTTTCTGGAACTTCTTGTGGCAATGCTGTCTGGATCATCCACATATAAAGTTCCTGTTTCAAACATACTTGCTGTCTGTTTCTCTGTTAAGGTACTTCCTTCAATTCGATTGGAATTATACGCCACACTCCTCTGTGTATAACCGTATACTCCGCTTCGATCCTGTTTTTTAAATTCTATTTGCAGTCTGTCTTTTAATCGTTTCATATATGTTTCATTTTCCATGATTTTATCTCACCTCTTTTATTTAATCTGTTATTTTTAAGTATAGCATGAATTATGAATTTCTACATCTATTCTTTTAGAAGTCTATCCAATAATACTTTCCGATTATTTATAAACATCTCCGTAATCTGATAACTTTCCGTCTCCTCATACTCACATAAATGAATCCTACCATCATCAAAACAAAAAATGTCAGCGTCTGGAATTCCTAGTAAAATCGGTGAATGTGTAACAATAAAAAACTGTGCTCCTTTTTTTGCACATTTATATATCTCCATTAATAATGTTAATTGTCTTTGTGGTGATAATGCCGCTTCTGGCTCATCAAAAAGATACAATCCATTGGGCTGTAGATTATTTTGTGCTAATGCCAAGAAACCTTCTCCGTGTGATCTCTCATGATATCTGGCTGAATCTATTCCACCATATTCTTCTTCCTTCGTTGCAACATTATAGAAACTTTCTGCTCTAAGAAAATATCCCCATTTTTCCTTCCGATATCCTTTTACAACTCTGATGGCATCGCATAATTCGGAGTGTGTATCATGCGTAGAAAATACATAGTTTTTCGTTCCACCTTCTGGATTAAATCCATGAGCTATGGCAATTGCTTCTAATAATGTAGACTTTCCACTTCCATTTTCTCCAACAAAAAAGTTGATTGAATTTTGAAATTCTAGTCTTTCAACATCTTTTAATGCTTCTATTTGTTTTAGGTAACTGTCATCATCTATTTTGTTCCAGTCAAATATAATGCCCTGTATAAACTGATCATTCATTGGATTTCCTCCCAATCTTTACAATGTGTTAAATATTCTATCAGCTTATCTGTATTGTTATCATAATCATATTGTGAAATTCCTTTATAAAGTGCTAACTCTGTAAAAAGTCCACTACAATTTGATTCAATATATCCTGAAGTTTCATCTATATAAACGTATATTTTCTCTTCATCATCCATTTCTTGATAATATTCCTTGCTTGCTGTTGAATCTTCTACACGATATGCATGGAATTTTATATCTTCTGGTAAAATATCCTCTCCATCAACTGAATGCACGATATTGAACTTGCATATTCTCATTTCAATATCTGATATATTTTGCGTGATATCTTTTATGACAAATTTTTGCTTTAAATAATCAATCACTTCTTCTATGCTTTTCTCACCGATAATTGATGGATTTTTGTATTTTTCGATCAAGCTTTTGACGTATTTATTCATGTTCATTTGTTACCCCTTTTTTGTTTTTATCTTCTTATTGTTATATATTTGATAAACTAAAAATCATTTTATCACTTTACATTTTATCAAAAAAAGATATGACACGAAACTATCTTTTCATATTTCTATATCTCAAAATACTTATTCTATAGGATATTCAAAAAGCGAATCTATAGAAACTCCCAATACTTTAGCTAACCCATATAATTCTATATCTGTTACCGTTCTACTTTTATCCTCAATTTGCGAAATAGATCCTCTGCAAATATATATTGCTAATGTTTCTAATTTATCTGAAAGTTCTTGTTGACTCATCTTTTTTTGTTTTCTTAATATAATGATGGAATGAATCCGTGATAATATTGTCCTGTCATAGGACAAGCAGAAAAATAATTAAAAAATTACAAATGGAGGAAATTATATATGAAGCAAACATTGAATACCTCAATAGAAAAAATCAATCATTTAGGCAGAAAATCTTTAGAAGAACATTTAGTATCTGAACAAACATTACCTAATTCTGATGAAAAAGTATTTAATATAGGATATGCATTGTTAAAATTAGATCGTTTAGATGAAGCCTATGAAGATTACAATGAAGATATGGAGAATGGAATTTTTAATTTATTACAAAATATAATGAAAGAAGATGATTCTGATAATAAATTAAATGCCCATAAAAAAATTGCAATGATAAATAAAATATTACACGAAAAATATCCAGAAATTGAATCTATTATTAGATGCATATAAAAAGGAAGGAACCCTAAGTGCAACGATTAGCAAAATGCGTGTTACACTCAGGATTCCTTCCTTTTATATACTCATAGACTATATTAAATTTACCTTACATTGCTTTTCGATATATCTCAGCAATTTCTTCCTGTGTAAACACAACCGGATTGTTCTGAATACTTGCCGCAGATACTTTCATACAGTTCTCCGCCATCCAAGGAATATCTTCTTCGGATAATCCAAGGTCAGATAGTGTACAAGCAAGGTCGATATCTTTTAACAGACTTCTTAATTTACCAGCAAGATCTTCTGCGGTAACCCCGCCAAAGATTCTTGCGATCTTAGCAAATTTGAAGTGGTTTCCTTTATGGGATGCTTCTACGATCACTGGTGTTAATGCTGCAAGTCCCTGTCCGTGAACGATGTCTTTTAGTCCGCTGGCTGGATGTTCCATTCCATGTGCCAGGGTGACACCTGCTGTATTGATGACCATTCCACCGATCGTTGATGCTAGAGTGATCTTCTCCCATGCTTCTTTGCCGCCTTCACCTTTATATACTTTAACAAGGTTTCCTGCGATCAGTTCCATCGCGTATAAACTTAGAGCATCTGTAAATGGCTGTGCGATCTTTGATGTGTATGCTTCCATGCAGTGGCATAATGCGTCAAATCCAACAGATGCAAGTACATGTTTTGGCATTGTCATCATGCATTCTGGATCAACAATGGATACTTTTGCAACGATTGCATTGCAACGTAAGGATTTCTTATCTCCATTTTCCGGATTTGTAAGAACTGCAAATCCATTTCCTTCGGATCCTGTTCCACATGTTGTAGGAATTAAAATCAATGGTAATGCTTTATCACTTTGTAATCTGTTATAAATGTAATCGTTGATATCTCCGTCATTGATACTTAAGAATGCGATTGCTTTTGCACAGTCCATGATGCTTCCGCCACCGATCGCTACAACGACATCACATCCATTTGCCTTAGCAAAATCAGCGCCTTCCATCGCCGTTGTTGTTAATGGATTCTGTGCGACTTTATCAAATAATACATGATCAATTCCTGCTTTAGACAGGCTGTTTGCTACTTTATCATATAAACCAGATTTCTTTGCACTGCTTCTTCCAGTTACGATCAGGGCTTTCTTACCATATGGTTTTGTAAGCTCTCCTGTTTCTAAGACTTTACCGCTTCCAAATGCAATATTGACTGGAAGGAAGTAGTTAAAGTTAATTGCTGGCTGTACTTCTACTACATTTTCTGCTGTGTTAACAGCTCCAAGTGCATCTTCAAATGTACGATCTTCTTCTGATGTGATATCTTCATCATCAACGGCAACATCGATGTGAGATCCAAATTTTTCTTTGTATTTTAATTTACATACAATGAAGAAGATAATTCCAAGAACAGCCCATCCACCAGCCATTGCCCATTCCTGTGGTACAAGGTTTGACCCTGATCCTGGGATAATATACATCGCGACCATAAATCCTGACATTAAGACTGCCAATACACCAACAATCTTATAATGTTTTACTTTGTATGGACGTACCATTTCTGGTGCTTTCTTTCTTAAGATGATGAAAGATAAGGAAACCATACAGTATGCAAGACAGCATCCAAAGTTACCTGCATCGACGATCCATACTAACATTTTACGTCCAAATAATGGAGCTAATATGGATAATCCACCGATCAAGTATAATGCATTCACTGGTGTTTTGTGTGTTTTATGTAATTTACGGAAAGTTCTTGGAATCATATAAGATTCAGCCATGGAATACATTGCACGGCTACCACCAATTAAAAAGGAGTTCCAACTTGTAACGATTCCACACATACCACCGACGATCAATACTTTTGACATGATACTGCTGTGGAATGCTTTTGCCATTGCATCAGCTGTAACAAGTCCTGATCCTGCCTGTGAAGATGAAATATCAGATGGACTCATAACATAACCAACACCTAAGATGATCAGCGCATAAAATGCAACTGCTAGTACGATAGATAAGATCATGATCATACCGATTTTTTTAAGCGGCACATTGATCTCTTCTGCTGCCTGTGGGATAACATCAAATCCAATAAAGAAGAATGGTGTCATAACCGCAACACTCATGATCGCTTTCATAGTAGTTGACGCACTATCTCCTGCAAATAATTGTGGTGTTAAATTGCTGACATCTCCACTGACTACAGATGCTACGATCAGAAGGATTCCAACTCCACCAATGATCACTGTTAAAACTGTCTGTAAAGTTGCAGCTGTCTTCGCACCTTTGATATTGATAAATGTGATAAAGAATGCTACGATCATCGCAACTGCAAGCCATGATGCATAAATATCAAATCCTGCAACAGTATACAGATATCCTTTTAAGAATCCAGGATAAATATAAGTGATAATTGTAGGAAGTGCACATGCTTCAAAACATACAACACTGACATATCCTAAAATGATCGCCCACGTACAGATAAATGAACCAACCGGTCCCATTGCCTTGTAACTAAATACATGTTCTCCTCCACACTGTGGCATTGCTGCAGTAAGTTCTGCATAAGTAAGTCCTACAAAGAATACCATGATACCACCGATTGCAAAACCGATGACAGCTCCTAAAACTCCACCTCGACCGATCCAGTCTCCGGTTGAAACAACCCATCCCCAACCGATCATAGCGCCAAATGCAATGACAAGAATGTCCCATGCACTAAATACTTTGTCAAATTCTGATTTTTTCTTTTCCATTATATATCATTCCTTTCTTGCTTCACATTCTGTTTAAAGTTTCGAAAGAAAAAAGGCGCTAAAAGATCCTTATCTCTTAACGCCTTTGTTAGAATGTAAATGTATTTTATTTTAATTTTCAAATCGCAGATCAATCAACTGCATGATATATTTTGCTGTTTTTTCAAGTCCAAGAATACTAGAATCGATCATCATATGTCTGGTACGACAATCTCTCATATCAGAGCTTGTCATATATTCATATCTTGACTTCAACATCCCATCATTATATTTTACAAGTTTTTGTGCTTCTTTTTGTGATACACCTTTTTGCTCCATGATATGTTTCACTTTATATTCTTCTGGTGCATATACAAAGATATTTAAGCAGTCATCCCTGTCTTTTAATATATAGTTACTACATCTTCCGATAATGACACAAGATGATTTTGCCGCCAGTTTATGAATAACCTCAAACTGTGTGTAAATAACACGGTTTGTAAGATTCGCATATCTTGGTCCAAAGGTTGTATCAAATTCATATTTGACATTTTCTTCTCCGGAATCGGCTTTTTCTACCAGATCCCTGTCAACTCCAAGTTTCTCTACGACCTGATCTACTAAATCTCTGTCGTAAAATGGAATTCCAAGTGATTCGGCAACCATCTTTCCAATGTCCGGACCACCGCTTCCGTATTCACATCCGATATTTACGATAAAATGTTTCATTTACATTCCTCCCTGATATTTTGATCTTTTTTCAAAGATATTATTTTATGCTAAAGATTCTACAGCCTCCTTCATGATCGCAAATGCTTTATCACATTCTTCTTCTGTTACGATCAATGGTGGGATTGTACGGATCACACTGCTTCCGATGGCTGTTACTAACAGTTTTCGATCAAAACATGCATGTTTAATATCAACTGCGTTTAATGTGTCATCAAATTCGATACCTGTTAATAATCCCTGGTGTCTGACCTCTTTTACATGAGGAAGTCCTTTTAATTTCTCAGCAAAGTAATCTCCAACTTTCTTTGCATTTCCAGCCAAGTCGCGATCGATCAGTTCATTAACTTCTGCTAATGCTGCTGCACAGCTGACTGGATGTCCACCAAATGTTGTTCCATGAGATCCTGGTGTAAATGCTTTAGCAACTTCTGCTGTTGCACAGATTGCTCCGATCGGCATTCCTCCACCTAAGCCTTTTGCCATGGATACGATGTCTGGTTTGATTCCATAGTTCATATAAGACATCACTGCACCTGTTCGACACCATCCTGTCTGAACTTCATCGATCAAGAGCAACATATCATTTTCATCACAAAATTCTCTTAATCCTTTCATGAATTCCTGTGTTGCTGGATGAACACCACCTTCACCCTGTACTGGCTCGATCATGATCGCGATCGTATTTTCTGTACATGCATCTTTAAATGCCTGAAGGTTATTATATGGTGCGTATGAGAATCCATAAGTCATTGGTCCAAATCCGACCTGACATCCATTTCCCGGCTGTCCTGTTGCTGACATTGCTCCGAATGTTCTTCCATGGAATCCCATCTTCGCTGTTACGATATGATAATGGTTTGGTCCGTATTTTTCGATTCCGTATTTACGAGCCATCTTGATCATTGCTTCATTTGCCTCTGTACCAGAGTTCTGATAGAAGATCTTATCCATTCCAATCGTTTCACATACTTTTTCAGCAAGCAGTGCCTGAGGAATTGTGTATGGATAGTTGAATGTATGCATGATGTCGCCAACCTGATCTTTAACTGCTGCTACAACCTTTTCATTACAGCTTCCTGCGTTATTTACTGCGATTCCTGCATAGAAATCAAGATATTCCTCACCATTTTCATCGTACATATACATATCTTTTGCTCTCTCCGCAAGGAAATCAAAACGTTCGTATGTCTCGATCATATATTTGTTTACTTTATCTTTAATATCCTGACTTGTTAATCCTGTGTCTTTTAATCTCATATCTGCTTCCTCCTCATGATGTTATTAGTTATTTAACTTCTCTGGGCCAGATTTTGTTTATCTTTTTCATTGATAAACTTTAAATAATAAAAAGAAAAGCAAGGGAAACTTATCCTGTCGGTAAGCGCCCTTGCTTAATTTCTATCCTTTATTTTGTACAACTATACAATAACACTAGAGGATTGAATTGTCAATATATCTTTGTTATTTTTTGAAATTTCTTTATTTTTATCTTTTATAATATATTTTATTATTATATTGTATATTTTTCTTAATGTTTTATTGTTTTTTGATTTTTTTATAAAATATTATATATTACATCTGTCCATTATATTGAACATATCATTTTATCATCTTACTACTTCCGTATGATACCTACCGATAATCTACAAACACACAGATAAAACTTGTCTTTTGTTGTGTTTCATTTTTATAATTATGTTTTTTATCTGTTTCAAATCGATAGATTTCCCCTTTTGTGATCTTCTGAACATCTTCACCACACTCAATCGTAAGTTCTCCATCTGTAACTGAAAGATATTCTCTTGTCTTCTCTCCATGGCTGCCACTGATATATTTGCCCCCTGGTTCGATATCAATGCGGTAAATCTCTAATTGGTGATTATCTTCATATGGAAAACATGTCCATACTTTGTATTCACCGATCATTTCTTTTGTTGGTGTCATCTGATCTGGTGTTACAAGGCAAGATTCCATTGGCGGAGCATCAATTAATTCTTGGAATTCGATTCTTAATCCGCTTGTGATCTTTCCTAAAACACCTAACGATGGATTTGCTGTTCCTTTCTCAATCTGAGCTAACATACTTTTACTAACACCTGTTTGTTCTGATAGTACATCAAGACTCATGCCCTTGGAAGTTCGAATTCTTTTTAGGTTGACAGCTACATTGTGAGATAGGTATGATTGATAATCCATAGGAGACTCCTTTTTGCTTTTATTATCAGTTTCTTCATTTCTGCGTATTCTAATGCAAGTATTATTACTATCCTTATGTTATCTGCAATACTGCTTTAATGCAAGTGCAATTTTTTACATAACCATTCCTTTTTTTAATGCAAACAGTTGCGAAAGAAAGAGGTTTTTATGTAAAAGCTCTATCAAACGTCTATTCAAATTATGACGTTTGATAGAGCCTTGTCTTTCTGCTGTCATTTCGTTATAATAGGATTAATCGAACATATATACGGGAGGAATTTTATTTTGGATCAATTATTATGCCAATTAAACCAAGAACAACTAGAAGCTGTTACATCTACAGAAGGTTTTATCCGAGTGATCGCAGGGGCCGGTTCTGGAAAAACCAGAGCGTTATCTCACAGATTTGCCTTTTTGGTTAACGAAATTGGAATTTTGCCAGGCAATATCCTTTGTGTTACTTTCACAAACAAAGCTGCTAACGAAATGAAACATCAGATTCATAATCTCATTGCTGATAACGATACTGGTTATATTAATACCTTCCATGGATTTTGTGTATCCATTCTACAGGAAGACTCCCATGCCGTACAATATCCAAAGAATTTTCTTGTTTTAGACAATCAGGATATTGATTCTATGTTAAAGATCATTTATGAGGAACGCGGACTTACACTTCGTCATAAGACATTTTCAAAGGCAAGAGATATGATCGAGATGTATAAATTAGAACGATATCCTAATTATTATCTTGATCTGATCACAATGTCACTTGATACATTACGGCAAAAATATTTGGGGGCTACCGATGTGAATGATATCATTTTTTATGGATATTTATATCAGGAGAAGAAATGTTTTGGTCTCGATTACAACGATCTTTTGAAATTTTCTCTTTATATTTTTGAAAAGAATAAAGAGATCCGTTTAAAATGGCAGAAACGTCTGGAATACATCATGATCGATGAGTTCCAGGATATTGATAAGATTCAATATCAATTAATGAAAGTCTTATGCGGATATCATAAAAACCTCTTTATTGTAGGAGACCCAGATCAGACAATCTATTCCTGGCGCGGTGCAGATATCAACTATCTCCTTAATTTTGACAAAGCTTTCCCTGATGTCAAAACGATCATGATGAATGAAAATTATCGTTCTACTCCTCAGATCTTATCGGTATGCAATTCACTGATCGATAAGAATAAAAATCGTATGAAAAAGGACCTTCTGCCAATGTGTCATAGCAAAAATTCAGTGCTTTATTATCACGGAGATACTTCAGAAGAGGAATCTGATTGGATCGCAGATCAGATCATAAAATTACATAAAAAAGATATCTCATATAAGGATATCACGATTCTTTATCGTGCTCATTACGTTACCCGAACCTTGGAAGAGACATTGTTAAAAAAGAAAATCCCATATAGCATCTATAGTGGAATTCAATTTTTTGAGCGAATGGAAGTAAAAGACGCACTGTCTTATCTGCGTATGATCACATACAAAGATGATCTCTCTTTTTTAAGGATTGTGAATGTTCCAAAACGAAATATCGGTAAAAAACGAATGGAATTTCTTCAAGCATATGTAAATGCTCATCACTGTTCTTTTTATGAGGCATTAAAAGAATGTGTGGAAGATCCAATTTTTAAAGGAACAGATGCAAAAGATTTTATCTCATTGATCGATGCTTTTTCAGTGACTTATGAGCAACGAACAATTTCTGAAGTTTTATCTGATATTTTGGATCGAAGTGGTTATGAAGAAATGCTTCGAACTACTGGAAATCAGGAACGTCTTGATAATCTGGCTGAATTAAAACAAGCTGTTTATGATTATGAAATATCTTGTGGCGAGGAAGCTCTGCTACCTGATTATCTTGATCATATTGCCCTATTTACGAATAGTGACGTTACTGATGATTCTGACAAAGTAAAATTGATGACCGTTCATGCTGCAAAAGGATTGGAATTCCCACACGTATTCCTATGTGCATTAAATGAAGGAATTTTTCCTTCCAAGAAAACCTCTACAATTGAGGGAATGGAAGAGGAACGTCGTCTTGCATTTGTTGCAATGTCACGTGCCATGAAAAGTTTATTTTTAAGTGAATCGCACGGAAAAAATTTTGATGGATCAACCCGTTACCCATCTAGATTTATTTTAGATATCGATCAAAAATTTTTAGAATACGTTAAAAAGCCAGAAGATACTCTGATCGCAGAAACCAAAAATTACATTCATTACAGTAATCGCTATTTAGATGGTTATGTCGCTGAACAAACTTTTCAGGTTGGTGATAAGATCATTCATAATGTCTTTGGACAAGGTAGGATTAAATCCATCCTTTCTGATCGAAATGCATATATGATCAAATTTGAACAAATAGAAACACCTCGGATCATTTCATTTCGGGTTCCAATAAAAAGAGCTTAAGTTTTATGTAAAAGAATCCTGAGTAAATTTTTACTACTCAGGATTCTTCTTTGTATAAAGAACTAATCGTAAATATCCTATTGCTCGAAGTCCATATTGGATAAAAGATGTACTCCATCCTAATGATCCTTGTGGATTAATTGATACACGTCTGACTGTTTCAAAATCTCCTGTATAAAAACATAACATGTAATATAGATATTCGTCATCGGTTTTATTTAATAGTACTGTTCCTCATATGTACCACTACAGTCAGGATAAGAAGCAGAACGATCAGCACGGTTATAAAAACCAAAACTGCCATGGACTGCGGTTGCTTCGGAAATCAATTACAGCCAGTTTTCCAGAACATCATTCAGCTTATTCATATCCAGCGGTTTTCGCGATATGTCCATTCATGCCTGTATTTTTGGCCAACTGTACATCTTCTGCAAAAGCATTGGCAGTCATGGCAACAATAGGCAGTTTTCCCTTTTCACCCGGAAGGCTCCTGATTGCTGCAGTTGCCTCATAACCATTCATAACAGGCATTTGGATATCCATAAAAATAAGATCATACGAATCTTTCGGAGAAGCCTCCACTTTCTCAACTGCGATTTTTCCATTTTCTGCTGTTTCCACTTCTGCCCCTGTCATCTGCAAAATTTCAACACCAATTTCTCTGTTCAACTCATTATCCTCAACCAGCAGAATCCTTTTTTCCGTGTAGTCTGATTCTGACAGCTTCTCCAAATAATTTCTTGCTGTTTTTTCTTTTCTTCCTGAAGTAAACTGCCGCAGTGTAGCCGTCAGCCGAGAACGGAACAGTGGTTTTGCAATAAAAGCATCTATGCCCGCCGCCTTTGCTTCTTCTTCAATTTCGCTGAATTCATAGGATGTCAATACAATGATGGTGATCTCTTTTCCTATCCGCTTCCGAATCTGTCTGGCTGTTTCTATGCCATCCATATCCGGCATCTTCCAGTCTAAAATAACAGCAAAGTAATCATCTTTCAACTCATGCCGTGCATAACAGCGCTCAACCGCTTCCCTGCCAGAGAGAACCCATTCACCCATAATACCGATTTCCTTCAGTGTGGCAACTGTACTTTCACAGCATGTCTTATCATCATCCACTACCAGAACCGGCAGATTCATCAGATTTTTGTCCTGTTCTTTTTCTTTTTCCTGAAGCTCCAGATAAATTGTTACTGTGATTTTAGTTCCCTTGTGCAAGGTACTGTCCACTTTAATATTACCATTCATCAGGTTCACAATATTTCTGCTGATTGCCATTCCAAGACCGGTTCCCTGGACTCTGGTTGTCCGGTGGTCATCCGCGCGGCTGAACGGATCAAACATGATTTTCTGGAATTCCGGTGACATACCGATTCCATTATCCTCAATCGTAAATTCATAGCATCCAAGTTCTGAAAATCCATTTGGCTTTTCCTCTATCGAAAAAGTAATATTTCCACCATCCGGTGTATACTTGATTGCATTACTCATCAGATTCACAAATACCTGCTGAATCCTCAAGCTGTCACCACAGACAGCCTCATGTTCAATATGATTGATGTGTATATCAAAATTATGTTTATGTTCATCAAGCACCGGTTTCGTAATTGTAATAAGATTATCTACCAGATCTGACAGATTGAAATCTTCCTGTGCCAGTGTCATTTTTCCACTTTCAATACGTGCCATATCCAATACTTCATTGATCAGCCCCAGCAGATGACGGCTTGATTCTGTAATCTTGCTGAGACATTCAATAACTCTGTCCTGACTCTCAATATTTGCTCCTGCTATTGCCGTCAGACCCACAATGGCATTCATTGGTGTCCGGATATCATGGGACATATTGGAAAGGAATTCTGTTTTCGCACGATTTGCGTTTTCTGCGGACCGGTAAGCCTCTTTCAGTGCCTGACGGGATTCAATCTCTGCTTTCTTCTCCTGTGTCACATCCATGGATGCCAGCAATACCTTTTCCAGCTTTCCATTCTTCCATTCCAAGGGAATATAAGAAGCGATTTTATAAGTCTTTTCATCCAAGCTGCAATACTCAAACTTATAAATATCATTTTCATTTTTCAGTTTTTTCCGAATATTATCCGGGGCTATCAGGATATCGATAGCTTCCAATGGTTCCAGTGTCTTATATTTTTCAAGAACCTGCATCTGAAAATCATGATAAAATCCCAGAGGTTTATATATCATCTGTCCATTCAGATTGTAGAATTCATATCTGTCATTTTCCAGATCACAGACAACAAATCGGTCAACCAGACGCACAATACTCTGAATCAGCTGCTCCATGGAAGCATTATCCGCTGCCATCTGCAGATGCCGCGCACTCTCCACCTTTGCCTCTGTGATATCACGCAGAAAGATCATGGCATATTCTGAATCCTCTATTTCGCCACGTATGACCACATTGCGGACCCATCGTTCTTCTCCATTCAGAGTGATACGGCACTCTAAAGCCAATTCGGTTTCCAGACCCTTCAGCCTTTCTGCAATATAACCACGGTCGTAAAAAGAGGACACCGCCTTCTTATCTGTCTCCACAACATAGGAATCCACAAAATGCCGAATCAGTTCATCCCATGTATGACTCTGTTCAAAAACTGTCATCAGGGACGGTTCAACCTTAAAGGTATCAAAAGTATTCGCTTCCAGATTCACATAATACTCGCACAGATCTGCTTTCGTAAAAGCCCGGTGGAAAGCAGCAGATTTTTGTGCCTGCATGATTTCTTTTTTCTCCGCATCAATGTTAATAAAAATCCCGGCAATCCAGCTGGCAGAACCATCCAGACGGCGTATTACTTCTGCCGATGCCCGAAACCACTGGTATTGATTATCCTTCATTCTCATACGATACTCTACCTGGTATTTTATCTGGTTTGTCTTATCCTTAATTGCCGCCTGAAGCTGCACCATTACTCTTTCTTTATCCTGTGGATGCAGAAGATCTGACCAGGATTCCAGTTTATTCGGAAAGTCCAGAGTATCATGATAGCCGAGCATTTTTCGGAATTCATGACTCCAGTTTGCATTCACAATCTCACTGTTTTCGTCACAGTCAAAATACCAGAAGCCGGAATAGATAGCCTCATTGAGCAGTGCCAAATTTACATGATCCCAGTTGACCTGTACGGACATAACCCAGATCTGTCTGCCCGCCTCATCTGTCGCATCCTCTTTACAAAGCCGTACATTATTCACTGTACCGTCTGCTGCAAGGATCTGTGCTTCCCCTATTCCGTGAAGCTGCAAAAAACGGTCTCGCTCCAGTATATCTTCCTCGTCATAAAAGAAGTTTCTCAATGAGCCTTTTGTCTGTTCCATGAAAGTATCGAATGTATATCCTGTACTATGCAACAGCAGATTATTCACAGACAAAATAGACAGGTTTTGGTCATAAGATCCTGTCATTATACCTACCCCGCCATTATTTTCCAGTGTTTTCTGTACGGCCTGTGACATGGCCTGTGTCTGCCCCGTTACAGTCTCACCTAAAGAATATATTTTGTCTTCATAATTTTTCATTTTATAAAAATCCTCTCTCCGTTTTATGCCTTCTTCATCTTGCTTTTATCTGTATACAGAAAACCTGTCCCTGCTAGTTTTGTTACCCATTTTTGCATGCAAAAAGGACACTTGCCAAAATCTGCCAGTGTCCCTACTATATTTCTCTAAAATCACACATTTATATAGTATAAAAGGTATCGGAATCTCTTCTGTTCATACATCTTTTCCATATATTATGATGATATGGAAACAGTGGCAACCGGCTGACATGGTCAAGCTTTCTGACTTTAGTCCCTTCTGGCTTTGCGCCCCTGCCTTTCAACAGGTTTGCCTTTAAAATAATCTCTTTCTTCAAAAGACCATACCACACGGTTTTCCGCACGTCAATAATTTTTTAAAAAAATCTACACATATTTTACTTCATAAAAAATCTAAATCGATGAATCCTAAAAACCTAACATTTTTTTCATATGAAGCTCATTCATCATTTATAGTGCTATTCTCTCCATTAACTAAACATAACCTATTGTTCGATAATAAATTTTAGATCCAAAAAGAGGCCTAACACCACGAACCAACTCGCAATGCAAAGCCTCAGCACGGATCCGTTCCCGATCTATAATGATATAACAAACAGTCCCTACTGTATATTTTAATCCAATTTTGAACACATTCTCTAATTTCTTTCGGTATATTTTTACAAAATTTCTGTATCCACGTTTCACGTAATTTACCTTTCGATGCTTTGATTTTTTAATGCCTAAGGATTTTCACTCTTTGGTTCTTTTACCATCTTTTTATTCCTCTATAATTGGTAAGCGATTTATCTTAGGGTGTTGCTAGAATAATAGAATGCTAGTACTTTACTCCATTTTTCTAGCAAACATCCTTTGCACTTCTTCATTCCATGGTGTTAGTTTTTCTAATTCTTTCTGGGCAGTTCTCGCATTCAGCCTTTTTTCCAAAATTTAATCTAATGTCTCAGGGCACTTAAGTTCGGGACCTTAACAGTATTTCAAGCCACGTAACCATCTTTGGATGTCCGATGAATGAAAAAGATTTATCCAAAATTGTTTCCTACTAATTCGTCCTGTAAGAAAATCATTTACATAATTCCATACTGTATCATCTGCCATAGGTCCTTCTACAATATCATAATTATGTGTTTTTCCGCTTCTACATTGTGCAATAAAGTCTAACCACTCATCTGATATTTCTGGAAATTTTAATATTTTCAAACTATCGTTTGGTTTGGATTTCTTAATGTCCCAGTGATCAATGTCCTATGCCCACTATTTCTTCAAAACTCTATCAAAAATTCTATAATTTCGATCATCTCTTGGAGAACAATACACCGCAAATTCAATATTTTTGAAACTATATAAGTATTCTCGAATTACATTTTTTGCTGCCTGAGCAACAATCTGAGGATCATTCATAAATGCACCACATCCAAATGCCCCAAGAATTATCGTTTCATCATCTTCTGAAAGTGCTGTATCCAAAATTCTTTTTAATCGCTTTTCATGTAATTTTAATAATTCGTCATTTGTCATCTTTTTCGCATTATTATATGATGACTTGCCATTATAATTATTTTTGACTCTTAGATTCGGAGCTGCACATGTGATTACATCTACATTATACCAATCAGATGCATCCATAATCTCTGGTTGTTCAGTATCTGTTTTAAATACTGTGACTGCAGGTGTATAAATGATATCATCATTATAAATTGGATTATGTGCTTGTCTGTGGGGAGAATAGAATCCATCCCACATTGTTTGTGTACTTAAACAAACATATAGTCCTGAACATCTGCACAGACATTCTTCTTGTGCATTAGATCCTCTTTTTACTCCACCACCTGGATTAGTTGCGGAAGCAAAATTATGTACCGCTGTCTTAGTATTTTTATATGCCGATGCTGCTTGTAATGTTCTCTTTTTTGATACAATAATATTTGCAGGTTTTTCATATCGTTTTTGGTTATTGCTATTTATTCTTTGATTTTGGAGAATTAGTTTTTGGTTACATATTGAATTTTTGATCGATTGTTTTAAGCTTGAATTTGTTTTACATAATGTTTCTGTATCTTCAAATATTTTTATGTTTTCTTGTTTTCCCATAATCTAATTTCTCTCTTTTTCTTTGTTATATGTATAAACTAGGATAAATACAACCTATTTTTACAATAAAAAGCCATTGCTATTAATACTCCCAAGGAGATATTAAGTAACAACAGCTTTAATAAATTTATTAATGGGTATTTTGTTTAGAATTTTTCGGTTTATTCTGATTAATTAATGTCTACAGAATCTTAATTATTCCCAGTGTCGTGATTTCTTAATATCTGCGGAAACCTTAATTGCCGCGGTAGCTTTTTGTTATTTCATTTTTTCAACTAATTTCTCAAATTCTTCTTCATTCTCAATAAATGTATAAGGTGCATATTCTCCATATGCTGTAGGTCTACTAATTATTACTAATTGTATTCCTTTTGATGCCACTTGCTGATTCATCCTTCTTTTCATTTCCACTAAATGACTTCCATGTTGAGTTTTTAATGCATAACATCCATACATATTTTTGCCGTATCTAATGTATCCTTTGCATTTTGCATTCGGTAAATAGATAAATCTCTTTTCTTATCCATTCACTATCACCCCTTCTTCATGAATGTTTTTATAAAATGGCAACGTATCTAACCAATATTCATATTGCTCTTCATTTTTTATAATTGGCGAAATATCAACTCCTGTATCCATTTCTATATCAAATGCTAAATCATATACCTGATTTTCTATTTTTTTAATCTCATTATCTGACATTTTTACCAGAATCATAACATCAACATCTGAACTTGAATTATAATCACCTCTGGCATAAGAGCCATAAACAATAACTTTTGTTAATTTTGATCCCATTATGTCTTTTAGTTGCTGAGAAAATTGATAAATTATATTGTGTATTCTATATTTATTTTTTATACATTGATATTTTATCATATCTCGATCACTATAACAACGAAAAAGCCATTGCGCACCATCTACTCTATTAATTGGATGATGATTTACAATGACCTTCTTCTTTACATTAAATGATTATTTTGTTTAGAATTTTTGGAACAATTTGTTCTTATTTGTACAATTTATTTTATAAACTGATTTCTTAACGTCCCTAGGACCTCTCTGTATATTTTTATTAAAATTGCACAAGAAAGCTTGGATTTATCAGCTTTCCGGATACTCTTTAAATTAATTAGCTGATCAAAATACAGCCTTATGGATAGTGAATAAGGTATCTTTTTGTACCATTCATAGAAAAATTGGTATAAAAAGAAGACGTCTTGATATTTTTATGGTTGCCTTCTTTGTTCACCCATTTTCTCTACAGCAACAAACCTCTCATGTCTGACAGGATCATCCATCTGCTATGATCGGAGTCCTAAATTCCTTCGTTCTGTCTATCCATAGCTGGGCTGCCACTTATGCTTAAGCACAGGATCTTTGTCCTATGGTCTGTATCTCCTGTGGCTAAACTGGCTATACTTTTTTCAACGATACAGTTACATCCCTGTCCACAGCACCAATCTCCTTGGCGGACGCTTTCCTGTTTTCAGGTTTATTTCTTTCTTGTTAGGCTGCCTGTGGCAGTTGGGTTGGACGATGAATATCCTCTATCATTTTTGATCCATTGTAGACAACACCCTTCGTCATGATTGCAAAGAATACCCGGATCAGCTTACATCCAACGGCTATCATTGCCTGTCGGCCTTTTAGTGGATTCTTTATCCGTTTTCTGTAATAATCATAGATCGATCTGAATTCTTTATTGCTCTGTATCAATGGTAATACTACCTGGTATATGATTTTTCGCAGTTTCTTCCGACCACGCTTGCTGATCGTTGTACGACCTTTGTGTTTTCCAGAGCTGTTCTCTACCAGTTCAAATCCAGCATACTTCTGGATCTGTTTCGGGTTTTTAAAGCGACTGATATCCCCGACTTCTGATATGAAACCAGCTACAGTTACTAATCCGACACCATCAACTGACAGCATCTTTTCTGCATGATCAGTTCTTCCATCACAGATGTAACCATTTCCAATTGTTGCTTCTTTACCTTATAATCTTCCAGCAACATCTGAATCTCCATGACTGCACCCTGACCTCCTGATTTTCCAACACTATCATGCGCAGCATCTACCAGGGTCTTTGCCCTATTAAAACTGACGCCTTTGCCACGCACTTTATGTTCTCTCCATATCTTTATAATGTTATCTACACCCAGTGCTGTCACCATAGTCGGTAATGGTACTTCCTCAAGGATCATCATTCCTGTTGTTGTATCAAATTTCTTGTATACAGTAAGATATTCTGGAAAATATATCTTCAGCCATCTCTGTATCCTGTTGGATGCTGCATTCAGCTCCTTCATGATGCGATCTCGGCTGGATGTCACTTCTCTGGTCTCTTCATAGATTCCTTCCGGCACATATGGAAAACTGTACCTTCCATCGATTACAAGCTTTGCAATCGTCTTTGGATCTTTCAGATCTGTTTTCTTTGGGCTGTTGTCATCCAGTTCCTTTGCTTTCTTAACAGATGCAAGATTCACGAATGCCAGTTTCATCCCATGATCTTTTACAAACTGATAAAAGGTATACCAGTAATGACCTGTAGGTTCACATCCTATCATTGCTTCATTTTTTCCATGCTTTATGCATATTTGTGTAACCCAGTCATAAAAGCTGTTGAACCCATTGATATCAGTTGAAAATCTGAATACTTTTCTTGTCAGCTCTCTTCCCCGGTAATCGAATGCTCTGACATAGTGTTCAGAACTTCCGATATCAACTCCGAGTACTAAAGTTGATTCTGTGACTTGTTCAATCTTTTGATTCTGTGTATAATTCATTATAAGGATCTCCGATAATTAAGATATTTTTCATCCGCCAAGATGATATCTTAATTATACTGTGAGGTTCTTCTTTCGTCTATTGACATTATTTATGAATTACAGGAATGCTTAAATTATACATAATACCTATTCTATTACCTTTGATTTCTTAATGCCTCAGAGAACTTATGTTCCATCTTTCCACAGTATGGCAAGAACTTATGTTCATATTTAATTTTTTGACCTAATTCTCAATTTTTCTTTCAATGTTTTACATTTGGAAATATTCTTAAAAATATTAGCAGGATATGAATCTGCAAATATTTCATCAATCAATTGTGTTGTCTTTTCAACCAACACATCTACTGTTCCCTTTATTTCTTCTCTTATATTTTCTTTTTCAATAACTGCTGTTTCAAATTCATGTGTTGTTGATAATAATACAAAATGTAAAATAAATCTATTTGCATGAATACAAACTAGACGTTCTCTATTATTCTTAGCCTGCTCCTTTTTCGTTTGCAAATAATTTTCTACTTCTCTCATATATAATACTGAATTTAAAAGCACAAAGGAATTTGTTGAAGGATTCATTAATGCTTTATATGGTGTTTTTGTAATATCCTCAGACAATGTTCCTACATTTCCTTTAGCTGTTACTGCATAAGAAATATCAGAATACCGACAAGCTAATGCTATAATTGCCTCATCAAAAGAAATTTGTTTATCCAGATTAGTTATTCTATCTCCACTTTTATATAAATATGCATAATGTGAAAACATCAATTCCATACGTATTCTTTCCTGTTCTGGATCTAATGCTGCAAAATCTTTGTTTTCAATCCTATTTTGTGTATTCGATAATCTCGTAATTTGCGTTGAAGTCTCAGTATCTACATTACTTAAATCAATTATTTGAATCATTACCATTGCTTTTGAAATTTGATCTGGCTTTTCCATATATAACGATCCAATAGTTCCTGTTGTTTGCGCCCCATTTACTAAAGATACGCCCTCTAGTGCAAATAATCCTGTTGTATTTGTCGTACTATCTTTTGCTTTACGTTTTATAGATTTACATAATAATTTAATACCATTATTGTAATAATAAAATTTATCTGGTTCATTCATAAGAACTTTTTTCATTCCTTCATTTACATCTGTATTACCTTTATAAAATCGTATATTTTTTGCAAACAATTTGTTACCGAACTCTTTATACCATTCTCCTATCATTGTTGCCGAAATCGTTCCATAATAAGAAACAAAAGGTGTTTCTATCTTTCCCCAATTAGATAAAATCACATCATCAATATCTATTCCTGCTTGATCTTGTCCATTCGCTAAAAAATTATAAACATCTTTAAAATTGATCTCATCAAAAAGTAAAATTGTACTTACATCATCATTTGTTCTTTTTAACAAATCAGAAATAGGTCTCTCCGCATAAGGACTTATCTTCTGATCTCCTGTATGTATAAAAATAGCATGTATTTGATAGTCCATTTTAGTCAAGACTTTATCAACATCGGTCTGTTTTGCCATTATTTTTGCATTTGCTCCCTCCAAATCTTCTGCTAATATACGTTCAATACCTTGTGCAAAAGTTGATATTTCTTCTTGACTTATTCCACCTGTTCCCTTTTCTCTCCATTTACTCTGAATAACAAATAATTTCTTTTGAGACTCATCCAAATATATTGCATCTATGCCCATATCATGATAACCGTCTGTAATATGAATACTCGCTTGCGGTACATCAATTCCTGCCATCATCATTAATGCTACCGCAGCTAGTGTGCGTGTTTCAAAATGTTTAGATTGATTTTCTGGAAAATCTCTCATATCTATTTTATCTTCAAATAATTCTTTTAAATTTGCCTTTACTCTACGTATATTAATGTTGTTTATCATACTTTTCTCCCGCTATTTAAATTATATCCTATATATAATTTCCTTTATTTCATTAAGTATCTTGTATTAATCTAATAATTGTTAATTATATCAAACTAAATATATAATGTACAGAGAAAGTTCGAATGTTTGTTCTATACATTGAAAGTAATTAATCAATATCTTATAAATTTCATTTTTCTCTGGTTTAGTTCATTTTATTATATTTTAGGATTCTCTAAGATATGTCTCCATTATCTTATACTCTAATTCTTTATCTTTTCACAGCTTATTTATTCCATAATTGCCTATTTATCATAAATATAAACAATACATACATCAAAAAAATATTATCTGCTAAACTACTTATACCAGTAGCAGACAAAATATTATATACTATATTTCTATTTATATTAGCCTTTAATTTATTTTTCATTAACAATAATATACACCCAATAACAATATTAACAATTCCAAACTTTACCGCAACATTCAAATAACCTTTTAAAACTCCTAATTCTGATTTTCCACGTAATTGTTTATCCTGTGTTTTACTCATTTTATCGGCTAATTTTGATGATACAAGACTTGAGAAAGAAGTCATATATATTGCTAAGATAATTGAAATTATTGTTATCCCCTCCGATGCAATAATAGAATAATCTACTTTAAATATAAATGATATTCCCCAACACAAAAGTGTAACTAATACCAATATAGTTTTATGAAGTCCATACATATAAAACTCACCCTATCTTTTCAAAAAATCTATCCTCTACTTCTTTATCATTATACCTGTCATCTTCATTTTTATTAACATTTATTTCAATATTTTTTATTACAGATCTAAAATCAAAGCTTTGTTCTATACCAAAATCATCTTCTCCTATTACTATAATATCAGTAAAAAGTCCTTGATCCCTTTTTTGTTTTAACTCTTGCATTCCATTCTTTACTTTACCTATTAAAGTATCTGTATATTCTACTTGCATAGTTATTTTATCTGGCAAATCTAAACCCAGTATGTTTGTCTGCTGCGTAAAAATAGACTTTTTATCTAACGTATTTACTACATTTCGATATTGTGTAAATTTTACTTTTTTTAGGAATTTCACTCCTTCTTGAAATTCTTCCAATGAAGAATATATATTTTTTATTATAGCTTCTTTTTGTAATGTATCAGATACATAAGACTTTATAATACCTTTTTTTGTATAATCATTTATGTATAATATTTGACTATCAATATCAAATGCACAAAACAATTGCTTTCTTAACTCAATTTCATTCTTTCTTCTTTTATTTTTTAATTGTTTTTCGTTTTCAGTATCAAAGACAACATCACCATATAATTTCGAATTATCATACTGACAATACATCCATAAATAGCGATTATTTATTATAATTTTATTTATTAAATATACTTCTTTATTATAATAATATTTATTCGACCCATACTGAACAATACTTTTAATATCATCATATAATGAGCTATGCCCGTCTATTATCATCTGTAAAGTCTTAAATTTCACACTTATTCCTTCTTTCAATCTATTATTTTGATACATATAAATTTTTAGATTCTATGTCTATATTAAAAATGGAGAATATTAATCTTTAGCATAATATTCTCCATTTCCCATTAATGCAAATTTATCTTTTCGTAATATGTATCCACTCAACGTTGTACTCCTCTATCATCAAATTTATCTAGTGAAACCAACCATTCATCAATATTTTCTGAAGAGATGGCATTTCTCCGAAGAATATTTACAATATCTGTCGCTGATATCACCAATATAGGATGTCCATCTTCTATATTTTCCTTATATGCCTGCTTATGAACATAACTTGTTGTTATTAATACACTAAATTGTCGATATCGTATCCTAGAGATTAATCTCGACATTTCTCTAACTCCAACTGCATGATTCTCTGCATAGCATTTTGCTTCCATTGCACAATCAATACGTAACGGATAATTTGCCTTACTAGCTGATCCGATAACATAATATCCCAATGCATCTCTACCGCCATCTCTCCATGATCGTGTTAAAGAAAAATCCTGAAACTTATCATCCATTTTTTCAAGAATAGCTTTAGCACAATTTTCAAATCCATAAGGATTATTTTTATAATAACTTCTAATTTTTGTCAGACATTTTTGACCATCTTCATTACTTTGTAATTAATCATATTTATCTGGAATTTTAGGAAGTTTTTTTGCGATTAATGGAATAATTCCATTTCTCCCTCTTTTTATAAAATTTTTCCAAACATCTGGGCATACTTCAAACTATTATCATGATCATAAATTAACATATTCAACCATTCTTTATCTATTGATTCTCTAGTATTTAAAACAGTAAAATATGCCTCATAATTTTGAAATCGTTGTCCATTCATAGTTCTCCAAAATGCTACAAGATCTTTATCTGGAGAAATTCTTGAATTCCCCGGTGCTGCTAAACCAAGAAATTATTGCACATCCCATCCTATAGCACCTTTTTTAAATATCAAAAATGGAGATATATTTTGAATTGATCCATCCTTGCTATTTAAACATTCAAAAACTAACTCTAATAATCCATTACCTTTTCTAGGAGTATCTAGTATTGTCTTTCCTGGTGTTCTATTATCTCCATAATATCTAAATATACCCGTTTCTTCATCTAAATAATCTGGCCATGCTAATTCGCTCATCGATGTATACAGTACAACATACGCAGGTAATCCACTATTATCCTTTCTCATAACTTTTCTAAATCCACCAGAATTACTACAATTTGGTAATAACTTTGAAATGACTTCTGAAGCTTTTCCCTTAAGATCTCCACCTTTATAAATCGTATCAACAATCAGATCAGAACTTTCTAAGTTTTCAAATGGTATTTTTATCATATTCTTCTCCTAGACCAGTATATTATCCCTATATATTATATCTTTCATCAAACATGCATAATCTTCTTGATTTCCACCTACATTTTATTGAATAAAATTATTTTCATTATAAATCTGATTTTATACAGTCACGAAAACTTAAAATTAATTTTAAATTCTTATTTTTATTTATGTATAAAAAAACTCCCAATTATCTTTAATATCTACATCTACCTCAATGCCAATGTCTTGATTTCCACCTCTTATTTCTTCAACTTTAGTTCTATTCTGTTGTAGTTCAATTATATTAAGTGAAATGTATTTTTTTCCATTATAAACATATATATATCCATTTGTTTTCAAATTGGCTGTCTTACTATTGATACATAATATTCTCTTATTTATCACTTTTATTGGTTTATCAAATTTATATAACAAATTTGCTTGTCTTAAAACGTTAACAAATTCTTCATCAAAAATATCTGAAAGCACACATCCCAACATTTTCATAAAAGGAATTATTTTATCTTTAAAAGAATTATACGAAAGTCTATTATCTACACACCAACCATGAGCAACCTTATTTCGTTGTTCTATCAATAATGACAATTCATCAAATAGTTTATTATCTGCTTGTTTATTTTTACTATCAATAAAATTCCTAGCACTATCTTGAGACATTTCATATTTATTGCAAATAAATTCTATATATTTCGTATTACTTAATATTTTGCTCTTACAATTATCTAAACCTAAATCAGAAAAAAATTCTAGTAATTGATCTATTCCTAGGTTTCCACTATGTGTTAATAATAGTTCCTTATTTAAAGTAAAATTTTTTTCATTATTTAGACAAAAATATAAATTCTCTATTACGTTTTTTTCATTTAATTCATAATTTCTAAATCTTCTTGGATGAGTTAAAAATTCTCCACTTTTTTTAATGTGTTTATTTTTTAATTTAGCTGATAAATCTTCATAAGATTTTATTGTCGACGCCCAATGATCTAGTAATAAATCTGCTAATTTATCTACATATGATTCATAACAACCATACAAACTAATAATAATAGCATTATATGTTACTGGAGTATTCACTATTTCTACATATCTTTTCTTTATTTCATACATATTCATATCTTTTAAAAATGCATTATTCATATCCATTTTTTCAAATAATCGATTCTGTTCTTCTAAATATATAATATAATTTTCGATATTATTCAGATTCCTCAAAAATTCTATTTTACATAATCGTATACTATTCATTAATTTTTCCTTCTAATATATTGTGAATAACCTCATCAAAAAAGATCATTCTTTCCAAAATATCATTCTTTGATTGTTTCTTACCATTAAATAATTCCATTTTTTCAACATATTTTTTTTCCATATATTTTTTAATATGAATTTTTTCAAAATCATAATTTAGATCTATCTCATACTTTGTAAGCGATAACATCATTGCATCATAAATCATTTTTTGTGGTTTTGACCATTTTAATTTTCCTCTTATTTCCTTATATTGACAAAACGCATCTGTTCCAAATAATGCATTTGCTTTCTCTATTGTTGTTAAAAATAGCTCCTCAAATAATTTTATTTTATCCTTATCTTGTTCTAAAAGTTCATTTCCTACAATCAAACATCTATCTAGAAAATCTGCCAACTGTCCAGAAAATTCTTTAACATGTCTCATAGAGAAAAACCTCAGAACCAATTCTACATCATACATTCTCATATATAAATTATTTGTAGCTAATTCTTCTGTAACATCTAAAGAATCCACTATATCTAAATTATCTAATTCTTTTAAATTATCATCATTCTTTATATCAACTGGAATTCCCCATAATTTCCTAAAGGTTTTATTTTCAGAAAGTCGTTTGCACATTCGATTGAATTCACCATCATATAATGCATTTCTAATTTCTTGCTCCTCTAATTTTACTCCGCCGGTATTTAATCTTTCAAAAACCATTCTTTTCATTTTTTGTTCTTGCATAAGTGTTTTTGCTGATTCTTTTAATAAAGAAACCATTGAAATTTGTCGTCTATCAATTCCTTCTTTAATCTTTTTAGGCAATTCACTATATTTTTTCCCATTTAATTCCGGCCACTCTGTTAATCCTTCTAATTCAAATACATCGGTATAAAAATCTATAATTGTTGAAATTCTCTGTAAGCCATCCATCACTTCATATTTACCAAAATCAATTTCATACATAAATACTGGAGGTACAGGTATATTCATAATAAACGATTCAATTAATCTAGATCTTTTTTTAGTATCCCATGTTATTCTTCTTTGATATATAGGTTTTCTCTCATACTTATCACTTGAAAATATTTCCTTTACTAATGGTAATTTTATTGATCCTTGCTCAGTTACAATTCTAGCCTCTCCAATTTCATATTTTTCATTAATTTCATCATCTGATAACATAATTTTCTCTTTTTCTTTTCCTTTAAGAATATTTTTTTCAAAGTCAAATAATTGTATATCCATATTATCTCCTTAAATTCATTTTTATAGCATTCATTCTTCTGTTTTTACATTTATATTTTATTTTTTTGTTTCTTAATCTCGATTCTAGTTATAATTGTTCTTCTATTTATTTAAATAAATAATGATTTCATTACTGTACCTTTTATTTTCGACTCTTGATATGGAATTTTTAAATATAATATTGAAATTATTCCTCTAAGCAATATAGAACTAATTTAAAATAAAAGTTTATTTTGATAGTATATATATATATATATTACCACACTAATTTTATCTTTTCTATCACCAAAAAGCAATCAGCTTTGATCTTATTTAAATAAAATTTTTTAATATTAATTTATTTTTTAATTATTATAACCACAAGTTAATTTTTACTATTTTTCACTAATTAATTTGAATTTTATTCATTTATTGAATACTTAAATTATATAATTATTTTATAGAATAATTGTATAATTAATGCTATAATCATATATGTTAAGTTTTCAGAAAACTTTCACTTATTTGTCAATTTGATTTATTGACTGATATTTTATAAAATACTAATTAATTAAAATTACGGAGGATAATACAATGTCAAAAACATCAGTCGCTTTTGAAAATGAAATAGTTAAAATGGTAAACAATCATATAGAAGAACCTCTACCACCAATATTACCTGATTGGATGATAAATGAAGGAATTATCCCTGGTGCAAAAATAATATCTGTTAATAGAATAGGTGACAGAAATAAAGATAATAAAACAGATGTAATAATCAAACTTAATAAAGGCGAACCCATCAAAATATCTGCAAAACTTTGCAATGCTGATTATTTTGGAAATTGGTATGGGCACAAAAGATTTTTACTTGAATTTGGAGAAACTGCTTTTACAAAAATGACAAAAGCTGCTACAATTTGGGCAAATGAATGGGCAAAAACTGCAGTCCATCCCTATGTAGGTGTAAGCATTTGTTTTGGAAAACGCTCTGGAAAAACTTGTCAAAATTTTTTGGATCTATTCATTCCAGAGGATATTTTAACAATTTGTCGTGGCTACGGCAACGGTAATAATATTGCTAACTGTATATATATTTCAAACCATAGTGCTACTAACATTCAAGAATTAATAAATAATATCAAAGAAATTACTATTGAAAATATAAATACTATAACCCAAAACTTTAAAATTGCTTATAGACCAATAAATCCAATTAAGGAATTTTCTAATCGTTCAAAAAATGTTTATTCTAGATTTTTACCATATAAAAAATTAGAAACAAATACTGTAATAACAAATCCTAAAGAACTCTTTAAACTTGGAAAATTTGTTGAAGTAGCTCCAACTTCTTTAAATCACAACCAAATTCTTAATGATTTAGAGACTAACTATAATATAGTAATTCCAAGAAAAACGAAAACTAAATAGTATTTTGTTAAATCTATACTTAACTTTAAGTATCTTCTAAATCTTCTATATTATAAAGCATGATGGCTATGATCAAAATTTGATACATAGCCATTGTAACATTTATATAATCTTAAACTCATTTTTTATTTCATTTAAATTTTTCCACAGTTACTATACTTTATTTTTTAATAGGAATTATTGTACTATTTCATCTATATTGGTCAAATTCAACTATTTATGCCATTTACATTCAAAATTAAGAATAGATACTGGCATTCCTATAAACTGTACATCAAATTTCAAACTAGGTTCCACCTTCGAACTCGCATTATGTATTCTAAAACTAAGTTGCCATCCATTATCTAAATACATTTCTACCGTATTAGTACTATTTGGTTTAAACTCTAGTGCAATTAATCTTGTTGGTAATTCTATTACTGGAACAGAAATTTCTGATTTTTTGTTTTTAGCTGGCTTATTTAGTGTATCATGCATATTAAACGTATGAATTAAAGTAAGACGTTTATTGTCATAACTTACAATCTTATAATAATCTTTTATACCAATTAAATATTCTACCATTTTTCTAGGCATATTTTGATCACTTTTATATGAACGTTTAATTTCATCCATAAATGCTTGTAATAATGGAATATATACACTTTGTTCTTTGTCTTTAATATCTGTCCATTTTGCATTTTTTCCTTTTTCTTCTTTTAGTTTATCAAAAATAGGTCTGACAGACTTCCAATACGAATCGCTGCATGGTATTTCAAACCATTCCTTACCAAAATCTAATCTATGACTTAAACGGCTATGTTTTATAGCTTCATGATTATGCTTTATACTTAATCCAATCTCCCATTCTATATCTTCTCTTTTTATAACAATGTCTCTCACATCTCCTTTTACACCTTTACCATCTTTCTGAAATTCAAATAAGAGCTCATCGTTATCATCTTCTCCTAATCTAGGTTCTAATTCCATAATCATATCAATTGCAGCTTCCGCAGATGTCATAAAAGTTTCTTTCATTTCATCGTCCATAATCGACCATGACTTTTTATTTGTAACTAAACTTGAATTCTCAACTATCCTTGTTTTTCTTAAAGCACGTACCGTATCATATAAAGTTTGCATCCACGCGTATTCATATGCACGCCCTTGATCATTACTTTTTGCTCTTGCTTTTCTCTTTGTAATCTTCTTTGCATCTATTATTTCTTCATCAGCAATCACTGATTCACCATCGCCCTCTAAATATTTTTTAATTGCTATCGCTATTTCGTATGCTAAATTTACTGGAACTGCATTTCCTATCATTTTATAAGCTGTATTTGTATTTTCATAAATAAATTTAAAATCATCCGGAAATCCTTGTACTCGGGCAATTTCTCTTATACTCATTCGACGATATAAATCTTCTTTTCCTTCTACAAATCTACAATCATTTTTCCCTACTTTTACCATTTTAGGTGCTTGTGGATGTAACTGACATTGTCTTCCTGATGCCTGAACTGTATAAGCCTGTTCGTCCCATGCCTTCACTCGATTTCGACTCATATATATTGGCGAAAAAGCACCTGTAAAATATTCATTATTATTAATTGCTTCTGGATTATGATGATTTTTTGGTCCAGCTGGAACTGCCGTATCTTTCAAATCCCAAATAATATCTTTAAGTGTGATTTTTTTGTTATCATCTTTTGTCGATCCCTTTGGAAAACGAAAATCAATACCTAAATCTTTTCTAAATCCAATATAAAAAACTCTTTTTCTTTCCTCCGCTACTCCATAATCTTTTGCATTTACTAATGAAAAAGAAACATCATAACCTACTTCATCAAATATTTCTAATATATTTTGGACTGCAATAGAATGCCTATTAGCTAACATTCCACTTACATTTTCTGCCAAAAAAAATTTAGGTTTAAATTCTTTTAAAATTCTTATGTAATCGTAAAAAAGTTGCCCCCTTTCATCTTTTATACCTTTAAGTGCACCAGCCTCTGACCATGATTGACATGGTGGACCACCAATAATTCCATCTATTTCTTCTGAAATATAACACTCTATATCTTCTTTTTCTATTTTTCGAATATCATTTTCTATTAAATGTGTTCTAGGATGATTTTTCTTATATGTCGCCCAAATAGTTTTATCAAATTCATTCGCAACTGGTATATTAAATCCAGCTTTTTCAAATCCTAAATCAAGCCCTCCGCAACCACTAAACAAACTAATTATATTCATGAATTACAACTCCTTTTTAATCAAACAACAATATATCAACTTTTTGCTTTAATCTCGAACATTTGTTCTAATCCATAGTATAATCTAATTTATTGAATTTTTCAACTATAAATTAACTAATTAAACTATCAATAAAAAAAGCACATATCCTTTCAGATATGTGCCTCAAGAACCTATTAATCCCAATCACAAAATCAGAATCTTAAAGCCTTAATTATTTCAACTGTGCAGCAACCTCAGCCGCAAAGTCTTCTTCTTTCTTTTCAATACCTTCACCAGTTTCAAAACGAACGAATCCTTTGATTGTAACATTAGCTCCGTTTGCTTTAGCAACCTGTTCTACGTATTTTCCAACTGCCTGTTTTCCGTCTTCAGCTTTAACATAAGCCTGATCTAACAGACATACTTCTTTTAATTCTTTGTTCAGACGTCCAACGATCATCTTTTCGATGATGTTTTCTGGTTTGTCTGGGTTTTCGTTCATAGCCTGAACTTTTAAGATTTCTGTTTCATGCTCGATGTAATCTTTAGAAACTTCATCTCTGCTTGTGTATTTTGGAGAAATAGCTGCAACCTGCATTGCTACGTTTTTAGCCATCTCTTTGATCTCGTCGTTAACTACGTCTGTAGCAACTTCTACTAATACACCAATCTTACCACCAGCGTGGATGTAAGATGCAACAAATCCGTCTGCTGCAGATACTTTAGCGAATCTACGGATGTTTAAGTTTTCTCCGATAACGGCGATCTTACCATCTAATGCTTCTTTTACAGTTTTTCCAGCTTCTGCTTTAGATTCTTCTGCTAAGAATCCTTCGATATCAGCTGCTTTTGTTGTAAGAGCCTGATCAGCTACTTCTGCTACATATGTTCTGAATGTATCATTCTTAGCTACGAAGTCTGTTTCAGAGTTAACTTCAACGATTGCTGCTTCTTTTGCATCTTCAGATACTGCTACTGCAACAAGTCCTTCAGCTGCGATACGTCCAGCTTTCTTTGCTGCTTTTGCAAGACCGTTTTCTCTTAAAAATTCAACTGCTGCGTCCATGTCTCCGTCTGTGTTTGTAAGAGCTTTCTTACAATCCATCATTCCGGCACCAGTCATTTCTCTTAATTCTTTTACCATTGCTGCTGTGATAGCCATGATTCTTTTTCCTCCTAAATTGAAAGTGTGAATAAATTATTCAGCGTCTTCTGCAACTTCTTCAGAGTCTGCATCGATTCCCTGGTTTGCTTCGATAACTGCATCAGCCATAGCAGATGTGATCAGTTTTACTGCACGGATCGCATCATCGTTTCCTGGGATGATATAATCTAATTCTTCAGGATCGCTGTTTGTATCTGCGATTCCAACAAGAGGAATTCCTAAAGTATGTGCTTCCTGTACACAGATGCTTTCTTTCTTAGGGTCTACAACGAAGATCATGTCTGGAAGTCCACCCATTTCTTCGATTCCACCTAAGTTCTTCTGTAATTTGTCTTTTTCTTTGTTAAGTTCTAAAACTTCTCTCTTTGGAAGTACGTCAAATGTTCCGTCTTCTTCCATCTCTTTGATCTTTTTCAGTCTAGCGATTCTAGATTCGATTGTCTTGAAGTTAGTCATCATTCCACCTAACCATCTCTGGTTTACGTAGAACATTCCGCAACGTTCTGCTTCAGCCTGAATAGAATCCTGAGCCTGTTTCTTTGTTCCTACGAACAGAATCTTTCCACCCTGTGCTACACAATCTTTTACTGCGTTGTAAGCATCGTCAACCATTCCTACAGATTTCTGTAAGTCGATGATATGGATACCATTACGCTCTGTGTAGATGTATGGTGCCATTTTAGGGTTCCATCTTCTTGTCTGATGTCCGAAATGTACACCTGCTTCAAGTAACTGTTTCATTGAAATAACGCTCATTTTAAATCTCCTTTAGTTTTTGCTTCCGCTATTTTCATCGTTCTGACAAACCTCTTGGGCACTTACCAGAATTCCAATAGCGTGTTTATTTTTACCTATGACAGTATATCAAACCTTGTCCTTCTTTGCAAGAACTTTTTCTTTAATTATAAAAGAATTAATCAAGCTTTGTGATCTCGTCAAATATAAAGTCATTCACTACCTTAATATATGTTCCCTTCATACCAGAGGATCTTGTCTCAACAACTCCGGCACTTTCTAGTTTCCTTAGTGCGTTTACGACAACAGATCTTGTGATCCCGAATCTATCTGCGATCTTACTTGCAACTAAGACTCCTTCATTACCTTCTAATTCTTCTAAGATATGGATCACTGCTTTGTGTTCTGTGAAGGATAACGTACTGATCGCGGAATCAACGATTCCTTTCTTTCTTCGTTCCTGTTCCACTTCTTCGCTTACAGATCTTAACATTTCAAGTCCGACAACGGTTGTTCCATATTCCGCTAAGATAATATCATCAATGGAATAATTTTCTCTCTGGCGGTACATAAATAATGTTCCGAATCTCTCTCCTGCGATATCGATCGGTGCGATGATCGCATAGTAATCATCAACGTCTGACTCAAATCCCAGTGTGGAAAGGCTGACATTTTCATTGGTGGAAAGAATCGTTAATAGTCTTTCATTTAATGAAAAATCAACATAATCTTTGACATTTCCTGAGATCAGCTGATGAAGCACTTCGATGTGGTCTGCTTCATTTTTACCTAAGATCTTTCCTTTTTTACTGATGACAAGGACGTTTGAATTCATTACTTCTGTCAGAACTTTACAGATATCGTTAAATACAACTTTCTGTGAATTGTTATTATGAAGTAATTTATTGATCTTTCTTGTTTTATCTAGTAATTGTATACTACTCATCTATATTTTTTCTCCTTATTTTGACACTGACTCCCCAGAAGTCTCTTTCTCTTTTGCATCTTCTGGCATGCTGCATACGAATCCACATTCCTTGCTAGAGCATACAAGCTTCTTACCTTTTTCGATCATATAGCTTCCGCATTTTTCACATTTGACTGTGGATGGTTTCTGCCATGACATAAATTCACATTCCGGATTATTTTCACATCCGTAATATTTTCTTCCTTTTTTCGTTTTCTTTAAGACAACTTCTCCGCCGCACATTGGGCATGGGATTCCGACTTTTTCAAAATGTGGTTTTGTATTTCTGCATTCTGGGAATCCAGGGCATGCAAGGAATTTCCCATATGGTCCGTACTTCACGACCATATTTCTTCCACATTCATCGCAGATAACGTCTGTGACTTCGTCTTCGATCTTGATCTTCTCTAATTCTTTTTCTGCATTCTTCACTGCGATCTCAAAGTCTGGGTAGAAGTTTTCAATGACGGATTTCCAATGGACTTTACCTTCTTCTACCATATCAAGCAGACCTTCCATCATCGCTGTAAAGTTCACATCGACAATACTTGCAAATGCTTTCTTCATCATGTTGTTGACTGCTTCTCCAAGCTCTGTGACGTATAAGTTCTTCTTTTCTTTGACAACATAACGTCTTGCTGTGATCGTTGAGATCGTTGGTGCGTAAGTACTTGGTCGTCCGATTCCAAACTCTTCTAGTGTCTTAACTAAAGATGCTTCTGTATAATGAGCTGGTGGCTGTGTAAAATGCTGTTTTGGCTCTAAATCATTCAATGTAAGTTTGGTATCTTCATCGATGGATTTTAACATTACATTTCCTTCGGATTTCTCATTGTTAATGTTATATACAGATAGGAATCCATCGAAGGCGATCTTGCTTGCGGATGCATTAAAACGATAATCTCCGGCAGCGATCTTTACAGATGTATTCTCGTATTTGGCTGGTGCCATACGGCTTGCCATGAAACGGTTCCAGATCAGCTGGTATAAACGGAACTGATCTCTTGATAGTTCGTCTTTGATGCTTGCTGGTGAGTTTGTCATGTAGGTTGGTCGGATGGCTTCATGTGCATCCTGTACTTTCTTGTCGTCTTTCTTGGCAACAGTTCCTGCTCCAACGAACTCGGCTCCATAAGCTTCCTTGATATATTCTTTCGCTGCGGCATCGGCTTCTACAGAGATACGTGTGGAGTCTGTACGTAAATATGTGATCAGACCGACGGTTCCCTGTCCTTTGATATTGACACCTTCATATAACTGCTGTGCGATACGCATCGTTTTCTGTGGTGCGAAGTTTAACTTGCTGGATGCATCCTGCTGAAGAGTACTTGTCGTAAATGGAAGTGGGCTCTTCTTTAATCGTTCTGTGACTTTCACTCCTTCGACGGTAAATTCTTTTCCTTTTAAATAGGATAAGATCTCATTCATCTCTTCTTCGCTGTGGATCTCGATCTTCTGTTCTTTATTGCCGATCAGTTTGGCTTCTAATGGCTTTTTGCTTCCTTTGACATCTAATAAGGCTTCTAAGGACCAGTATTCCTGTGGAATAAACAGGTTGATCTCTTCTTCTCTGTCACAGATCAGGCGTAGAGCTACGGACTGAACTCGTCCAGCACTTAAACCTCGTTTGATCTTTGCCCAGAGGATCGGACTGATCTGGTATCCTACGATTCGGTCCAGAACACGTCTTGCCTGCTGTGCATCGACTAAATTCATATCGATGTCTCTTGCGTGTTTGATGGAGTCTTTGACAGCTGTTTTTGTGATCTCATTAAATGTGATTCGGCTGTAGTTTTTGTTCTCCAGTTTTAATGCGTAATATAAATGCCATGAGATGGCTTCTCCTTCACGGTCCGGGTCAGTCGCGAGGTATACTTTGTCTGCTTTTTTTACCGCTTTACGAAGAGCTGCTAATACTTCACCCTTCCCACGGATCGTAATGTACTTTGGTTCAAAGTCATTCTCGATATCTATTCCTAAGGTACTCTTTGGCAGATCGCGAACATGCCCGTTGGACGCGATCACTTCGTAATTCCTGCCCAGGAACTTTTTGATTGTTTTGGCTTTCGCCGGTGATTCGACGATAACTAGATATTTTGGCATATAGTATTACCCCTTGTTTACATTTTTTTGATATATAAGTTCTGATGGATCTGTTTAATATATCCTTTCGCTTCTAATTGAAATAAAGCTTGGATCACTTCTTCATAAGAATCTTGGGATGTACTTAAGATCTCATCAATATATTTCGGTTTCAAACTCAACATATCATACACCCTTTTTTCTGCCTTTGCAAGAGATTTTGCACTATGCTTTGGAAATTTTCGTGAAAATCCCGTGAATTCTGAAAATTCTGTTAAAATATCGTCGACATTTTCAACTAATTTTGCTCCTTGTTTGATCAATCCATGACACCCTTGACAATGTTTGTCTGTGATCATTCCGGGAACCGCGAACACTTCTTTGTTCTGATCAAGCCCGCAATCCGCCGTGATCAGCGATCCGCTCCTTGCTCTGGCTTCTGTGACGAGGATTCCATCACTTAATCCACTGATGATTCGGTTCCTTTCTGGAAAATGCCATTTGAGCGGTTCACTGCCTGGCGGATACTCAGAAATAACTGTCTGATTCGCATACATGTCATAAAATAACTGAAAATTTTCTTTTGGGTAAATGAGATCGATCCCACATCCTAAAACCCCAACAGCCTGTCCTTTTTTGTCGATTATTTCACGGTGAACCGTCCCATCTACGCCCCTTGCGAGTCCACTTACAATCTGTACGCCTTGCTGAGCCAGCTCTTTTGCGAACTTTTTTGAGATTTCGAATCCATAAGTTGTCGGATATCTTGATCCAACGATCGCTATTGACAGTTCTTTTTCTTCATATGGCTGACCTTTTTGAAAAATCCCATACGGAGCATCGTAGATCTTCCTCAATCGATTCGGGTAAGCAGCTTCTTTTTGAATGATAAAACGAATATTTTCACGATACAAGGCTTCATAGCCTTTCTTGATCGCTGTTTCATCTCTTGAATGAACGAAACGATCGTATTCAAGTTGTGTCATGTGTTGTTTTAAGATTGCTGGGTTGATCTTATAGAGTTCTTTTGGATGAATGAAGATATCCATCAATTCTTTTTGCTTCTTGATCGGCAATCGGACTTTGCCGCATAGCCAGTACCAATATAATTTATCTTCCATATTCAAGCACCTCTTTGATAAATCCTGTATTTCTGAAGGTCATGGCTTCCATCAGGTGGATCGGTTTGATCTCTGATTCATTTTCCATAAGCATGATCGTCAGGGCTACTTTTAAAATCTTATCCATTCCTCGCCTTGTGATCTTGCCAGATCGATAGGCGATATCTAAAATCTCTTTGCATTCTTTGGATAAATGAAGGAGCTTGTTTAACTGTATGTGGCTTAAATGGCTGGTATCACTGCATTGATAGTTTTTTAATAACTTTTTTTCTCTTTGGATGGTTGTTTCGATGCGTTCTTTGATCTGATTGGATGTTTCTTGACTCTCTTTTTGTATCTTCTGTGTGTCAGCCTCTTTTTTACTTAGACATAGGACCATGTCAAAACGGTCTAAGATCGGACCGGACAATTTCTTTAGATAACGCTTTTTTTCATGATAAGTACATCGGCAGATCCCATCTTCCAATCCATAACCGCAAGGACATGGATTCATAGTGGCGATCAGTTGAAAGTCTGCCGGAAACTTGTGGTAGATCCCATTTCTGGTGATATCGATCGTTCCATCTTCCAATGGCTGTCTGAGTGCCTCGATACATTCTGTTTTAAATTCCATAAATTCGTCCAGAAATAAAATGCCATGATGTGCTAATGTGATCTCTCCTGCCGTCGGCGTCTTGCCGCCTCCAAGGAATGCGGCTTTCGGGATCATTGGATGTGGCTGGCGAAATGGTCTGGTATCATCTTCTAAATACCGTGGAATTCCAGTGGCATCATAGATTGCCTGAACTTCCATCTTCTCTTCTTTTGATAGTTGTGGAAGAATGGTCGGGATCCTTCTGGCTGCCATTGTTTTTCCTGAACCTGGGGAACCAATGATCAATAGATGATGTCTTCCAGTGACCGCGATCTCCATCGCTCTTTTTAAATGTTGTTGTCCGATGATGTCACTGAAGTCTTCTTCTGACTCTTCCTTTTGATAAGTTGTTGCACTTCTGCAACTTTTTTGATGATATGTTCCATGAAAATAGTCCAGGACATCCTGTAAACTGTCCATAAATACCACTTCAATATCTTCAATCCCTCTTAGAGAATTCTCATCTTCACTTGCCGCAAAGAACTTGTGAATTCCTTGTTTTCTTGCTTCTAAAACGATCGGAAGGCAGTTTCCTACACCTCTGATCTTGCCGTTTAGTCCTAATTCCCCCATGATACAGATGTCATCTAACTTGCTTGCATCGATTAAATTCAGGCATCCTAAAAAGGCCACGGCGATCGGGAAATCAAACGCGGTTCCGTTCTTTCTTATATTGGCTGGGGATAAATTAACGGTGATCTTCATCGACGGTAAGGGATGGCCGATGGAGCGCAGTGCTGATGCAACCCGCTCTTTTGCTTCCATAGATTCTTTAGAAAGATAGCCTACCATTGTAAAATATGGCAGGCCGTTTCTGATCTCTACTTCTACGTGGATGAGCTTTCCGCTCACTCCACTGACGATTCCTGTGATTACTTCCTGATAAATAATACTCAACTCCTTCTCTTCTCAAAAAGGAAGCTGGTTTCAAAATGATATGGTTAGTTTATCACAAAAGTAATATTTTTACAATCTTGTTTATTCAAAACAATTGTGATTATTTTAATAATTTCTTTAATTCACTCATAAATGTGTTCACATCTTTGAATTCACGGTAAATGGCTGCAAATCTTACGTATGCAACTTCATTTAAATCCTTTAATTTGTCCATGACCATCTCTCCGATCACAGATGTTTCAACTTCTCTTGTTCCCATGTTATAGATCTTTGTCTCGATCTCATCGATCGCTGCTTCGATCTGCCCCATGGATACTGGGAGTTTGTGACAGGATTGTACGATTCCATTCCGGATCTTGTTTCGATCGTAGAGTTGTCGTGTCTTGTCTTTCTTGATGACACTCAACGGTTCTGTCTCTATCTTCTCATAAGTTGTAAAACGTTTTCCGCATTCGTCACATTGTCTTCTTCTACGGATCGCATTGTTGTCTTCTGCCGGTCTGGAATCTACGACTCTGGAATTCTCACTTCCACAATATGGGCATCTCATCTTCTTGTACCTCCGTGTTTTTACTGCTTGAAGTATATCATTTTTTTTGTAGAAAAGAAAGCTTTTCTTTTATTTCAGGCATTCTTTTTCGTTGATATCGACTAGAATCGTATCTCTGCCGATCCTTACAATGCATTTGTAGGGGATTTTGTAAACTTTATTCTTGCCAACGCATATGAGCATCTTCGTTGTTTTGGGAACGATCAGATAACAGATCTTACCCGTATGGATTTCAAATTCGAGGTCTAGGACAAAGCCTAAACATTCTCCTGTATTACAATTGATCACATCTTTTTGCCGAAGTTCGAGAAATTTCATGTCAGGAATCCTTTTTCTTCCTATTATAATAGTATTCTTTTTTTCCATGAATAGAAGCAGAAAAAAGCAGGAGATTCTGATCTCTCGAATCTCCTGCTTCTTTATTATTATAATGATATAAAGAAAGATTAAGCTTCTTTCTTTGGTGCTGGTTTCTTAGGAACTAATTTCTTTCCTGTAATGATTCCTTTTGGACATTTACCTGCACATAATCCACAACCTACACATTTATCATAATCGATCTGTGCGATGTTGTTTTCAACTTTGATCGCTCCAAGTTTACATACTTTTTCGCATGCTTTACATCCGATACATCCTGCTTTACATACAGACATAACGTTTTTACCGAATTCTTTAGAGCTGCACTGTACTCTTGTTTTCTTGTTTTCTGGTACAAGGTCGATCAATGCTTTTGGACATGTTTCTGCGCATTTTCCACATCCTACACATGCTTCTTCATCGATGTGAGCGATTCCGTTCACGATAGAGATCGCATTTTCTGGACATACTGCTGCACAGCTTCCAAATCCCATACATCCAAATTCGCATCCTTTTGGTCCTGCACCTGGTACGTTCATCGCTTCGATACAGCTCTGAACTCCTGAGTACTGGTATTTGTCAGATGCTTTTTCGCAAGTTCCGGCACATTTTACGAATGCGACTTTCTTCACGAATTCTCCTGCTTCTACACCCATGATCGCACTGATCTTCTCAGCTGCAGCTGCTCCACCAACTGGACAGCCGTTCACTGGTGCTTCTCCATTTGCGATTGCTTTTGCAAGTCCATCACAACCTGCGTATCCACAACCACCACAGTTATTTCCTGGAAGTTCTGCACGGATGGCTACTTCCTTCTCGTCTACAGGAACTTTAAATTTCTCTGAGGCAATTCCCAGTAAGATTGCGATAAGCAGACCGGTTCCTCCGACAACAACCATGGCAAGTAAAATTGCTGATATATTCATCTTCTTTACCTCCTAAATAAGTCCTGAGAATCCGAAGAATGCGATTGCCATTAATCCTGCTGTTAACAGTGTGATAGGCATTCCTTTGAAAGATTCTGGGATGTTGTTGTATTCCATCTTTTCACGGATACCAGCAAGGATAACGATAGCAATTAGGAATCCTAAAGAGATACCGATACCATTGACTACGCTGGCGATGAAACTATAGTCGTTCTGTACGTTTGTTAATGCTGTACCAAGAACTGCACAGTTTGTTGTGATCAGTGGAAGGAATACTCCCAGAGATTCATATAATGCTGGCATAGATTTCTTTAATACCATTTCTACGAACTGTACTAATGCTGCGATTACCAGGATAAATACGATCGTATTTAAGTATGTTAAATCTGTTGGTACTAATAAAAATGTATAAATTAAATTTGTAACTGCTGATGCGATAGTAATAACGAAGAGAACGGCTGCACCCATTCCGGCTGCTGTCTCAACTTTCTTAGAAACTCCAAGGAAAGGACATAAACCAAGGAACTGGCTTAATACGACGTTATTTACCAGCGCTGAACCGATGGCAATTAACAGTAAACTTTTCATCTTAATCCTCCTTATTTGTCATCTACAGTTGTATCAAAAAAGCTTCTGGAACCGCAAGCGCTGTTTCCGCAGTGAGCACAATCTCCGCATCCACCGCTCTGTACTTCTCCGGCTTTTTTAGGTTTTTTGCTCTTAACTTTATTCTGGATCGCTACTAGGCATGCAAGTACGAAGAATGCTCCAGGTGCCAGGATAAAGATTGTGATTGGTTCGTATGCAGATGGCATTACCTGCATTCCGAAGATCTGACCTGCTCCTAATAATTCACGGAATGCTCCTAAAATTGTTAAGGCTACAGTAAATCCAAGTCCCATTCCAAGTCCGTCAAAGAAGGAGTTAATCGGTCCGTTCTTTGCTGCAAAGGATTCTGCACGTCCAAGGATGATACAGTTTACTACGATCAGTGGGATGTATAATCCTAATGCGTCGTTAACTGCTGGAACATATCCCTGTAATAGGAACTGTACGATTGTTACCAGAGATGCGATAACTACGATATATCCTGGAATACGTACACGATCAGGGATGACATTTCTTAATGCTGAAATGATCATGTTAGAAAACATTAATACGGCTGTTGTTGAAAGTCCCATTCCTGCACCGTTGATCGCAGATGTTGTTACTGCTAATGTAGGACACATACCTAACATTAAGACGAAGGTAGGGTTTTCTTTTACGATACCATTAATCAATCGTTCCATTGGATTTGGTTTCATGTTTAATTACCTCCCTTCAGGCTCTTTGAATATGCAACACAGCTGTTAACTGCACTTGTGACAGCACGGCTTGTGATCGTTGCACCACTGATGGCATCTACTTTAGAATCATCGTTCTTACCAGATCCATCTTTTACAACTTCAAATTTGTCTGCTTTTTTGTTTTTAAAGTTACTCTTGAATTCTGGTTCTTTGGCTTTCATACCTAAACCAGCTGTTTCGCTGATGGATAATGTTTCATAACCATTGACTGTTCCATCATCTCTAACACCTACAGATAAAGATACATCTCCACCGTATCCTTCTGGGTTTGTTACAGAGAATACGTATCCAAGTTCTTTTCCGTTTTTGTCAACTGCTTTTACAACTTCAGAAATCGTGTTCTGTCCAAGATCATTTTTCTTTAAGACAGCTGCTACGTCTTTCTGGTCTAATTTTACTGTATCGAATTTCGCTGCATCTTTGAATACAGCTTTGTAAGCTTCCTGTTTTGTCTTTTCTTCCTGTGCGGCGATCGGTGCTTTTGTTACATTATATACGATACCTAAAAGGAGTCCTGCAATTAATGTGATCACACATAATTTGATACAATCCATTACGAGATTCTTATTCATTGCTCTTACCTCCTTTTTTTACGATTCCAAATGGAGTTGGTACTGTCACTCTCTCGATCAGTGGAACTAATAAGTTTGCAATGATGATTGAGTAAGATACACCTTCTGCCATTGGTCCGAACAGACGGAATAATCCAGTTAAAATACCAAGAACGATCGCATAGATGATCTTTCCGTTCTTTGTAATTGGAGATGTTACGTAGTCTGTTGCCATGAAGATCGCACCTAACATTAATCCACCACTGAAGATCTGTGCTGCCATGTAAGATAGATCAAATCCATGACCACCGAAGATCAGTACGAAGATTGCTACAACTGCAACATAAACACATGGGATGATCGGAGAGATGACTTTCTTAAATACTAAGTATGCTCCACCGATGATCAGTAATAATGCAGATGTTTCACCAATTGTTCCAGGAACGAATCCTAAGAATGATTTCATAACATCTACGCTTTTTCCCTGTTCCATAACAGCAAGTGGTGTTGCTGTTGTTACACCATCATATGTAAATGTTGTCATTCTTGCTGCAAATGAGATCATTAAGAAACATCTTGCACCAAGGGCTGGGTTCATAAAGTTCTGTCCCAATCCACCGAACACCTGTTTTACAACGATGATCGCGAAGATTCCACCAAGGATTGGCATCCAGAATGGTGCTCCTGATGGTAAGTTTAATGCAAGTAACAGTCCGGTCAATGCCGCACTTAAGTCACCTACAGTGATTGGCTGTTTCATAAGTTTCTGGTAAATATACTCAACGACAACACAGGTAGCAACAGAAATTGCAACTGTCAGTGCCGCAGATGCTCCAAAGATATAGATACCAAAAATTGTAGCGGGTAGTAATGCGATGATAACATCTAACATAATCTTTTGTGTTGAGCCGTTATCTCTTACATGAGGGTTGGCTGACACATGATATAATGTTTCGCTCATATGTATCTCTCCTTTATTTCTTTCTACGGTTAGCTAATACCTGTTTACGACCTGTCTTCATGGACTGTGCAAGGTTACGTTTTGCTGGACATACAAATGAACAAGATCCACACTCAACGCATTCTGCTCCATAAAGTTTCTCAAACTCGTCAAACTGATTATGATCTGCTAATACAGATAATTTTGCTGGCATCAGCTTCTGTGGACAGACGCTTACACATCTTCCACAACGAATACAATTGCTTGGTTGGTTCGCAGCAACTTCATCTTTTGTGAATGCTAAGAAGCATGAGAATGTTTTGACAGCTGGTACATCTGTTGTAAACATTGCCATACCCATCATAGGTCCACCAGAAATGATCTTCTCAGGCTGTGTCTTAAATCCACCGGCTGCTTCGATCAGTTCCTGTACGTTTGTTCCTGTACGTACTTTAAAGTTGCTTGGATTCTTGATCGCATCTCCAGTAACTGTCACAACACGTTCGTATAATGGTTTACCATCTTTGACAGCTTCTTTGATCGCTACGATCGTAGCTACGTTATCTACGATACATCCTGCATCTGCTGGTAACATGCTGGAGTTGATGCTTCTTCCTGTTGTTGCATAAATCAAAGAACGTTCTGCACCCTGTGGGTATTTTGTCTTTAATGTAGCAACGCTGATTCTTGCATCACCTTTTACTAATGCTTCTACTTTAGCAATTGCATCTTTTTTATTATCTTCAATACCAATGATACCTTTTGCTTTTGGGAACATATCAAGTACGATATTTAATCCTTCAATTAAAAGTTCTGGTGTCTCCATTAAGATGCGGTAGTCACCTGTGATATAAGGTTCACACTCCGCTCCATTTACGATGATATATTCGATCGCATCTGGATCTTTTGGCGCTAATTTCACATGTGTTGGGAATCCGGCTCCACCAAGTCCTACGATTCCAGCTTCTTTGATCGCTGCTAAAACATCATCTTTAGACATCTGATCATAAGGTTTTGCCTCAAAGGCAGCCTCTTTGAATTCTCCATCATTCTCAATTACGATAGAGTTAACTTTTGCTCCGGCTGGAGTCATTCTTGGCTCGATCGCCTTTACAGTTCCTGAAACAGAGCTGAAAATATTCGCGGATACAAATCCTCCAGCTTCTGCCACCTTCTGGCCTACTAACACCTGGTCTCCCTTGCTAACGATTGGCTGTGCAGGAGCACCGATGTGCTGACCTAAAGGTAAAACAACATCTCCTTTTGGCAGGTATTCGGTGATTGGTGAATTCTTTGCAAATTCTTTACCATCTGCCGGATGAACACCGCCGCTAAATGTAAACAATGCCATTTTAAGCCTTCCTTTCTTCTTTACATTTTTTTCCATTGCGAAAAAAAAGAGTTCTCATAAAATGAAAACTCCTTTGAACACAAGACTTATAATACCATAGTCTTTTTTATTTTTCAATGTTTTTTTAACAATTTCTTTGCATTTGCATACAAAATTCTATGTTTTACTTATTTCAGTGTAAATATGGTAATAAAAGCTTATTTTTAAACTTATACACATATTTTTTAAATTTTAAGATAGTAAATTAAGAGTATCAATGTACACGTATCAATGTATAGTGCACATAAGTTTTCATAAATTTTCATAAAAAAATCTTTTTTGGTGTAAAAAATGGTGTAAAAACATTAACAATAAAAAATAATTATACACATTTAGAAAGCGAAGATAAGTTGTTCAGTCGATTTAAAAATTCAATGTTTTTCATACTAAGCAATGATGATTCGTTGTTATTAAAGACATTAATCTCACTCATTGCGTTCTTAGATTCTTCTTCTATAACGTGATTGTAATATTCTAATGTCATTTTTAATGAAGAGTGTCCCATCCAATTTTGCAGTATTTTAGGGTTTAGACCAAGTCTAAACATTCTTTTTGCCATGATAGTACATCCTGTATGTCGTAGTACATGACATGCCAAATGAGGAATCTGAAGATCGTTATTGGAATTATAATCAGATGTTAGTCTTTTAAGTACAATACCCAAATTCGTTGGTTGTTGAGGGGTTCCTCTGTTTGTTACAAAAACAAAATCATGATAACCGTCTATGGAAACATTGGAATGTATTCCACGAGCACGCTGAATACCTTTTTGCGTCACAAAAGCTTGATAAGCCTCATCAGTTAATGGAATTGTTCTAATTCCTTTCTTTGATTTAGGTGGGCAAGTATATAAGACGCTTTTACCATTCTCATTTTTCCGTTGTATCTGATGATCTATTTTTATAATTTTACGTTCTAAATCAACATCGTTCCATGTTAATCCACATAATTCTCCTGCACGGATCATAGTTTCTGTAAATATAACTACTAATGGATGCCACTTATAATAAATTGGATGATCCTTCATATATTTACCCAATTCTTCTAATTGCTGAGATGATAAAATAACTTTTTCTTCTACGTCACTAGGAAAATCTTTTAGAACGTCTTTCGTTGGATTAAAACGGATCATCTGGTCTTCAAGTGCTAAATCAAATGCTTGATGCAGTACCTTGTGAACGCTTGTATGAATGGAAGAGTTTTTAAGAGTTTTAGATAACTCAGCATAAAATAAAAGAATATCCTTTTTCTTTACGTCTTTTATTTTCTTTGAAGCCAACCAGCTATCTTTTATATGTGCATTGTAAGTTCTCTCATCTGATGTCAATGTATTAATAGCAAGTTTATTGATATTTTTATGAATTTCTAAATTCAGTCTTACTAATTGATCAACAGTATAGTTTGTAGATAATTTGATATTATCTAATTTATCTCGTTCAATTTTAGAAGCTTTCTCTCTTAGTTCAGACAATGTTTTTGCATAAACACTCTTCCGATTTTTACACTCATCCATGTAACGATACATATAAGTACCGTCTTTTCTTTCACTTTCTCCTTTTCTTAATACTCTGCCTCTACTATCCTTTCTACTTTGTTTTTTCGTTTTTGCCATAGTTTCTCCTTTAATAAAGGAGTTTTAATACTATATATTGATTATAACACATACTAAAACTCCTTACAATTTAAGGTTTACAGATATCTTTTGTTTTCAAGATATTGTTCGAATTGTTTACGTTTAATTAAACGTCTTGTTCCAATTTCAAGCACGAAATTTACAGTTGGATTATCTGCTAATTCCCGTAATTTTGCAGCTCCTATGTGAAAATAAACAGAAGCCTCATCAATAGTTAAGTTGGCTCGCTCCCAAATTGGAATCTGTGGTTTTTCTTTTTTCTTCATATGCGATAATCTCCAATCATTAAATAAGGATTTAAGCTACTTTATTCTGTCCTTCAATATGTTCTACAAGGTCTTTGAAATATGGCACATTGTCTAACATCCACTGGCAGAAGATTCTCCAATCCTTTACTGGATGTGTCTTTCGTGAAAAATACATATTTAAAAGCACTTCATATGTAAGAGAAAGATTTGCTGTAATATTATATCCCATAGGCAACATTTCAAGAATTGCATTCCAAATACTCTTATCCTTTGTTGCATTGTACTCATCTTTAAGTTCATTTAGTAACTGAATAGTATTTTCTGTATGTTGTTTAACTTTGTAACCAAGCGTGTTTTCAACGTCTGAAGTACTACTTTCATCATGGTTTGATAATGAAAATTTCTCAATTACGACATCAATACCTTCATGAGAAAAACTATCTAAGTCAAACTCTTTTTTATGAATTGTGTGCATCTTAGAGCAACTACATCTTGTTGTTCCAACTTTATATGTATCTGCCTGCGCCCACCATGTGTGATGAGATGTAATTCGTAATCCAACTGGCAGTGATCGTAAAGCTTTTCTATGATCCTTGCCTGCTCTTGCAAGTCTCTTAAATAAACCTAAATCTTTCTCTCCCATGCAAAAACATGGGTGCCAAATTTCTACATTTCTTTCTTTGTCATGTTCTGTTGTATGTCCGATGTAGCTGTCGCTTAAGTGCCAACTATCGTATGCGTTTCTAGCTCCTTCAATAGCAAACATCCACTGCTCTGGGCTTGGGAATACTGGGTGTTCAATCTTAATCATATATAAATCCTCCTATTTTAAATATGAAGAGAATACTAATTTCTCTTTGTCGTTATCATCAACTGTTACATATCCGTAGATATTAGGCGGATGCCCTGACCAACTGATGTAGATTTTATAGTAATATCTCGTACAATCAACATATTTACGTGTCACAATACAGACATATCCTTTATTCATGAAGTCTTCTAATACTGCAATACAAGAATCAAGTGACTTGTCAGTATCGCAAGACATTGATTGTGTCTTACGGTATGTTTCTGTTCTACCATTCATCTGTGCAGTTTCCCATATATCATTTACTAAGTCGTCATATAAGTCATCAAATATTTTACTTAATTGTGCATTGGACTGCTGCTGTGAATACTCTTTCATATCCACAGCATTGATCAGTCCTTTTGTTTGTGCAAAATAATTCATTTATTTACCTGTACTTCCAATTCCGCCAGTTCTTTCCTCAGTAACTTCTTCTCTATCAGCAACCCCATAGAGAGTAAATACACCTTGGCAAAACGCTTCTCCTTTTTTAATTTTTAATGTATTTGGACTACAATTCTTAATTTTTACAAAGATATGACCTTCGTTATCCGCAAAATAATAATCTTCATCAATAACGCCCGTTCCATTGCCAATCCATGCATCAGCTTTAATGCCAAGACTACTTCTGATAAAAATAAACAATGTCCATCCTCTGAGGATCTTACATCTCATTCCTGTTGGAATGATGATTGCATCTCCTGATCTTACAACAAAATCCGCTGGTGCAATAAAGTCGTGTCCTGCTGATCCCTTTGTCGCTCTAGCAGGATATTTTAAACTACCATAAATTGATTCTTCTGGATATTTGTGAAATTTCTCTTCCCAGTCCTGTACGAACTGGTCAAACGATACTTTCTCAAACTCTGCAACTTTCATTAATCCGCTTTCTGTTAATAATCCCATATATGTATTTCCTTTCCATTTTCTTCGTGCAACTTTCACAAAATTTCGTGTTTTATAATTAAGTCTATTTATTTTGACTTCTATATAATCTTTCAACTGATTTAATCTACTTTGCTTTTCATAAGCCACGTATATTTTAGTTCTCATTACTATTCACTAAGCATCAGAGGTAATCCGACTTCATTATAGTAAGAATCCTCAAAAGTCATTTCTGGTTCGTCTTTGTAATGTTCTTTTAATTTTTCAATCAATAACTTCTGCTGTTTTTTCACTTCATCTTCAGTACCATGCACAATTAAAGTCACATTACCGTCATATACACCGTCATTAAATGTTTCAACTTCGATCATGTATAACTGACGATTTGTGTTAAGACTTGACTTTTTAGCCGCCAGATACAGATAATCTTTTGGCAATTTATATTTCTTGAGCAGCTTGTCCACATCTTTAATAAAATCAAGTTTGTGTTTTTCTTCTTTAATCTGCTTCTGTAAGTCTGCGTTCCCTACGTTTCTTTTATCGTTTTCAGTCATCATTACATTATTTGTACTCATAGTAAATTCTCCTTGCGTAGTTCATTTTCTGTGTATCGGCAATATTCAGCCCATAATCCTTTGGCATGAATATAGTTCTTGCCTTTTAATCCCATCTTCTTCTGTTCGGCTTTCAAGTCTTGGAATGTAAACTTGCGTGAACATATCTTTTTTGTCATAAAACTTTTTGCAATATGACCTACCTTATACATATCCTCACGCTTCAAATTTGCAGTTAATTTCTTGTAGGCACTTAATTCCTCATCTGGAATTTTATAAGGTGTTTTTGGTAAGTTTTTCGGTGAAAAAGGTGAGATATATTTGTAAGTTCCATCATCACAGATTCTACTCTTCTGTGCCTTCAGCAACTCGGCAACAGTATCCAGATGTTTCACATCAAATCTAAACAACACTTCTTTATCAGTTTCTTCTATATAATATGGAATATCTTCGTCTATCTCTCGAATTGCCTTTATAACGTTATGTCCTCTCATCAGTGAAGGGATATAAGCTACAAGGGTATATTCGCCTCTATGCTTGCCTTTTCCGTAGTAATATATCTGATTACCAAATGAGCATTTTATGTACAAATCATCAAAGCTAGGATCTATTAATCCTGCATCAGTTCTAGGAAAATCATTAGTATCCATGTTATATGCTGCTACAACACGATACTTTCCAAAATATTCTTTACGCTGTAAGAAATTAGCCGTAGTAATTCACTCCTTATTTAGTTGATTTTGATTTAGTTGTCTTAGGTGTAATACCTGTTGGCGGTGCATCATTTGTATTTTTGTATACATCACGCACCATCTTCTGAATTGTTCGCAGACTCAAGCCATATGAGAGCTGTAACTCAATAACCGCTTTGGAAAGTTCTTCCATTATTCTTCGTCCTCCTCGCCCGTAATAATGTCATCATTATCTTCATCAGACTTATCGTCTAATTCATCGATCTCATCATCAATTTCTTCTCGTTCCTGTTCGAGAAATTCAATCTTTGCTTCATTGTCATCAATCAATTCCTGAAGTCTAGCAATGTCAAGTTTGCGGATAAGGAATCCGCCTGCTACCATAGCACCAAGGAATGTGCCAATAGCAATAGTTCCAAAATTGTACAGCATAAACTGCCATAAGTGTAATTTAATCATCTGTATCCTCCTCTTCATCATCTGGATAATTTTGTAGTTCAAACTCTTCCTCTAACTCAAACTGCTCAGAATCGTAATAGCAAGGATTATTTAACTGAGCGTCTGGATGAGATGGGTTATAGATCAAATTCATTATCGAAACCTCTCTTAGCTCTTAAAGCTTCATATAAACCTTTTTCTCTCTTTGAAGCAACTAAATCAGCAATATGCAGAGACCATAAATTCTCACATTTTTTATGTCCCATGATTTTGATCCATTTATTGTCACATTCGGAGATTGGCTTCCACTGGAACGGTAACATGTGGTAATTTATATAGAAAGCAATGTCTCCTATATTATGATTCACAAATAAAGAATGCTGATTTGCAACCTCATAAACTAACATCATATATGCACCAATATTTTCATGTCCGTAATAGTGTGCCACACCATTCTCATCGAATGTCTGAGTGTATAATTTACCCATATCGTGATATTTAGTAGCCACTAACACTGAATAATCGTTATGAATCTTTTTTGAAAAATCATAGGCATCTGTCATATGTTTGCCAAGAGATTCCATATGATACGGATTCTTCTGGTCGAAATCATTATATATTTCTGGAACCCATGTAGTTTCAAGTCTATAGTTATGCTTGTCTTTATTATGAATATGATCAACAAATTTAATTTCATCCCATCCTTCTTCAAGGAATGGAATCTGGAATTTTCTTGCTTGTTTGTCAATTACATATCCTGGAACTGGATGTTCTCTGTCAATGTTGTCTTTTTTACATTCACCAATTGGTTTTACGATGACCACACAAACCTTCTCGCAATCAATACCTTTAATGACGTTGAGAATAGATCGTCTTGACTTCATAGTAATATTCGTCGCTTCAGCTACAACGTCAACGCCATTTTTAAGATATTTGGCAATCAGACTATGAAATGTCTGAAATACTTCTTTATTTTTTGATTGATCTTCTACGCTTCCACATATATTTGCTCTAATACCATCTGTTGATATAGTGACAACTTCATTGCCACTGTCTTGTGAAACAGTGTTTATGTATTGTGATTTGCCTGATGCAGATAAACCACATAATAGTGTAAGTCTTGGTTTTCTTTCGCTCATGATTCTCCTTTCGTATAATTAAAGTCAAATTTTATTCCTCTTGTTTTATTCCTCTTGTTTCTTTTTGCTATAGTCACAGTCAATCGTAAATTTGATCCGCTTGATTATAGGTAAATTCTCGTATTCGGTAACGTCTCTTGTTATTGAACCGTTATATTTTTCAGAATCCTGTGTGTATGTTGCTATCATATCTAACATAACAGCTGCCATCTCCGCACATCTATGGCAAACATCTACGTCAATAGACTCAATCATTGACCGATCATGGCTATTGGTTCCAAGGCATTCAACTGTTGGTATTGTTAATTTATGATGTTTGTCGGTACACTCTTCATGGCAGAAGTCACAATAATATTTTGTTTCTGTTTTCTTCATTAATTACATCCTCTGTTATATGCATTTTGTTAATCATTCATCATATTCAATCGTCATTGTGTGTTCTGTTTTTGGATAACGATTACGACTTGCAAATGAACCAATAGTGTCAATGTATGGGATCGCAAACTTATCTTGTTTGGCAGTTTGTTTAATTCCAACCTCATTTTTGCAAGCGTTTGAAAGAAATGTATTTATCCGAGCATTTATCCTCATACATTTACCACACAAATCTAATCGTTGGATTATAATAGAATTATCATCTGGCTCGCCTGCACAGAATCTGCTTGAATATCCATTGGATGTAATGAAAGGGAGTGTAATGTCATAGTGATTGTGTGTACATTCAGCCCCACAAAAATCACAATAATATTCTTCAATTGTTTTTGTCGTTTTCATTCTTTAAACCCTCCAATCATATACACCTATTTGATCAATAATTTCATTAAAAAATTCAACAAGGTCGCTTGCATCTCCAACAAACATATTACCCTGTGTCTTGATTTCGTATTTATAAGATGACTCATTTTCAGCAAGCTCAACTAAATATCCATTTCGTGGATATCCACCTGTTGAATATTCAAAAACTGAACCTTTGTTAACTGTTTCATATTTAAGGTTCAATGCAAATCCATCATTGACTCTTACGTCTTCATTGGCAATCCTTAAAGTACAATATCTATGATCGCCTTTTCTTGCATAACATTTTAATTTTGGTTTATCTTCAAAATAAATTTGCTTAGAACATCCGTTTTCGTCATAAACTCTACGGTATTTCTTAACGTGAAACATTACGCCATCTTTAACTTTATAAACATCCTCATAGTCTGATGCAAAAACCTGTTCCATATTTCTCCCTTCTGTGCTATAATTAATTTGCACATGAATCAAAAGTTATTTGAGAACGGTGTAATTTTGTATACGAGATACCACTTCTTAATTGAGGTGGTATCTTTTTTGTACACAAAACATTTATTTTATGAATCCTGTTTTACTGGAACCCATTCTGTAACAGGAACCATTTTCTCTACTTTTTTAACTTCATATGGCTGGTTATAGAACTCATTTTCTTGCATCTCTGTCGCCCCTTTCTCCCAATCAATAGCAAAACACTTATCACGTAACTCGATAATTGACTGCGTAGTAATCGACCATCTTCCTCTATCTCCTTCAAGTTCTTCGAATTGATAATCAAAAACCAATTCTTTAAGCTCGCCTTTTGTCAAATCAATTCCTTCTGTAATTTTGTCGTACATGATTTCTTTGAAATTGTCGCCATAATAGTCGTTATCATTCCATTTTGTTTTATCTGTAATCATTCTTCTATCTCCTTTTGTCAAATAATTATGATTGATCCATTTCTTTAACTTATCATTTGCATTCATGAGTGCACTCTCTCTACTAGTACATCTGATCTAAATGTACATACTGGACGAATGTTAAAAGACTCCGCACAATAACATTGTTTGACAACTCCACATGTATCAACAGCACAAATAGCTGAACAATTTTCTTCTGATACGGCAGTTAATAATACCCATTCAATATGACCTGGAAATTTTGTTGGGTACTCTAAATACTCCCTGTATAGCCTATATTCGTCTAAAGTTAGTAAAGAAACTTTATCAATACTTATTTCATTCGCCATTGTTCCATCAAGTGCCATTAAATTACGTTCCATATACTGCAACACATCATGATGACAATTATCTTCAATTTCACATTCGATATATTTTAAATCATGACGAAGACGACTAGGTTCCCATCTGTTACAATATGTGTCGAATGGCTTTGTATCACCCAAAAAATCTTTCATAATGCAAAAACAAGTTTTTAATACCTTAAACTGATTTAACACAATCCATTCATACCCTGCTACCTTAAAGGTATCACCAGCATTTAATGTTTGAAGCTCTACTTTTTCTGAGGTACAATCATTTTCTTCCGATTTCATCATATCTTTATCTTCAATTACTTTTACGACCGCCTTGGCAATGTCATAAATATCTTCTTTATCTAATGTCAAGTTTTCTCTCCTTTATATCATAATTTTATGACCACACTGTGGGCAGTGAATGAATTCCACATACCCAATACAGTAGCTGTATCCGACAAGTTCAGATTTAATATCGGATTCATCGAATCTTAATTTGGCGCCACATCCATTACACTTCACTTTGCGTTTAGTTCCATCTTTCACAATCTTAATCATCTTTCTCTACCTCAACTTCTACTGGATGTTTACACTGTGGACAAATGATATAGTTTGGTGGATATACTGGTTTGAGAGTTCTGAAATCAATCGTTCGCTTTGGCTTATCTTTAATATCATTTTTCTCATAGCTCAACTCCGCACCACAATTTTCACAGGTACATTGTTTGCGTGTTCCTTTTTCTAAAATTTCAATCATTTACCAATCTCTCCCCATCGTGGTGTAACAGAAAATACGCTAAAACTTGGGCAATTGTCATCATATGTAATAGAAGAAATTGTCCATCCTTTGATCAACTCTTCAGCGTAATCAAGATCATCTTCTTCATCATATAATCTGTCATACTCGTATACTGCGTTGTCACTATTCAACCAATTAATGATAATCTCTATCAACATATTGAAAGATGGTTTCATAATATCTCCAGACAATACAATATCCCACTGTTCCATATATTTTTCATCTAAAGCATCATCATCTCTGTTTTTTGTCGGTATCCATCCAAAGTATAACTTTCCGTCTACTTCTTTAATTCCACGTAATTCATCTGCTGTTTCTCCATAAATATCAACAATGAATCTCAATGTCTTTTCCAACGTCCCGTTAAATGTATCTTTTAGACTTCCCGATACCATGAAAGGTTTATCGTTCGTGAACATACGCTTACCACTCCTTTCGCAAATTAAATATTTCTTTTATGTCATGCGACTATAATTATTTCAAGGATGTAAAAAATTGTTTATTATATCTTGATCCGCCATATAAAGGCACAAGTAATTACGCTAAAAGTTGTATGAATTATGATCATTTTTATAAATTTTGTCATGATATTGCACAAAATAACTTTGTTATTATTAGCGAATACGATATGCCAAGTGAAGAATTTAAATGCATTTGGCAAAAAGAACGCACAGTGTGTCAAGACGCTAATCGTACAAACGGGCAAAAGGCAACTGAAAAACTATTCATTCCAAATTTATGATTATTTACATAAAAGAAATATTCTTTAATGAAATCGCCTGTTTTCGTAAATTAATCACTCTCTCATAATAAATATTTCTTTTCCCAGTTCTATCTTGTCCAAATCCACCATTGTAATATTTACCCCCGAAACTTGCACAATATCCAATCAGGGCAGTGTACTCTTTAGAATATTTGCCTCCTCCTGCTTTGCGGTTTTCTCTAACATCCATATAATGTTCTTTTGAACAAATTTTTGGAGCAATTGGAATCGTTGGATTTTCTTGAACGTATTTCAATAATGCAATCAATTCATCATTAATGTCTGCGCCAATTTTGTTTTTACATTGAATCTTATCAATAATATTGGCTCCGCCAACAAATGGCTCTATGTATGTTTCAATATTGTTATCATCAATATATTTCTGAATAATCGGTACAATATATTTTGCAATTCTATTTTTACTTCCTTGATATACTATTTGTCTTTACCAGAAAGCCCATATGGTTTACAGTAGCTACACTCTCGTTTTCCTTTCTGGTTTATTATTTAATTTAAATCATCAATTAACAAATTCTCACAACTCCAAATTCGTATAATCCTACATCATCCTCAAGTGCAATAGTGTCATGTTCTGTCGTAGTAATAAATTCATTATCTATGCCAACAACTGGCATATGATCTGGGTGTTTTGCTAACTCTTTTTTGAGCTGTCCAACTGTCATATGTTTTGGTTCTTCCATTACATTCTTATCACTCTCTTATCTGCAAATTCTTTTACTCTATCAGTAAGTGTCACTGCTGCCACATGCGTTCCCATATAAACATCAAGAGCTTCGCCAATTAAGTTGTATCCTTCATCAACAAGAACACGATCATAATTCATTCCACGATTGTTCTTAAATTCTTCTACAGTCATAGGCACTGGAATAATTAAGTCAAGATCGTTTGCTTTGTCTAATAACAGTTTTGTCTGCAATTTGTTCTGCACAATAATCGGATACTGTGTTGTTGCACTTGTATAAAGTAATTGTGTAGTTTTGCCTGTTCCTCTGTCTTTAATAATCAGTGTTGTTGGTTTATTTGTTATCATAGTTTACAATCTCCTTCTATATAAAATATCTCTGAAGCACATCTTTGAATCTTAGTGGACTATCAACAATGTGATGTGAATACTGAAACTGTCTTAAAAAATTCATAACAGTTCTAGCATCTGCACCGCTTAAAGGAATAAATTTTACATACTCTGGTCTCCCAGCAATACATACAACTGCCCACGAATGCTCTAAATCATGAAATCCAACGTCAACTGCTACATCGGTAATTTGGTTATACATTTTCTTCATATCTTCACTTTGTTGTATTGAAATATGACACTGACGAGCTGCCTCATCACAACTGCTTGTAGCAAAATTTAATCTAGTATTGCTTTCATTAATTTCATTTTTTAAGGCATCAATATCTGGTTGCAGAATTTCTAGCAACCATTTTCTAATTTTCTCTTTTAATTTCTGAAACAATTAACTCTCCTTTTATATTTCACACGATCCATTTAATCCATATGGTTCATAACACAAACCACTTACCCAAACCCAGTTATCGTCTTTGTATATGAGGAATTCAACTGTCTCAAAATCACAACAACTGTCACTATCTTTGTCTTCACGAACTGCATATACAGTGATTGGTTTCTTAGGTGTTGGAGATCTACCAATTTCTTGTATCTTAAACATCTGAATCACCTCTAAATATTTCTTCTGGCATAGTAAATGATGGATTATTATTTACAAACGCCATATAATATTGATCTAATACATATTCATTTTCTTCGCTTTCATTATCATAGAAACAAAATAGTCCCAAACGTATAGCTTCAAGATGGAATAAAAATTCTTCTTTAGAAAATTCCCCTCGACGCACTCTTTGTTGTAATTCATCTCTTATAATAGGCAGACGATTTTGACGAATGCCTCTGTTTTTGCTTAATTCACATTGTTTGTATACAAAACATAAATGCATCGAATTCATGTTTTTGATATATCTCATTACACCATTTATATCTGTCCATACATTGTTGTCCCATACACCTTTTCGTTCCATGTAATCATCAAACATATAAATCCTTTCTAATTCCACTCAAAATCCATTCAATTACTGGCTCTGTCCACCCATTGCCCATCAGACTACATCTTTTTGAATAACTTAAACTCCTGCTACCCATCTTAATATTTGTGTAATTATCAGGTAGTCCTTGTAATCTTTCGTACTCAATTGCCGTTAATTTTCTTGGCGTACCATGATCCAAAACTTTCTTTTCTTGATACCCACCATTTATACAAGTCAGTGTGCAACATTTGAACTCTGGGTTGTATATTCTGCGATTCATTTCAAAAGTATTGACTTTTAGTTCACCACAGACACGTTTGTCCATATCTAATATTTCAAATGATTTGTTATAAAAATACTTTTGTGATACATCCGACTCCATAATATCCTTTAGTACCAATGAATTTTGCCTTGTTGGCAACGAATTAAGTGGAATATTTGTCCAATAATACCTTTCTCTTGACTGAGCACTGAATAATGCCGAATCAATCAAGATCGGATCAACACCAATGCAGTCAGTCATTTCTTTTAAATCATCATCATGTGACGGAATCACATTTTCAAACATAAACCATTTAGGTTTTATAGTATTTAATGCTTCAACAGCTTTGTAAAAAATCCCAGATTTACCATTCAGTCCAGCATTTACATCTTTATCTTCAATACGCACTCTTGATAGACTCTGGCAGCATGTACCAGCTAGGATCAGATCAAATCCTTCAAACTGTTTAAAATCTGCTTCATATAAATCGCCATGATGTATAATAAATGGAAAATGATACGATGAAACCGCAATGGCTTCTGGTAGAATTTCATATGTATGATATTCTTCAATTGGAATATCAAGTTGTTGTAAAGCATATAATCCTGTTTCTACACCGCCACATAAACTCAAAACTCTTAAACCTCTTGAAGTTTTGTTTTTATCTACATTTCAATTTCTGTAGGTAAAACAATACAAAAACAAATACATAAGAAAGGTTTTATCAAGTAATCCTAGGTAAAACGCAGTGCGCTGCCTTGTAAATACAAGGTTTAAATGACAGAAAATAAAAACAAAATTTTAAAGTCATCATATGGAAGAAATAAGACATGTCTAATCTATAGATATTTCTCCTCGAATAGTCATCAGAAATGTAACTAGAAATGTTACATTGTTATATATTTATTAGTATTACGGCAATTCCTAAAACAAAAAATCCCATTAAGTATGCCAATACTGCTGATTTAAACCAGAAAGAGATGTGCTTATCAATCTCTTTCTCATGTTTGAAGAATAAAATATTACATATAGTTGCTGAAATGACACACCAGCCAATCAGTATCCATTCAATTATGCTCAGTACCATAATTATTACTTTGAATATACCTCTACACCGACCTTCCTTAATATTTAATCAAAAATAAAAATCCAATTGACATATACATGAAACTCAAATACCGAGGCTGTTCTTGTGGAAACACACTATGCAATGGCTCGATAGATTTGTTTTTCACACTCAGTACAATTGCAATGATTAGATACGCTACAAAGCCTACAAGCCCAATTATTCCAAACGCTAATGCCAACTTTTCACAAATATTGAGAATCAATGTCATCTGCATGATTTTTCTCCTACTTTTTTAAATCTGTATTTCTGTTCCACATCAGGATATTTCTCGTGATCGACTTCACTCAGAAACATCTCGACTGGTCTAGCGTAAATATTGAAATCTCCATACATTGCCTGATAGATTACCAGTTTCTCATCTGTTTCTGTATGAGTTGCAAGGTCAATCACTCTGTAGAAATGTCCTTTGAAGTGTTTGTAAATATCATCTTTCTTTGGTAAATCTCTGTTATTCATGAATATCTCCTTTCTAAAGTGTCTCCCACCATAGATCGTGTACTTTCTTATAGCCACCTCGACTTGACACATCTAATACTCTGCGAACTTTCTTGTTAGACAGTCTCTTATGAAATCTGTAATCATCCCAATTGCTGATATATAACCTTTTATAATAAGGTTTCTTACGAGGTATTTCATAGAATCCACAATAATACTTGTCTACATATTGCACAGGTTCAGGATACCCACCGATATTTTTAAGTCTCGCTAACCTTTGATGATAACTCTTCCTACGATTTCTTTTCTTTAACATTGTCTTACGATTCTGCTGAAATTTTGTAGGAACATATTGTAAAAAGTCTTTATCCTGTAGACAATCTTTTGATTTTGGCATAATTAGTACACTCCTTTCTATAGTGGGATAAAAGTGGAATTTTATTGCTATATTTAATGTGAAAAATCCCTTATATTTCAACGATTTTCTTATGTTTATTTTAATAATTTTGACAAAAGTGTTTTATTTCACTCATTTTCATCGTGTTCTTCTGTCATGGACAGATTATCCGAAGTGCCTTTCCATAAGACCACAACATTTCTTTCTAATGATTTTTGTACATCAACCACTCTCTGATTTGTTGATCCTGCCCACGGATAAGACATGTCTTTCAATTCGTCTACATACTGTCCGTCTACGAGGACATCTATGTAAGGAAGAATCTCAAGTCTGCAATCGTACATAAGATGGCTTGTTCTACGTCTTCGAGAGAACTCAGCTAAGTCCAAACCAATATCTTCTGCTTTATTCCCTGTATATAGCCAGATTTTTTTGTCTGGTATAAACTCTTTGACAAATTTGCATATTGCAGAAACACCATCTCTATTTTCTTTTGCTAAAGGCTCACCGCCAAGAATACTTAACCTTGTATATTGGGGCTTTGATAACTGATGCAATAGTTCCTCAATTTCTTTAAAAGTTAATTTATTGCCGCCATTAAAATCCCACGTTTCTTTATTAAAACAATTCTTACAATGGAAGTGGCATCCTTGAACGAAGAGGGCTACGCCAAGCCCTTCTCCGTTGCTAATGTCCATTTTTCTTATTGAAGCGTATCTCATCTATTCAGCTCCTTATCATCTAAGTGGTAAACTCGATCATGGATATCCCCATATCTTCCCTGATTGCCTCCATTCTTAGAAGTCCCAATGTAACCACAGCATCTGAATGCAATATCCATAGTAGAACCATCTTCATTTCCGCACTGAGGACATCTCCATTTCAAAATACCATCTTCGTCAACTAATGGAATATCGCCAGAGTATCCACATTTTTCACAATAACAGCTCTTTGTATTGATTTCTGCATACATAATATGATCGTACATATATTTAATTACTTCCAATAAAGCACTCACATTATGTTCCATATTAGGAGTTTCAATATAACTTATTGCTCCTCCTGGACTAAGTTTTTGGAATTTTGCTTCAATACGAAGTTTATCAAAGGCGTCAATTTCTTCAAATACAGGAATATGATAGCTGTTTGTAATGTAATTTCTGTCCTTGCCGTCAATTTTTTCAAACACATCATTACCGAATCGTTTCTTTAAACATTTAGCAAACTTATACGTTGTAGACTCTAAAGGTGTACCATAAATACTGTAATCAATATTTTCTTCATTCTTCCACTTCTCACATTTATCATTCATTCGCTTCATGATTTCTAATCCAAATTTTTCACCAATTCCACCATCTGAATGAGAATGCCCAGTCATATATTTGACACATTCATATAATCCTGCATATCCTAATGAAATAGTTGAGTATCCATCAAATAATAACGGATCAATTACCTCATGTTTTTTTAATCTACTATACGCCCCATATTGCCAAAGAACAGGTGCGACATCCGACTTTGTTCCAAGAAGACGTTTATGTCTTTCTTTGAGTGCTTTATGACATAATTCTGTTCGTTCATCAAATAATGCCCAAAATTCATCCATGTTCTTTTTGGAAGATAATGCGATATCTGGAAGAGATAATGTAACGACCCCTTGGTTAAATCTGCCATAATATTTATGCTGCTTTGGATCATAATTTTTTGCGTGTGCGATATTGCCAATTCCTTTGTCTGTAAAACGATCAGGTGTTAAGAACGACCTGCAATTGTGGCTATAAATACCACTCACTTCAAAGTGTTCGCTTTCAGTCGTTACATCATAACTAAACATTTTTTTATGAATCGGTTTAATTTCTTTAACTTCTGATTCTGCATAAATAATCATCGGAGACTCAATATAGTTATCACGTTTCTTTTTACACACAATATAGTCAATTAATCCTGCACATGGACGAAATTCAACTCTATATCTAATAAGATCTGGATTTCGTTTGCTGTAATGATTATGATAAATCTTTGCAGGCATGCCTAAATTCTGCGCCAACGCCATTTGTCCTAATGCAAGTTCTTTGTTTGTTGAGCCAATCTGAACAGTACAAAAGCCTTTTTCGTGGTTATGAGAGTTGATATATCCATCTGCGTCAATCATCCCTGCTAAAAAAGCAAGCTTTGCTTCAATATCCCAAGAAAATACTTCATTTGGGATTCGTCTATTTGCTTTATTAATGCCACCAAATTTTGATGTGAAATAATTGATCGTAGACTGCATTCCACCATTATTGTCTGAGATAACATTTAGATCTTTGTATGTACCTTTTCTTTCTCTTTCTTGTAAAACAGTTTTAGAATCCATTCCAAAATATTTTTTAAATGTCTTATGAAATCTATCTTCAATTTCGTCCTCTCCATTTGCTGCAATTGAAGCAAAAATGTGATTATTCTGGTAACATCCATCACACAACATGAATCCTAACAGCCATGCTTTATCTTTGTGGAATAAATGCATATCTTCTCCATACTGCATTGAGTTAATTTCTAATTTTGAGCCAACCTGTAAATCTTTAGCATAAGTTTCCGTACCGTCTTTCAATGTAAATACATGATCAGTAGTACATAATAAGCTGCGTCCATTAGAAAAATTAACATCCAACCATTCATCTGATACATTTCTGATAATACGATTTGTTTTCACGAAACCTTCTCGTGTGTCGTAAATTAAGACATCATGCAAATCCATGTAAAGGTTTGGATTATCGTCATTAAACTGATGCTTAACTTCAAACTGATCTGATAATTTTTTCCATGCTCGCTCAAACGATTCAACATATAATTTCCCATTTGCTTTATATGTAATCATCTCTTTACCATCTACGCACCCCATGCAAGTATAAACGTCGCCTTTTAACTCTTTCATAACCTTTTCAGAGATGTAATCTGGAACCAATCTTTTCGCAGAACATTTTGCTGCTAATTTTGTCAGATACCAATATTCTGTAGATTCGTCACAATTATCATCTTCCAGGACATAAATTAATTTTGGAAATGCTGGTGCAACAAATACACCATCTTCATTTTTCACTCCTTCATCTCTTTGTCTAATCATCTCTTCAATCAATAAAGCCAAATCTTTTTTCTCTTGCGGTGTTTTAGCTTCATTCAGATACATAAAAATGGAAATAAATGGGGATTGTCCGTTAGTCGTCATAAGCGTGATCAGCTGATACTGTATAATCTGTATACCTTTTTTGACTTCTTCATACAATCTATTGGCTACAATTTTCTCAATATGCTGTTCTTTATATGGAATATCAATATGCGCCCATTCTAATTCAACTTCAGATCTAATTTTCTTTCTACTCACATCTACAAATGGTGCTAAATGTGCTAAAGAAATACTCTGTCCGCCATACTGAGAACTAGCCACTTGTGCAATGCCTTGAGTCGTAATATTGCAAGCAGTTGAAAATGAATGTGGCTTTTCAATTAATACTTCGCTAATTACTGTGCCATTCTGAAGCATGTCTTCAATATTTAATAATCCACAATTATGCATTTTCTGTAAAAAATAATCTCTGTCATGAAAATGAATGATACCTTCCTTATGTGCTTGAACAATTTCTGGTGGAAGTAAATAGCGTTCTGTTGCATCTTCGCTAACGATACCAGCAATATAATCTCTTTTTGTTGGATTTAATACAGAGTTTTTATTTGCATTTTCATCTTTAATTTCTTCGTTGGCATCCTCAATAAGCCCAAGAACTTCGCTGTCAATAGAGTCATAATTCTCTCTCTGGAACTCACGAACACTGCGATAACCTTCATAAGCTTTAGCAGTTAATTCCTGCCCTTTCTCAACAAGTTTCTTAAATACCATTGCTTCAATTGCAGAAATGTCAATTTCTTCTGGTAATTTACTGCAATCATTTTCGATTTCTCTTGCGATTTGTTTTGCAATATCTTCCTTAATTAACCCAGATCCATTTTTCATTGCTTTCATAATCGCTGTGTAAATTTTGGTCTTGTCGAAATCTACAACAGTACAATCTCTTTTAATTACTTTCAATAAAAGACCTCCAATAAATTATGTAATAATATCATCATCTATATGTAACGCACCCGTCTCCTGCTTTCTTGCAGTTCAACGTATATCGTGCATCGTTACCATCACCATCAATCTTTTCGGTTGATACGCTCTCAATCATCATTGTCTTACCTGTTTCTACATCCTTAACAAGTACCTCTTTTTCTATGTGTAGTTTAGAAACTAAATTCCTAAGCTGATTAATTGTTCTGATCAACTTCCTTTGTTGTCGCTCCTTCCGTGTCTCTAATCTGTCTTTTGAATCTCTCTAGCTCAGCCATAATATTCAGACAAGTCATAGACAAACTTCCTTCATTATTAATAACTGCATCGCATAAATCATAAGCTTCTTCAAAAGCAGATTCGTCTTTTTTCATTCTTTCATCAATTACATCACTTGTATCTCCACGATCTTTCATTCTCTGAATACGTGTAGAACTTGGTGTATCAATACATAATGCCAAGATATGTTTCTTATGATAATTTTCTTTTAACTGTTTTAATCCTGGAACATCAACTACATATACGTCTGCATCATCACACTGACTTTCTGTAGCACAATACCAATTGCCAGTATAATGATTCTCTGCAACCTTGCCTGTAATTCTGGAATACTGGGCTAGATTTACATATGTATGATCATCAAGTTTGTCTGCTCTCTTCTCTCTGGTTGTATATGATCGTAGATATTTCAGACCGTAAATGTCTTCCAGATACTTCGCTGAGACACTTTTGCCTGCTCCAGATCGTCCAACCAGAGCGATTAAAACATTACTTTTATCTCCTGCCATCTCTATAAGTCCTTTTCTAATTTCTTGATTCTTCTATTGATTTTTGTTACGATTTTGCCGTTATCTTTGCCTCTAGCGATTAAGACGGCTTTTCTATCCTTTAATAAATTTAACTGATCTAATTTTGTCATATACTCATTTTCTCCTTAGGCTATATTTTAGTTTTCAGTTGCTGTTTCTGACGATTCCTCTACGACCTCAGCAGAATCATCATCTACATATTCAATATCTTCTTCTTTTACTTTTGTTGCAGGGTCGAGTCTTTCATAATCCTCTTCTGTGGCTGGCTCTGTTTTAACAGTTCCACATTTTTCGCAATAAGTTGTCCAATGATATCCATTCTCTTCATCATATGCAATTGTTTTTTCTGCCCACACATGATCACAGGTTTCATCTGCGTCATCTGGGTATTCTGGTTCTGTATAATCTGCATCGTCTGCGGTAGAATTTTCAGTATTTTTTTCTTCTTCTGTTGTTGCCGATACATCATTTGTTGTATCTTTAGAATCTTCTTTGACGGCATTTTTCTTATTATTTTTCTGCTCTGTTGTGTTCTTTGTAGTTTCTGTAGTTGACTTACCTTCTGTTGTTGCAGAAACCTGTTTATCAGTGTTATTATTTAGTGTATCTGCATAAATAGTATATGCTGAAACGCATCCTACTGCTGTTAACATTAATGCTCCAGCGATTAATAATTTTTTAATTCTCATAATATATTCTCCTTTTAATCTATCAATCCATGAACGATGTCACCACATAGAAGGCGATCGCCATTAATACAATTGCTACAATTACTACTACTCCAATTGGTATTACAATATTTGTTATCATCCAAAACGCAAATGCAAATACACCAACAGATATGAATGTTGCAATAAACCAGACGATGGTCAGTACAATCATCGATAAGAAAAATTTTAAGATTTTCTTTATGATATTAAATCACCTACCTTTAATCCCATTTCCATATACAATTCATCTACTGCATTTCCTTTTCTCTGGAGGCAACTATAGATTTTCTCATCAATCGTATGCTTACCTTGTAAAATAATGTATGTACATTTGTTTTCTTGACCAATTCTATGGATTCGATCTTGGCTCTGGCGATATTCTTCATAACTAAAACTTAACGAATAATAAATATTGTAAGTGCAATTTACAAATGTTAATCCTTTGCCAAGAAGCTTTGGGTGAACAAACAGTTTTTGAATTTTACCAGCTTTGAATCTTCGAATAATCTCATCACGATCTTTATTCTTGGACGTGAGGGCAACACCGTTATATTTATTCGCCAGACGTTCAATCTCATGCTGGAATTGACACCATATAATAATCGGCTTGTCTCCAATTTCTTCAAATGACTGTTCTAAAACCTTGTCTTTGTTCGTTTCAAAATCATCAATGCTACCTTCTTTATTGATAACAAAACCACTAACAATTTCTCGCAACTTCATAAGTTTTGCAGTAAATTCAAATTTAGACCATTCATTGATATTGTCTTTGATGTTTTTAACCATATTGTTATAATGTCGTTTTTGTTCACTGCCAAGATCAAACTCTTTAATTTGAAATACTTTAGGTGGAAGGTCTACGCAATCTTCTTTTTTCAAGAATACAGATTTCTCTCTCAAACGATTAAAATACGCTTCTTTGTTCTCCTGCGTCTGATACCATCTATGAGGATTTTGCATATCCTGTGTGAAATAGTGGGCTTGGAAACCAAAAAAGTTATTACCAAATACATCTGCGTCAACAAATTTCATCTGTGGAAATATCTCGGAATTATGATTCGGAGTTGGTGTTCCGCTTAAAACGAATCTATGAGGGATCACATCAATCAATTGCAATAATTCATTCGTAATCTGAGCACCCATGTTTTTCATTACTTGGCTTTCATCAACGATCACGCATTGAAAATCCATTGCTAAAATCTTCTTTTTCAAAATCTTAAAGCTCTCATAATTCATCACATAGACATCAGAGTCAATATCCATTGCATCAAATCTCTTTTTACTTGACGTAGCCCAACAATTCGTAATTTCTAATTCTGGATAAAACTTTTTGCAATCATCAACCCATGCTGTTTCAATGACAGATAATGGACAAAGAATCAATGTCCTACCATAATGCTTTGCGATTTCAAGACCCATCAATGTCTTTCCTGTACCAGTATCAGCAAAAATACCATAACTACCTTCATTCAATGCTTTATTTACAATATCTTTTTGATATTTCCTCAGATGTGGAGAAAGTTCGTAATGAACAATCTCCTTCTTTGGAATTTCAATATTGGCATCAATTAAACCATATTGCTGTAATTTAGTGATCGCAGAATCAGGGAATTCCCACTTTCCTGCTCTGAATTTTCGTCCTTCAATCGTTCTGATATATGGAATTTTCTCTACTGGAACTTCTAAAGCTACCAATTACTCACCTACTTCTGCTTTTGCAGCATCTTTAAGTTTTTTGATTTCCGATTTCTTCATACCTAAAGCATTTAACTGTGCCTCTAATTCTTTAATTTCTGTACGAATATCTTTCTTTTTCTTTGTCAAAACTTTCTTTTCTTCTTTGGCTGCCTTTGCTTTAGCACTCTGTTCTTTACCAATCAGTAACTGTTCATTAAATCGTTCTTTCATTGCGTCGATAGAATCATCTGTTTCGAACATTGAATCGTCCCATAGATCAAAGCGTTTTTCGTTTGCTAAATCATAGAATTCTTTATTAAGTTCAATGCCAATTGCATTTCTACTATTTTCAATAGCGACTTTATTAACGGTTCCTGCACCAGCGAATGGATCTAAAATTGTATCACCTGGGCAAGACCAAAGTTTAATACAACGCTTAACTAATTCTTCAGCGAACGGGGTTGTATGTCCGATCCCCGAATTACTGATATTCCATACGCCATCTGCCCAATCAGCCCATTCTGCTAATGTAATATCAGATGCTTTGATTAATTCGCAATCGCCTGCTTTCTTATATACGTAAACAAATCCGACATTAGCTGCAAGAATTGTATCTCTTGCTTTCATGTTTCTGTAATACAGATTTCCCTGCGCCAACATGGCTCTCTGCGCAGAATATTTTCTCCAAAATGCTTTTGTCCAAAGTGAGAAATTGTTATCTAAGAAAATCTGGTTAATAGCACCTGTTAGACTTTCCTGCCCCATTTTGTTATCTCTACCAATTGTGTAATTGTAGTCTTCAAACTGCATAATGAATTTGCCACCTGGCTTTAAAACTCTTTCACATTCTGCAATAACAAGTCCTAATAAATAATAATATTCTTCATAACTTTCACAGTTTGATAAATCACTTGGATCATTACTATAAACTCTAAGATTATGATATGGTGGAGATGTAATTACCATATCTACTGTTTCAGCATCCATCTTCTTTAATTCTTTTAAACAATCACCATTAATCCAGTTATTAAATAATTTCATATGTAACTCCTTAATATATTTCTTATTTCATCAAAGATTAATTTTATCTATTCTACGATCATCCAATCTTCAGCCAACATATCTGTCTGACTTGCAAGCCAAGGAACTACATTACCCTGTGCTGTTTTCATCGCAATATATGCGCCATATTCAACTAAGCCATCTTCATTTACAATGCTTTTAGCAATATCAGTACATGGTGCATAAGCTCCAGCTGGGACATAATATAAGAACATTCCCTTTCCATTCCAACCTTCTCTTGCTACTTTTCTTTTATCTTTCATTGCATCAATTGCTGTTCCAAAATCCATAATAAATTCTCCTTTACTCTTCCGTATAACATGTGTTTGTCAGTTTCTTATACACATCTTCATATAGCTCCTGTTTATCGCCATTATATGTATACTCTGCATAAATACCATCACCGCTTACAGTTGTAGATGCTAAACATTTATAGTTCTGCAAAGTTTTACAACTCCAGACAATAAAAACATTACTGAGGTCAATTTTCATTGCCAAATGATTTTCTTCGCAATTTTTGTTATACCAATCAACTAATTTTCGCTTACACACTCTGAAAGTGATCCATTCCTGTAATAATCATTTTGATTCTCCTTACTTGCTCTCTGTAACTTTAAATGGAACAATTGATTCTGGAATATAGTTAACTTCGTATTTATATTTGTTAACTTTAGCCCCACCTAAATCTTCGATCACATACATGCTATCTCGGTTCATGTGAATGATATGTTTCTTATATGAGCCATCTGCTGTTTCGACAATAAGTTTTACTTTCTTACTACCTTCATCCTCTAAAGAAAATGCTCCGACAATTTCAAACTCTACTTTGTCTGTCCTTGTATTAATGACAGCAAATCGTCTCAAGACATTAAAATTGTCTGCTTCTTTAGATACATTGGTCGATACCTTATCTGCCTCTGTACATCCTGTTACGATACCACCAATACCAAGACATCCAATTGCAGCAATAATCGCCATACGTTTTTTTATATTTAATTTCATATATTCAATTTTCTCCTTTAAAACTTAGGGTATTTAATCTCTTTCTGTTTTGACCAATCAATTTCTGAAGGTTCTACACCTGTCTGCTGTTTGTAGAATTCATAATCTTCTGTCCAAAACTCTGCGTCTTCATCTTTAACGAAGTAATTCTCGTCAAAAACTAGATCCAACTCATCTGGCGTAGTGAGATATTTTACCTTACAACGTCTACCATATTTGTATGTTTCTCCGTTATAGCTGATTGAACACGGTTCCCAGATGCGATATTCTACATAATTGTCTTTTACAGCAAACCTTTCGATTTTGCTTGCTGGAATTCCAAATTTAACAAAACATTCGTAAATGGTTAGTTTATTCACTCATATCTCCCTTCAGAATCTTAATCAGCCCATCTTCATCAATGATCGGAATGCCTAACTGCTGTGCCTTTTTGTTCTTGCTACTTGTGGAATTCACATCATTGTTCACAAGATAATTCGTATTCTTTGACACTGATCCTGCGACCTTGCCACCTCTGGACTCGATTTCATCTTTGATAGCATTACGATTGGCAAACTTATTTACCTTACCAGTTACAACAAATGTCATTCCTGTGAGATCAACAGCAGATTCTTTCTTACTTTCTGGCATCTCAAATTCAAGTTCTTCGGCTAATTTCCCAACCATCTCAAGATTTTCTTTGAAATACCTATCCATTGACAATGTAGTATCGATACCAATGCCATCAATACAAGCAAAGTATTTTCTTCTTTTGACTCTGTGGATAAACACCTCGTATGGATTTTTATTATTCGATAGAGAAATCTTATCAATAAAGTTGCAAATATCCTTTGCTGTTGACTTACCAATGAGTTCAATACCAAGTGCAGTCACGAAATTAACCAGTTTACACTTACGACTTTCCTCAATGCTATTTAATAAGGAAGAAACACTTCTTGCCCCAAACCCTTCAAGGTTCTGCATCTCAAATTTATGAGCTGCTAAATAATAAATATCTACATAATCTTTCAGCCATCCAAGATCAATAAATCTTTTCAGTGTTGCCTCAGATAACCCTTGAATATTCATTGCATCTCTGGAAACAAAGTTCACAAACTTGCTAAGTAGTTTTGCTTTGCAATCAGGATTCATACATTTCAGAACTTTACTACCGTTCTCATTGATGATTCTTGCTTCGCCACCACAAGTCGGACAAGTATCTGGAATCTTGAATGTATTACTTCTTGTCAGATTATCGTGTACTTTTGGAATTACCATGTTACTACGATAAACCTGAATTGTATCACCAGCACCAAGTTCTAATCCTTCGATGTAACTTACGTTATGTAATGTAGCTCTTGTGGTTTCTGCACCATCAAGATCAACTGAATCAAATACTGCAACTGGATTAATCAGTCCTGTGCGAGATGTATTCCATTCAATATCTCTGATTGTGGTTTCGTAGAGGTCGTCGATCCACTTTAACGCCATCATATTTAATGGGTGGTGTCCTGTTGTTCCAAGAGATTTACCATACTGATAATCGTTATAGGTGAAAATCAAACCATCAACAGGATATTCATATGTCTCTGGATCAAACTTTTCAATATATTCTTCAACATTATCTCGATCAACAATCTGATGCTCAACTACGTCAAAACCCTGTACTGCCAGATACTCAAAGCTATCAGCAATGCTCGGCATTTCTTCATCAGATACGCCATCAATCTTAACAAGTTCAAATGCTTTGTAAGCAAGCTTTCTTTCCTTTGCTACATTTGCATCTAACTGTCTGATTGTACCTGCTGCCAGATTTCTTGCATTTTTATATTTACCATGCAGCACTTCATTGATTTTCTGGAAGTCTTCGTAACTGATAACTGATTCACCACGAACTTCTAGTCCACGTTTTTCAGGGATCTCAAGAGGTAGATTGAAGATCATACGAGCTGTATGGGTAACATCTTCGCCAATTTCACCATTTCCCCTTGTAATTGCTTGTTTTAAGCATCCATTTTCGTAACGAACAACCACCGTCAAACCATCCTCTTTCCACGATAAAACACCAATTTTATCCGCAAGAAATTTTTTGACCTCATTGACATCCTTCGTCTTCTGAGCTGATAACATTGGGCGTGTATGCTTTACTTTAGCCAGAGAATCAATTATAAATCCTTGAACGTGGTGGATGGGCGAATTATTCAAAACAACGCCAGAATCTCTCTCAAGTCGTTCTAAAGCAGCGCATAAATCGTCAAATTCTTTATCTGAAATGATCGGATTATCCTCTGCGTAGTACGCATATGAAGCATCATTGATTCTGTCGATCAAGACATTCATTTCTTTCACATATTCAGTTTTCATAATTTTTGGATTTTCCTTTTCTTGTTTATATTGTTTAGTTAATTATTTTAATTTGTGTTTCTATGTCTTTCAGTAACTGCCAATTACTTCACTACATATATTTTTCTGTGTTGTTGCACATTTACTGTTTCGGAATGTGTTGATTTGAACACGTCTACATGCATTCCTTTTACTTTGCCTCCACAATCTTCTGCCACAAAAATTGTATCACCGTATCCCTCAATCTTAACTCTTGTTCCATAAGGGATAATGTTTTTATCAACCGCAATCGTATGATACGGTCGAGCAAATCTATGCCCTGCATGATTCCAAGCAATCTTAGATCCATATCCTTCAGAACATTCATAACATGGACAATATGCCGTGATCAAAAATGTTCCAAGTGAACTCTTTTCAAGTTCTTGCTTTCGCTTCAACCGTTGTCGTTTAATTCGCAATTGTTTCTTTCGAAGTTTTTCTAATCGAATATGCCTTGCTTTCTCCTCATCAGCTTGCTTACATTTCTGATAATGCTCATGAACGTCTTTTAATTCAACGCTTTGACTGATTGGATTGTTTGAAATCACATTGCCTTGCTTATTTTCTGCAACAGTTGTCTCTGTTGATAAGGTTGAAGTCTCCACCGAGGGTCGCTCCTCTGCTTTAACTGTATGAGTTATAAAACCTGAACACATAGCTAAAAAACTAAACGAGACAACTTTCATTAAAAATCTTTTTCTCATTTTCACATCTCCTTTCCTTAACATATTAGTATCTTATCATACTTTTTGCACCTTGTCAACGGGTGCAAGAAAGAAAGTTAATTTTTTAAGCTTAACCATGTGCGTCTCTTGTTATGATTTGTCATAATACATCTCTTAAACGCTTCTGGCTCTGCAAGGAGTGCAAATCTTTTCTTAGCTCGTGTCAACATTGTATATAACATACAGTTATCAAGCAATTTGTAATGTGTATTGTCAATAATACCGATCACAGTTTGCGCAGCTGATCCTTGAAGTTTATGCGTGGTTAATGCATATGCTAATTGCAGTTGTCCTAACTGAACGAAAGAATATTCAATCAGCTTTTCTTCAATATTTGCATTCATAGACACCAAACATATTTCTTTTTCTTTGTCAATCTCTGTAATGTATCCAATATCACCATTGAATACATCTCGCTCGTAATCATTTGAAGTCTGTAATACCTTATCTCCTAAATAGTATTTACGATCTTTGAATTCAACAAATGGTTTGTTACTACTAGCAAATAATTCTTTCTGTACTGCTTTGTTCAATTCATCTGTGCTGTTCGTACAATTACTTCTTCGTGGAGAAATAATCACAACATTGTCAAGCCCTTCCTCTTTGACAGATTTGATATACTGCTTTACTGCCATATTGAACAATGATTCTCTATTCTTCCTGAACAAATAAAACATATCATTTAGTTCACCATGAACAATTTTTAATTGTGGGCTATCCAATGGATTAATCCCTCTGCGAATCTTTCTTGCATCCGTTAAAATACCAGATTTTTCTGCTTGTCTCATCGGTTTGGTAAGCTGTACACTATTTAAACCTTTCTTTTTTAACAGATCCGAGAAAATATTACCAAATCCAATCGGTGGCAACTGCATATAGTCACCACAAAAAATTAATCGTGTTCCTGGTCGAATTGCCAATAAAAAATTATAGAAAAGGCTCGCATTTGTCATGCTACTTTCGTCCATAATTACTACATCAGCAGGTAATGGGTTATCTTGGTTATAACAAAAACTATCAATACCTTCTGCTACAAGTAACCTATGAATAGTCCGTGAGTCTAAGCCTGTTGCTTCTTTAATTCTTTGGGCTGCTTTTGCAGATAAGGCACATGCAACAATGCTATTATTTCTTTTTTGGTAGCATTTAATAATTGGTTTCAGAATTGTTGTTTTACCAGTTCCAGCTTCTCCAGAAATAAACACAACTTGGCAATTTAATGCTTTGTTAACTCCTGTAATTTGCTCTTCTGAAAACATAAACCCTTCTTCATCTTCAACTTCAGAAATCGTCTGACTAATCTCACTATCTGTTATTGGTTTGTAATCTGTTGTATTCCCAAATGAATATTTCTCCATATCTTTAATCAGTTCGTAAATATCCATTTCAATTGTATAATACGATTTCAGACCAATTTTATCTCCAGATGTATATAAATAATTTGGTATTTTTTTATCTGATTCTTCATCAAGCCATTCGTCAAATATAGGTAGGCATTCAGACGCTGCATTACTAATATCGCTTCTTAAATTTTTGATATATACATATGTATGTCCATCATTATCACCAACTTGATGCAAGTCGTAAGAAATAAATGCATTTAACCGTTGATTTGAGCATCGCAATTCTGGTTTTAATTTGAGCGCAATATCATCAACTCGTTTAAACCCCATGCCCTTTACTCTAGTGAGTATATATGGATTTTGTTCAATCTGTTTTTTTAAAACACTTGGATTAGGTTCAGATTTCAACAATCTTTCAATCGTTGGTAATGTAACTCCATATGGTTGTAACATTACAACAATATCAGAAATCACATAATTTTTAATAATTTTATCTCTAAGTTTCTTCCAAGTTTTATCTCCTAGTCCTTTGATTTCTGAATGGTCAATCATCTCTAACTGACCATTCATTACATCTTCAACAACATTAGGATATTTCGCAATTAACTGATCTGCGATCGTTGCATTCGTCTGTGTTTTTAAAAATACCTTTTGGGCTTCAAAAGTTTTAGGAACTTCAGCAACTATAGAAAGTGGTTTATATTGGTATTCATTGTATTTCTTAGAATATGTCATATTGGCTTTAACTTTATATTTCGTTCCTAAATACAACTCCTGCATGTTACCAACTAATTTGCCACATTTATTCATTTTTTTATCGGATAAGTCATCAAAATCATTATTGTTATATGGTTTGCATTCTGGCAAATCTTCTGCTGTACAGAATGTGTAAATCCCAAATAAAGATTCTTCATTATAATAAATCTGATATAATGGGACAATCTCAAACTCATATTCTTTTGTACTATCCACCACTTTAGGCGACAACCCCCTTCACTTTCTTAATATCTTCTAGCCATTGTTTATATGGTTTAATTTTCTTTGCGATAACCTTCTCGTCTGAATCTTTTCTGCATAACATCGCAATCTGATTTCCTTTGGCAATCATATCTTCATATTCTTTTAATTGCGAATGCCAGACGATTGCCTCAGTCAATCCAAAACTAGAATATAAATTCACATACGCAAATGTCTTTTTATTTTTGTCTTTCTTTTTATCAACTTTAGCGATCACTGCAACCACAGTGCAATCATCTCCATTTTCAACATCTTGAAATTGTTTTGACATATACTTGTATGCCTGATCAAATGGGTTATCGTTGATAAAGATTTGCAATGCTTCAAATTCCCAAAAATCTTCATTCTCAAGATATTTTTGATTCTGTGCGATAAATTTCTGAAATCGTTCTTTTTCCTTATCTTTGTACAATTCATACTTTTTATCGTTATAAGCTTTCAATATTGCATCTTTGTCGTAATCATATTTCTTCTCACCTATACGGTAATCTTCAGCGTCAATATCCCATTTAATAAGTAACTGTTTGTAACTCGGTGCTTTTGCAACTGGCTTGAATGTTGTTGGCTGATACATAGATTTCAAATACTGAATTAAAGTTTTACGTTTATTCTTTGTTGGAATTGCACCTGCTTTGATCAACTGAATAACCTGTGATTTACTTGGATTAATACGTTCGCAAAAGTTTTCAAACCCTATGAATTTACCATTTTCATCACGGTCTTCAAGAATTACCTTTGCAATTTTTTCTCCAATACCACTGATAGCCGATAATCCAAACAATATATACACATCGTCAATACTGAAATTCATCATTGATTTATTTAAGTTTGGTGGTAATACTTGAATCTTAAACGCCTTGGCATCAAGAATATATTTATTTACCATTCCTGCCTTATCTTTGTTACGATTCAATAATGCCTTAAAAAAACACAACGCATAATGTTTCTTTAAAAACGCTGTTTGTAAGCATAATACAGCGTAGGAGTACGCATGACTTTTATTGAATAAGTATCCCCCTTTTTGGGATAACGTCTCGCTAATCTGTTTTGCAATTTCTTCGGGGTAACCATTCTCAATAATCTCATAATACAGCTTCTTAGATTCAGACTTCACAAGTTCAATATTCTTTTTACCAATCGCCTTACGGAATAAGTCGGCTCCTCCATAACTTCGACCACCAAATTTACGAACAATATCAAGTAATTGCTCCTGATAAATCATACATCCATACGTTTCCTTTAAGATTGGCTCCATATCTGGATGGATATATGTAATTTTCTCTGGGTGATGTTTGTACTCAATAAATTCTTCTAAGACATCCATTGCATCTGGTCTATACAGTGCTAATACAGCTGCCAACTCTTCCATGTTTGAGACTTGTAACCTAACCAGCAAGTCCTTCATACCAGCACTTTCGACTTGGAAAACACCATTCGTCATTGCACTACGCAATAATTCATATGATCCTTTGTCCATTTCAAACTTTGGATTGTTAATATTTACATCAAACTCAGTTAACCCTGCGTCAATTTCAGCTTCTTTTACAGTGTTTAATGTAGCGACACCCAAAATATCAAATTTAATAATTCCAATTTCTTCAACGATACGTTTGTCTACTTGAATAACGTGCTCTCCGTCAGTTCCAAGTTTCATTGCCATATAATCACTAATATCTGTATCAACAATTCCTACACCACCTGCATGAGAAGATACTGTTTTTACTCTGCCTGCAAGATGTGATGCAACATCAAAAAGTTCTTCATATCTTGGGTTCTCTGCTAAATCTCTGTTATTCCACAAAGATTCTTCAATTGTGTCATATACAAATTTTTTACTTAATTTGTCCATCTCGTGATAATTGAACCCTAAGACCTTACCAACATCTTTGATCGCTACAATTGGAGTAATAAAACTGAAATTGATAATTTGGCATACTCTGTTGTCGCCATACTTATCGATCAAATATTGGATAATCTCATCTCGTGTACCAACATCTGTATCTGTATCTGGCATTGAAATTCGCTCTGGATTCAAAAATCTTTCAAAAATTAGTCCATATTTGATAGGATCTAAGTCTGTAATTGTAATCGTGTAACACACTAAACTACCTGCACAACTACCTCGACCAGCACCAATTGGAATACCATTTTCTCTTGCGAAATTGATAAAATCCCAAACAATTAAGAAGTATCCATCGAATCCCATTGAATGAATAATATCTAACTCATAATCAATTCTTTCTTTTCTGAGTTTCTGCTCATCTTCTGGTAATTTATCGAATCCTCGTTTTACCCATCCTGTATCAATCAGGTACTTCAAATAAGAATAATTATCTTCAAACCCTTCTGGTAATGGAAAAGATGGTAACTGAGGTGCCTGAAATGGCATGTGGATTTCATCAATTAAATCTGCAATTCTATCAGTTTCTTCAAGCCCTTTAGTTACTGCATCTTCTCCAATTTGACTATCCATAATTGCATGAATTTCATCATCAGATTGTAAATAACATCCTTCATAAATTTCCGCTGCGGTTTCAGTATCGTGAGCAAGCTTTACATGCCAGTTCTGATAATACAGATCTTCTTTTCTAGCAGCGTGACTATCAGTTGTGATAATGTATGGTGTATTAGTGTCTACTGAAAGCCGTAAGATTTTCTGATTATATACCATTTGATCCTGATGTGAATGTGACTGCATTTCTAAATAAAAATGTGGAAAAATCTCTTTGTATTCAAGAACATATTCAACACATTTCTGATAATCTGGCTCTCTGGCAAGTTTAGATGCTAAACAAGCACTACTCACAACCAGATCCTTAGCATATGGTTTCAACGCATCCAGATCAATTCGTGGCTTGTAGTAAAATCCATGAAAATTTGAATCAGTTACCAATTGATTAATTGCTTTTCTACCATTTTCATTCTTTGCTAATACAATTAAATGGAAATATTTGCTATCCTTATTCTGTTCTGTCATATCAAAACATTCATAAAATTCAACTCCAAAAATCAATTTAACACTTGGATATTTCTCATGAAGCTTATCATAATAACACCAACTATACTCATTGCCATGTTCTGTGATAGCCAGTGCTTGTAGTCCTATCTCTTCTGCTCTTTGTAAGTTTTCTTCAGGTAATGCATATCCATCTAACAATGAATAATGCGAATGTGTATGTAATGAACTGCTCACTAACTTTCACCTCAATCCCAAATATCTTCGTCTAATTCTTCATCTGTTATGATGCTCAGAACATTAATATCATCAACCGCAATTTGATATTGCCTAATTCCGTTAAAGATATTAGTCTGTGCAGTTCCTACTAATTCAAATGTAACTGTGCCTTCGTCAGAAAAATCGTTCATAATCCAATCATAAATCTTATTTTGTTCATCGCATCTAAACATCACGCATGGAATATCATTAATCTTGAATTGCATTGTATCCATTTTCTTACCAACAACATTAATTTCTTCCTTATTTAATGTGATATTCTCGACAGCAATCATCGGATCATCAATGCCCTGCCCACGAATATCATCCAATTTAGACATTTCCTGTAGTAGTTCAAAATCTAATCTGCAAGCATCTACAATGAAATCAACTCTATAAGTTGCATCATATTTAATATCTTTCAGCTTGTCGTTTAATTCTGTGATTGCTCCAGAGATATTATCTGTCGAACATCCAAATGCATTGGCATGACCTTTTGCCCATAAAAATGAATTTGTTTCGGATATCACATCTTTCAAACTATCAATCGGACTATGGTCTACATTCCTTGCGCTACCACTCATTTCTACTAATCCTGTTTCTGGATTAATATGCTTTCGTAATAATAAGCATGGTCTGTTCATATCTTCAGCGATCTTGATAGCAACCAATCCTGTCAAACTGCTATCTAATGTTTCTGTAACATCAAGAATAGTAATCTTGCTATCTTTATCTTTTTCAGCCTCTTTCATAATAATTGGAACCATCTTTTTCTTTTGACGATCCTGTTTGCCTTTGGCATTTTTGCATAATCGAGCAGCACGATCGTAAATGTTCTCTTTGATTACTTCCGCAGGATTGTTTTTTGTTGCTCTTTTCTTATAATCAAATACCTCATAGTCTTCGATAAATGCTCTAAAAACCAATTCTTTATCTTTCAAAGAACCAAATCGCACCATACCATTGATAATTGGAACGATATACCACTGAATATTATGAATATTAACAATACTGTGCATTGAATAATCTTGTGCATTGATCAGCGCTTTGAAGCATTCATTCTGAATATTCTGTATTCCTTTATTGACTAAACGACGTGTCTCAAAGGATCTCATATCCATCACATCGCCAATATTGGCTAATGCACATAAATCTAAATAATCATCTGCATAATTAATCCATAACTCATCATCCATTGCCTGTAAAAATCTATAGACAATCCCAGCCCCACATAAGTCTTTATTTCTATATCGTGGACTACACTGATTATTTACAATTACAACTTCCTCTGGCATTATTTCTTCAGATTCTTCTTTCTCATGGTGATCAAGAATTACAATCTGTACACCACGGTCTACAAGTTCTGTACATTGTGCTACATCATTGGTGCCTGCATCTGGAATTATTAAAAGTTTCACGTCTTCAGGTATAGTAATATCTTCACTTAATCCGTGAGCTTTTGCTTTTTTATGTAATAAGTAACAAATGTTACTCTTACCATCATAAAGTTCATTATTAATGCGATTTAAGTACATATATGTCATTGAAGCCGAGCAAAATCCGTCTACGTCCTCGTCAATTAAAATACCGATTTTATGTCCATTTTCAAGTGCAAAAATCGTTGTATTTACTGCATTTTTGATACCCTCTAAATCAGCATAATCTTGAATTACGCTATCATCGAGGTTCAAATACGTTTCATAATCATCAATCCCTCTATTTCTTAAAATTTCTGGCACAACATTAGAGGTATCATTTGTGCCACCTTCATATAATTTGTATTTTATATGTATAACCTGCCTGTTCTTATTTAAGTGTATACAAATAGTTATTTAACAATAGTTCCCATTTTTTAGGATCATCAGTAGGTGATTCTTTTTCATCAAGGATTCCTTCTTTTGAGTTATCCATGATGTATGAAATCGGAACTCCATCAATAAAACGATCGCCAAGCTTTTGAATCTCTTCTAACTCAACATCTTTGTCAAAAATAAATACTACTTCAACTCCGAGTCTTGTTAACATATCAATTTGCTGTCTTGAAACTTGCTTGCCGCCAGTTGCTACAACATTTTGATATCCATATGACCATAGCTGCATGACAGCTTTTTCTGCTTCTGCAACATATACTCTTCCAACCCTTTCTATATAAGGTAGAGTTTTATTCAATCCGTATAAGATTCTTTGTCTAGCGCATGGCTCAATATATAAATATTTCAAATCATGTTTATCTAACTCTTTCTTGAACAATCGTCCTTTAACACCTACCAAATCACCAATTTCAGAAAAAATAGGTATTGTAATTCTGTTTGTATCTTCGTCATAGCCAATATTAAATTCTTTCTGTGTTAAATAAGTAATATGATCTTCATAAAACAGATCATTAACATAGTCCTTATAATAAGAAAGAATTCGTTTTGAAATTGGTTTGACTGGTTTATCTTCTTCGGTTTCTATATTTTCTTTCATATCATGAATCAATTGAGTGATCTGCAAACTTTCTGGCAGTTGCTCATTAAAATCATGATAATAATCTATGCCGATCAAATTGGCTAGATATTTTAAACCGTCTGGGAAAGACAGACTTTTTGTAAAGCATACCAAGTCAATTAAATCTGTCTGTCTTTCTTTTGCTGTCATTTTTCTTGTATAATTTGTGCAATTTAGGTTTTCGTTGTTATATGTAATAACTGCGGATTCATTATCCCCATCTTTATTTGCACAGCTCCAATATCCAGACGAATGATATTTAATATGATGACAGCCTATATCTTTCAGAATATTTTCTACATAATTATTGTCGTATATATATTCTTTTAGCTGTGCTACATCCATAACCTACGCTCCGTTTTTCTCTCGTTTTATGACATATCCTATTTCGTCCCAAGTATTTAAATCCAAATTGATTTCAAAAATTGGAATAACATTTTTGTTACCGCCTCGGTTTTTATCAACCTTAATACAGAAATATGTCTTGTCCTTTTTTAGATCGTGCGCCTGTGGCTCTCCCCAATCACTAATTGATATATACTGATATTTGTAATATTCGTCAGGATGTAATCTTTTACCAAGCATTAAGATATCAGCAACGTGCTTAATCTGTTTTGCATTGGCAATATTATTACTACTTAGTTGGAATATATCTGTATACACTGTGTCATCTGTTAACTGGAATACAGAAAAACAAAACATATGGATCTCTTTCATAAGCTCTTTAATTTTTGTGGCTGTCTGTTTCACCGTTTGCCAATCATCAATACGATAACCTTTTAACGTGTCATAACCACAATATTTCACATCATATAACATACGATGTTTTCTAAATTCAAACTCTAATGCCGAATCTGAGTAATCAGAGCCAACATCTTTGAAATATAATTTTCCTTGACGTTTCTGATCTACCCATTTTGCAACTTGCATAACTTTTTGAAACTCATCTGACGTCGTAGCTACTCTATGTCTGTACTCCTCTTCTGTTTCAATAAAGTCGCCATTTTCATTTGTTTTTCTTTCAATCACATTGCCATTGTTGTCTCTGTAAATACCAAGAACTATTTCTTCTTCTGGCTTTTCAATATCAACCCCATGAAGCTCTTTAAAACATTTGTTGTTGATCACTGTAACGACTAAGCAATTTCGCAAATCGTCTTCATCCATTTCGTTACTGAGTAATAAAAATTTCTCATCCATTGCCAATACGATATATGCGATCAACAACATCATATTTCTTGATTTTCCTTCATTACTTAAGAATCCATTAAAAATTACCTTTCCAAGTCGACACCCTCTGAACATCTTATTGAGAATCCCCCAAGGTAACGGAATCCCTAAATCTGGTTTTGATAAAAATGATTCAACCTGTGATTCAACACCACTATTCAATAAGACAGAATCTTCGCCTGCGCTAATAACAGTATTAATTTTATCTGCCTGAGATCGAATCACTCTATAAATATCTTTTGCTTCCCATTTTTCAAATAATCTATGGTTTAAAATTCTTTGAACAGGATATCCATTTCTGTCATACTCTCTAACAAGAGAGTATTTCTTAACGAGATTATAATATTTTTTAAAATCATCACAATCTGCAACCTGCATCCATGATGAAATTGTTTTCCACCCTTTGTATCTTTTATATGTCCTAAGTCTTTCATCTGATTGACTCATGAACATATTTACCTTATCTTCCTCAATCGTCTGAGTAAATGTTTTGTACATAATCTCAAACATATCATAGAAGAATTTACATGCCTCATCACTGAAATCATACTGGCTTCTCATATATCCACCATAAGAAACATATAAATCTGGTTGTTTATACAAAGCACCGATAAACATCATTTCACTCTGAATGTTAGTTACACTTTTACGTTCCACTGTTTCTTCTGTCAATCAAGTCCCTCACCAAAAATATCACTTAAAATGTCATCCATGTTATCGTCTTGCGTGGCTGTTACTACAGTTTTCTGAGTTGTGATATTATTTGTTTCAACAAAAGATTTTGCAAATTTTTCATTATTCTTTTTGTCTACTTCATTTAATTTCTGTTTCTCTTTCCATCGTAAATAACTATCATATTTTCCCACTAAAACCGCTAAATCATAATTAACCTGGTGTGTTGGGTTATCTTTATCCATCGTTCCTTTTTGTATTAAAAATGTTCGATTTTTCTTAAGATATTTCATTTGACGCTTCCACATATCTAAAAGGTCACTTGGCGGAATTGGTTTCGCCAAACCACGATATGTACCTTTGTAAATACTTTTCAATTTTGTAAAAACATATGCTGGTACAGAACCAATGTAATTATAATTATCAAGAATAAACCGATATACTTTGTCTTCTAATAATCTTGGTTCAAGTAACAATCGTGCTTTCTGATTATATTCGTCAATCTTAGATAATGCAGATAACCATTTATCATGTTTAGTATTTTTGGATAATAATTTTGCTTCACACATTTTTTGGAAACATTCTTTGTGATAATAACTATTGTCATATTTAACAATCTCTTGTACTTTATCTAAATCAAGTTCAATTACTTCTTTACAATAAGCACATTTTACTGTTAAAACATCTGCCATACTACAGTTACTCCTCACTTAATATCTAAGGATCAGACAGCCCAAAAGGGCTGCCACATAAATCCTTTTATGATAAAACTTCCTCAATCTTTTTCAACTGTCCAAGATCTTTAATTCGTGTAATTGTAGTAGGTAATCCTTCTTTCACAAGCTTGTCTTTCATCTCCTGTTTCTCTGGAGGTGTCATCTGTTTAATCATATTAATAATTCGCTTTCTAACTGCCTCAACAGAATCTTCATTATTGGAAACTCCGTCATTAGTTACACCAGATTCTTCTTTTTCTGCTTCCTCTTCGGAAACTGGCTTACCTGCTTCTCCAAGAATTTCTCTCTTATAGATTTTCTGTTCAACATCAACTGCTTTTGTGAGGGCATTACCAAGTGTAAACTCTTTGTTACCAACAGAATTATCAATAACTTTCTGCCAAGCTAACATCTGTGGATCTTCTACAATCTCGTTCTTTTTATATGTATGTGTTCTATCTTTCAATATCTGAGCACAAACCATATCAGTTTCACTATCAACGAATGTACGAATTACTGTTTTGGCGTTATAATCCATACCTTTAAATCCGTCAATAATTTTACGACCTGTTGTAACAGTTTCTCTTTTACCATCAATCATCTTAGATTCTGTTTCATCTTTTTCTCTTGCTGTTACAACACAATGTGCTCCAGAAGCTAATAAATCAAGAATTAAATCCTGACCTTTGAAGTTTACAGTCTGGTAATCTTTTAATTCCATACCTGCACCTTCAATTTTGACAAGTCTGGCTTCACCTGTCATATTTGCAGCATCCGCTTTTACACGATTTCTTTTCTTAGAGAACTCAATCAATCCCTGTTTTGTAGTCAGATTTAAGATTGTTGATCCATCTACAACAATTGCATCAGCTCTAAATGGAAGACCATCTGCATCTAAAACTACATCATCAGTTTCTTCTCCATCGTCATCAAGCTCGTAGAAGTCACCGTTTGTTTTAACTGTATCAATATAATGTCTTACTTCTCCTAAGCTCTGAGTGTAAACAATGTAAATGTTTTCGAGATTTACACCATTTTCCTCTAATTCTGGTAAATAATCATCAATACTTCCTGATTCAGAATCTAAATATAAGACTCTGAAAGGTTTCCCATCTGGGCGTTTAAAATACGCTAACTGCATTGCCAGTGTACTTTTACCAGTAAAAGGTTCTCCATAAATAATAGTCATCAATTTACTCTGTGTTTTTGCTGCTTTTCTTGCTTTTGCCAAATGTAAAACTCCTTTATGTATATATTGTTTTTGTTATTTATTTGTGAAATGATTTAGAATTGCTCTTACCAAACATCGCCTTCAGTATCATCTGAAGAATCATCAAAACCAGATCCCCATTCATCATCTGCAAAAGAACTACTTGTCTGTTTATCATCAGACTCACCGAAATCACTTCTTGCTGCTTCTGCCTTTTTAATAGCTTCAATCGCTGCATCAATTGCTTCTCTGGTGTATGTTTCTGAATCAATACTGTCTTTGCTTGCGCCAGTGATAATAAGTTCTTTTCTTGCAGAATTTACGACTCTCTTTGTAGGATCTGCTTCTCCCCATCCATCATCTTCTACTTCAACTTCTTCTGTCTGAATTTCTGTCTTAATATGTCCCCAAACTTCAATCGATGAATATGGCTTCACATTTTTCTTAAAAGTTTTTGCTAATTTCTTATTTGTCATATAGAATTCAGCATCATCAACAGATGAATAACCAATAATCTTTCCATAAATGATAAAACGTCCTGTTGGCACATCATTTTCTTTTTCCTGTTCGATATTTGTGAATACCATTGTCTGTTTGAAATCAGATCTTACTTTACGTTCTTCATCATCAAGATCAATTTCTTTACTTGTTAAACTAATCTGTGTTGGAGACATTCTTGACCACTGACGTTTAGTACCGTCTTCCCCAGTAAAACTTCCATATTCAATATCTCCTTTGATGAATACACTCTGGTTGTCTGCCATGTGTTCTGAAGCATATTTTGTTAAATCAAATGGATCTAATACCAGTTTTTTGTTAACGACCTGTCCTTTATCATTGGTCTCTTTTTCAAGACCTGCTCTTGAACCAATAATTGCCCAACCTTCGCCAAGTCCTAATTCTTCAGCCGATTTAAAACGATCCGCCCAAGGAATTTTTTTAGTTTTGTATGTACCGTCTTTCTCTCGTTTGATAAAACATACTGTAGGTTTTTCAAATGCCTGAATTTTACATCCAACTTTTACGTCAGGTTCTACTTTAACTCCGAAAGATAATGTTCGTTTATCTTTGCCTTTCTGCGTTTTACCTTCCTTATAAAAGTCGTCTTTCGCACAATCAGTGATTAATCCTTCTAACTGAAATGTACCTTTAGTTTCTGGTAAGTTGAAAAGTCTTTTAGATTTTGTGTTTTCTGCCAAATGAATTTACCTCTTTCTGTTATTAAATTTGTTTAGTTAGTTTTTAGTTTGTAAATAAGTCATCAATTTATATCCACTGTCAACTCTGCCAAAGTCAACAGGAACAAAAAATAATTTTATCTGATCGTCTTATATTGCTATAATCGTTCTAGCACGTTTATAACAAATGCGTCAAAAAAAATAATAAAAGTTGTTTGCGTTATTCAACTTTTATAATCTGGAAAATGTTGTTGATCGCATTCTTTTAATCTTTTGTTGTATCGCTTGAAATGATGTGCCAAACATTTTTGCGATTTCTTGATATGTATAACCTTTTGATTTTAAATCAACAATCATTCTGTCCTTATTATTTAGTGTGTAACATTTATCTTGAAAATTCAACTTGAAAATAATATTTTTTTCAAAATTTTCTTCATCCTTTAAAAGAAATGAATTTTCATTTTTGTCTTCATCCCAATCATCTAACATATGATTATATGAAATAGTATTCATATCGCCCTTTCTTCTCTGCCGAAATCTGTATTTGTTATATACCGTTATTTCATTTTGTATACATAAATACGCATATGTCGAAAATGATTTAGACCGTGTTTCATCATAATCAATTGCTGCCTTACACAACCCAATAGCAGCGAATCCATAATAGTCATCAAAATTTTGTCTGCGGATACCGCATTTTGTCATAGCAGAGTAAATCAAATTATGATTTTGTTCTACTAATTTTCTCTGTTCGTCATTTAATTTCAACGACATTTACTCCTTTATTTACTTGTGTTTATGTATTATCCCTTGTAAAAAGGTTCCCATTGCTTAGGTGGAAACTGGTTTAATTTCCAGTCATCAGGATAATTATAGGAGATATGACATATTTGCCTAGCTCCCCCGTCCCACAATTCTAAAAACGGACATTTACTACTACAACCACAGCTATCTTTGTTAATAGAACAAATATCTTGTATTGTTCTTAGTGCAACAGCCACTGCTTCTTCTGTGTACTCTCCATAATTTTTCTCAAACATATAAGCACCTCCTACTTTCCAAATGCTCGCCATACAGTATCTGGATCATCATCAATCTCCCAAATACAAGGATCAGAATCTCTAATCGTGCAACTTGGCGCCCTCCCTGTCATTGTACATAATGGACATTTTTCGCAATCTTCATCATTGCCATGAAGATAATATTCGCACGTATCCTGAATCACATGCAGTGCATTTAAAATTTCTTTTGGCGTATGTAATTTACTTTTCTTTTCTTTCTCCATTATATTTCTCCTTAATTGTATCAATTGCAAACTGCAACGCTTCATCTTGAATTGTTGTATAATCATTTACGGAAATCATATCATTTAATACATGAATGTACTGTGCCGCATTGATTTTAGTAGATAGTAGCTTTTCGGAATCTCGATTCTCTATATCATTCACAGTCAATGTATCGCACGCATTAAGACACGAATCCACCAATTCGTTCCATAACGACAAAATAAAATATCTCGCTGCAATCGGATGACGTTTTAGTTCATCAACTAGCGGTTTCGTCAGTTGAAACGTATCAAGTAAACTACATATATTATAATATTTTCGAAGTATATGATCTTGCTTATTTGATGATTCAACCTCGCCTATTGAAAGTGCTAAACTATTTCTTAATTCTTCTAACTGCCCGTATGTAAATACTTTATTATTTTCTTTTTTCACTCTGTCTTTCCCATTCCTTTCTCCAATAATCATCTTCTTTGATATTGCCAAGTTTCACATATTGATCTGGTTTAATTTCTCCTAAATCGATCATATCAGAACTATAAATAGATAACATCTGCCACGCCAAATCTTCACCACTATAAATAATCAAGTAAGCGTCTTCGTCGTCATCAATCAATTGCACCACATCATATTCAAACTCATTTTCTCTACCAGTTGATTGACAAATGGTATCTTCTTTTACTTGACACCCATACATACCACTATGGTCTGCTGGTTCACATCTTGGGAATAATAACCATCCTTTACCGATGTATGTCCCAGTAATCCACTTATTAGTATCATAATTCTGTGCCTTGCAGTACATACCACAATTTTGATAGGTTTGATTCATTGCTAAATTCCCCTTTCGCTCTTTTGTAATCCGATATACTCTGTCCATAGCTTCCATGTTATGATCATGTACCTCTGGAATAAAAATTTCCCTTCCACAAATCTTACAAATACCATATGTCTCTGCAAACGAAATTCTTTCACCTATCATTGGAACAATTGTAAACCTTGTTTCAAGTTCATAATCAACTAGCTTTCGACAATATGCGCACAAAAGTTTCTTCTCCATCTACATTACTTCCCTAACTCAATTCCGCAAATTTCTTTCGCCAATTCTCTTACTGCAACACGACCTACCCAATCTGTCTGCCAACCATTTATATGTGGCGATGACCAATCTGTAAGATCATTGTTATACATGAATTTCAGCAAGTCTTCTAAGGTATGAATATCTTTTTTGACTTCATTCACCTTGCCATAAAACTCTCGTTTTAGAACCGCTTTTATTTCTGATTCAGTGCGATATATCTCTTCTAAAAGAACCATATATAAACCATGCGTTATACTGTCTTGTATCATTATATATATTAGATCGCCAAGACATTTAATCTCCGTAATAATTCCAGATTTAACAGTATATGGTTCATCGTACCAAGCAAAATACACTTCGTCTCCAACTTTGAAATCGCCCATCTTTATCACCTCTTTCTAGCACCAAGCCCATAGAATTAGCTCAATTAAGAATACTACATGTAACATAATCCAGAAAAGAAATACCGCATGGACAGGTGAATCCCAATTGTCCGAGTCATCACGAGCAGTAATTATGAACCAAACCCATGCAGCTACATACAACAATACGCACACAGCAATTGAAAATATTCTGATTGTTAATTTAACATTATCTATCATTGCATCCTACTATTCATTGACTTCAACTGACTCTAATTTGTCTTTATTTTTAACAAAATCCAACATGACTTCTTCTTGTATATCTTCATATAATTTGTCATAGTATGTTTTCTTTAATTTAAAAAATGCTACTTTCAAATCTTCACAATAAAACCTACCTCTTTGCCCATTTTTAATTTGCCGATAAGGATTTTCAGGGTGCTCATACACAACAGAAATTGTTCCATCTCCATCATATGTAGTCTCCATCGAAATACTACCATTCTTAAGAGCATGATACATAACCTGATTATCTTCAATAAACCCATATGGATGCCAATCATAATCATCTGGTACAACAGCTGGTTCAATGACATCAAAATATTTTTCCAATTCATCTCCTGACATCACGCCAAGATGTACACCATCTACACCAAATCTAAAATTAATAACATTTTCATCTGTATCAATCTTAACAATCTCACATACCTCGCCAAGATTATCGAAGCATCCCATTGGTTTCTTTAATTTAATCTTATGGTCTGTTGTCAATTCATTAATATTAATCATACTGCCACCTTACCTTTCTTACTAAAATGTTTATTCCATGCATCAACCGCTTCTTGTTGATCGGCAGTTAGAGGATCATTGAATCTTTGCAATGCTTGTACAATTCTTCCATTTTGTATTTCAATCGTCACTAACGATTTGTCTGGTTCTTTTGCTCTTCTCAAAAACATGATATGGCATTCGCCATCAATGACTCGGTCTATGTAACTTGCCACACAATTATTTTGCTGTACCGCTTCGTCTTTAATGTCTTGAGTAGAATCTGGATAAAAGAATCTCAGTCCTTTATATGTAAATTCATATTCTTTATTAATACGGTTCTTAAAGACTTCTTCCGAAAATTCTTTTTGTAATCTTTTGTAATTTCTTGTGACAATATCCATTGTTGTTTTGAAATGTCTTGGATATCTATCAAATTTGTGACTGATTGCGTCCATCATACGGGCATAATCACGCAATTCTCTGAGCAACCAATTTATAGCAACAATTGCTTCAAACGTCATTATCTTATCCATATAAACAAATACATCTGCGAGATTATATCCATAATCCTTATTTAAAGACGTTAATATTTCCATATAATAATCTGTGCTACGATTAGCAAAAAAGAACATTAAGTCGGATTGAGTCACTGTCATATATTGTGTTTGAAGAATTGTTTGAACATAATCTGGATATTTTTTGTAAAAATCAACAAACTTGTTATTTAATAAGCGGTTCATCTTCACACCAATACAATAATTTCTTAACCATTTTGGTACTTCATTAATTGAATATCTGAAATCTTCTGCAATTTGTTTGTGCGTAAACCCTATAGCGAAGAACTGCTCACATACTGAATATTGACTTGCATATTCAAACAAAGTTCCCAAATTATAATCAATGAAGCCATATGTAGTTCTTCCCATTTCACAATTTCTTCGCCAATTTACATATTTTAGAAACTCTGCATAATGTGGATCGGACACAAACAATTTATCTAATTCATCAGCTGAATGTCCAGACAGAATATTATTTAAAGCTTTCACTTTCTTACCACTTTTGCCATAACAATCACCATTTGATAAATCATATTTGCAAGTTTTACCATCATCCAGATGGAAAATAATAAACTTGCCTTGTTTTTCTGCTGTAATAGTGTTTCAACTCCTTTTCTACCACAATATATAGTATATAATATTTATAGACATACTATATATTGTGGTTATTTTTAACATCAAATTCCTATTTCATATCATTGCATTTACACCCATGCTCGAATACTACTATGATTCATCCTGAGATAAAAGTCATATATATATGTACATAATTTTTTCTCATCGTCAAATATCTTGTCAGACATTTGCACCCACCAAGCATGCAATCTTTTCTTTTCTGTATTCAAAATCAGTACAGGAATATGACGTTCATATGCAATTGCAATCTCCATAGATGTACCAATGCTCTTCGGATCATTCGCATTTACCACAACAAGATCACTATTTCTAACAAAATTTGTATCAAATCTCATTACTTCTTTTTCTGTATCATGTAACTCTGTTTGAAAATTATAATAATCAACGGGGTTAATAATGTTGACTTCTTTCATATTAACATTAAGTATTCTACGCATAGCAATAATTTGATTGCAAATTCTTTCTCTCCAAGTATTCTGCTCTTCAAATGATAAATCCTGCATACCGCCTGCAAGATAAATCTGAAATACATTATTTTGCATTTAATTTCTCCTCCACTTTCTTTGTTAAATAATCCAAAATATCTTTATCTGTTTTAAATGCCTGAGTATCTTTCATAATCCTCTCAGCACTTAGAATACATTGATTCATCTTTTTAAAATTATCCACTGTAATATGTGAGAAGAATCTGGAATCTTCTTCGACAGAGGCAGGATTCTCACCTATCGTTGTATAATGAAATTCTTCACAGATCAGTAGCATATCTTTACTACTTGGAAATCCACCCATTCTAAATGAAAAATTAACTACATGTTGAATTACTTTTGGATTACATTTACTCTGCCAAAAATCTCCAATATGTACATCCATTATTTTCTTTCTCCTTTCATAACATAGGACTCAATCAATCCTTTCTTTAGTCGGTCATTCATATCCTGAATGGCTTCATCGATTGTTTTAAATTTACATGAACAAATATGCTCTTTGGTCAAATTAACAAATGAATATGTGCCATCTGACTTGTTCCTAAAAATAACAACCACTGATTCTTCTCCATCTGGTTTCTTAACAATAAATCTGAGCGCACCTTTTTGTGTTTCCTTTTTATTTTCAAGTAAAATAGTATAATTGATTTTTAACCAGCTACCATTTGCCCATACTTGTTTAATTTTTTCTTCAGCATTTTGAAGTACACAATGTCTATAATCAATACTCTCGATATTATAGACAAGTGATTCAATGGCTTCTTTATCATTTTTTATTGTAATTTGACCATGCGTTCCATTTCTTCCATCTGCAATCGCATCAATAAATTCTTCTACAGTATATTCTTTATCAAGCACAACATCATATTTAGTATATTTATCGTTATCAGAACGTGGGCGTTTTATTAATTTAAACATCCCTATCACCTACTTTCTTATCAAATGTTTCTTGCAAATTTAACCAGAACTGCCCATCATCAGCAAACCCATAATGGTCTGCCATTGTTTTCGCAAATTCTTTTGTAACACTTTGTGATCCGTCAATCAACCCTTGAACATAATCAACATCCATGCCAATTTTACTCGCAAGCTGATAAGGAGTCATCCTGCAAGATTCAAGAAATTCTTCTAAGCATTCGCCAGGATGAAAAGCAATTTCGTCTCCAATCTTTACATACATTTTTACACCATTCCTCTCACAATTCGTTCATTTGTTGTCATCAAGAAGTTATTGATACGATCCCAGTCTGGTTCGTCTGGCAAATCAGTATTCATATAATCATAATCAAATTGATAAAGTAATCCTTCAATAAAAACATCGTATGACTGATTTGGGAAATATTCTGTATGCTCATTGTGTTTGCCAAATCTATATGTTTTATGCGTACTATTGTACCCTTCTTTGATCTTTACAAGATCTTTTCCTATGTCATCCATAGATCCAAACATTGTTCCGTTATGTAATAATTCAATACCCTGTAACAATAATCGAACTGCGTGCATCATTGATTTATTAGCGTATCGTTCCGCCTTTTGCTTTTCTTTCTCTGAATCTTTATTTTTATAATACTTAAAACTCGTTCGAGTCAGGCAATCACATATATATCCTTTATATGCATGATAAACTCTCTTAGATAAAAACATATCTCTATTTTTGATCAGTTCCATACCAATATCAGATATATATAAATAGCGGTCTGGTGCAAAATATAACAGCTCTAAAAACGTAGGATTACCCTTTGCAAGCATATTGATCATCTTAATATGCGAATGTAACACAGTATCAACATCTTTATGATCGTCTGTCTTTTCAAGATTATTTGGATTATTATTCAACAAAATCTCTCTTTTATCACTAAGGAAAACACCACGTAAATCAATGTCAGAATCCTCTGTATTTGTTCCGTAAGCATAACTTCCACCTAGTGTGAGAAAAGCGATTTTATGAGGATAATCTCGCAAAAAATCATACTCTGTAGACGAGTTTATGTAATCTTTCACTTCTTCAATTGTCATGATCTCACCGCCTTTGCCCTATGCATTATTTTTTTAATATTACCAAGTTGCCAACTTACCCATTGAATACTCTTTCCAAATTCTTTGGCTATGTATTTATGCTCAATATCATCAAGTAACATATATATAATTTTCTTCTGCTTGTCTGATAATTTGTTAAATTCTCCTTGATAATATACTGTTGTTAGTGCTTGACTCTCTATGTCATCGTTACTCACAAGCAAACTACCAATTGTTAATTCTTCTGCGTCAACTCTTTCGTCAACAGGTGCATCCAATGATTCCGCATTTCTGTTCATTTTCTCTGTTGGGCTATGCCATTTTATATAATATTTATTAATTTCTGACTGTAATACCCATCTAAAATACGTCCCAAAATTACCTTTAGACTCATCCCATTTTAATGCTGCTTTGCAAATTGCCATACGACCAAGATCCATATATGTATCAAAATCTTTAAATTTTGTAAAATACTTCTCATGCAAATGCCAAATCAAAGAATAATTATCTTCAATCAGCTTTCGCTGTTCATCATTTAGTTTCTTCACATTTCTTAGCCTCCTGTTCTTTAATAAATTGCTCTACTTCATCTGTATAATCTAACCCAAAATAATACTCTGCATGTCTTCCAGGATGAGGCACAATCATATCTATAGCATTTGGGACTTCTTTGTTTATTTCTTTATAAATATCACCACTGCATTTTAATGTACCCATTACTAAATCATGTATAGAATATTTATTTTTAATACATGGAATTGGAGGGTCGTTAAACAAGTGGCTAATAAAAGGATGTATGCTTCGTTCATTTCTTGCTTTTATATACGCTTTGTCCATCATATCTTTCATTATATGTATAGCCTTGCAAACATCTTTACTAGCCAATTCATAAACTAATGCTTTAGTAGATTCATAATATACATCATCTGTATATGTACTATTAGAATATAATTTATAAACTTCATTGCCATTTGATTTATCAATACATATGTTATCAATAGAAATTTTCTCACCGTTTTTTAATACAATTTCATCACAACACAATATTGCAGGAGATGTAATATGCATTGTTTCGATTGGCACATAATCTGTATATTCATACAAATAAGACTGCATAAGTATTTTTAAATTATAATCAAAACGATAATACATTTCATCTAACTCGTCACAATTTTTGTATTCTAAAGACTCAATTTCAGCAAACTCATCTCCCAGACAAATACCACGCACTACTTCGAACTTTCTTCTTCTATAAATTTCCACATCGGCTTCCCAATCTGGATCTCTGTTTTTACTAAAAGCAAGTTCAATTTCTCTTGTATTTTTCCTTGACATACATCACACTCCTAATACATATTTATCACATCTGAACCCAGCTGCATTTGGATGACCGCCACCACCATATTTCACAGCAAGCTCATACACATTTACTTTATCTTGTTCTGCGGATCGTAGCTGATATTCCCACATACTTCCATTGAATGAAAAACCGATAAACATATCGTATTTAGAAGCATCAATAGATTCGAAGAAATCAGAATTGATTAACGCTCTGTTGATTACATAGACTTTATGTCCCTCAAATATGGTTTCAAAACCATATGCTCTAAGATATTGTTCTGCATTTGCTGCTAAATACTCAATAATTGATAAGCCATCTGCTATCATATCACCAATAATTTTTGCTGCTTCATAAATTCCTTGATCTTTATTTAACGTGTTTAGCAATGGACTTAACGCATCAAAATCATACGATTCAAATGCATAGTGAAATGCTTTTACGAATTGTTTTGACGTTTCACCAAAATAAAATGTATCCCACATGGCTGTATATTCTGCCAGTTTTGGATAATCTGCTTTATATTTATATATATTGAGTAATCTTTTTACATTTTTCTCATCCGTCCTCTCAATTTGCTCCCAATTTTCATCACACATATATTTAAAATATAACCATGTCAAATTCGCTCCTGAAATACCCGCTCCAGTAATTCTGATTCCTTTTACATCACACTTGAAATCTTTATACGCTTCAATCGTAGACTGATGATGGTCGATCCAAAATACATTCTTTGTAATACTGAGCAACTGCCACATCTCTTCTGGCTCAATAATGTAGTCTACAATAAACACAAATTCATCCTGCTCAATGTCATGAAACGGGAATTTCATGCCGTAATTAATTTTTCGGAAGTCCTCTGGTTCAAATGCTAAACCTCGCTGTTCGCAAGCTTTTCTGACGTAAAAACCAGATACAATTCCGTCTTGATCAACGTGATAAAAACATTTCATTATTTTTCCTCCTTTAATTTATTATTAATAAATTTTGCACACTCTTGCATAGCATTTTTACCACTAAAAACTTTAGCTATTCCATTATCTTTACATAGATTCTCAACGGCTTTAAGATCATGTGCGATTGTGTCTCCGCTATATAAATTTAAGAAGATTGTTTTTTTGGGACGTTTATTTACATCATCTACCAATTCTGCTATAGAATATACTCACCTAATTCCTTTTGTAATACCATACACGACATAATCTGCTGTTTCTCTTTCATAGACTTCTTTTTGCCTGTCTTTTTCACTCCAACCATGAGTGATTGGATTATAATAATTACATTCAAGCATTTTCTGGAATTTATTTCTCCATTTCCATCCAGAAGTTGTACCACCTAAAAATACTTTCATTCTTCTTTCTCCTTCACTATTTTTACTTTATGACCAAGTTCTTTTTCAATTTCTGAAATTGTCATTTCTTTCTGACTTGCTTTATCGTTCATTATATCTACATCAGCATATGTACCTGATTGTCTTTTATAATAGAGGTGTGCAAGGAGAATATTAATTGCATCACTCACTTCCTCCTCTGTTGGTTGATGAAAATTCATTGCTTTAAGAATGTTGCGACATTCGGCTTCTGATAAAACCGACCAATCTACTGTATATGCAGGTATACCCAACATTGTACTTGTATCAATTATCGCAATCTGTAACATTTTATTCATCGTTACATCTCTCCTTTCTCAATTCCTTCTTTAATATTTCTATATACAAGAGCCTCTTTGGACTCTTTGTCATTGATTCCATTTCTTTCTAATAGCTTGTCCAATTCTTCGGGACTCAACCGATCAAAGAATCGTTTTATTTCCTGTTTACGTTCTTGTCTTGTTTTCATAATTCTTGTTTAACTTCCTTCAGTTTTTATTAAATTTGATAGGTCTTAAACTCTGAGGATAAAAGATGGACGAAGAATTGGGTTCTGTACCCATGTTAAATTTGATAGGTCTTAAACCTCAAATATTCAATTAACATAGATTCTAGTGAGTACCTTACGATCTCACTTTTGGCGTATCCATCTATTCGATGGACGAGATAATCTCCAGAACACGCCATACACATAATGTGCAATTTATAATAGGTATCAAACTGACGAAGAAACATTTGTCAGATACTGCGAGTTTTGTACCTATGTAATTTATACTAGGTATCAAACTTATCACTTGCAGAACTGCGAGCAGTAACAGTTTTGTACCTATGTAATTTATACTAGGTATCAAACCTCAATTTCATCCTTGTCCAATTTTGATACTTTATCACATAGGTTTTAGTGAGTATTATTTATAAATCTCACTTTTGGCATAATCATATTTCTTATGATCAGAAATATCATATTGGCGATAATATTTCTCAAAACATGCCATACTTTTGTGTAATTTTTGGCAATCCTTAAAACGCTTGCTCGATATAGCAAGAGAAGAAAGAATGTTTTGCATCTGTATAATTTAATATGGTTCTATTTCGTACGTATGCCATTTTTTTTGATAGGTCTTAACCTCCATGAAGCGTGTCACTTGTACGCTATGCGTTTCGTACGTATGTTATTTTCAATATGTCTTAACCCTCAAATCCCATGCTGACCAATATAAAGACCTAACAACATACATTTTAGTGAGTATCATATAATCTCACTTTTGGCACAGTCACGGTACTCCATGACCAGAAATACCATATTGGCGATGATATGTCTCGAAACGTGCCATACATTTTATGTAATTTCTGATGATTCTCAAACGTACAAAAGCGCTATGAATATAGATTCCTGGTTTTGTATCCGTGTAATTTCTGATGATTCTCAAACCTCAAATTTTATTATGTATACAATGCAAAACTTTACGTTCTGTTCAATTACACAAATTTTAGTGAGTGAAAAATTTTCCTCTCTCTTGGCATAGCCATATTGTTTTATGGCTGAGGGAGCATCGAACTCCCTCCAAAACATGCCATATATTTTTATATAATTTACGCTGCTAATTGATCTTCATTATTTAATTGGATACCGTAATATTCAGCCGCATCTTGCATTGTCTTTTTACAGAACTGAAATTTATCACTCGTAAATAATGTTGACATCGCAATGTTTCTTGATGCATTATAATCTGCATTTACCATATGTAGTTTATGGCTTTCACAATTAGGGTTACCACAAACAAATGTTGCTTGATCTTTCCTCTGCCCGTCTTCCCAATGTCCACAGAAACTACATACCTGAGATGTAAATGATGGATTTATTTTTCTAACTTCAATACCATATTTCGCAGCTTTATATTCTATGTATTGTTGAAGTTTGTAAAAACTCCAATTTCTTAAAATGAATTTACTTGAATCATACCCTGAAAGATTTTCTACGTTGATATATTTCGCTTTATTCTTGACCGCAAAATCAACCACTTTCTTGCTTACTTTGTGACAGTATGTTTCAACAAAGTTATATTCTTTCTTTTTACATCTTTCTAATGCCAACAACTTTCTTTTTCTTCCATGTCCGCCTTTTGACATTTTTAACGCTTTCTGTAACTGCTGTTTTTCATGCTGTAATTTCGTTCTCATTCTAATAAAATCGTCACTACTACCAATATACTCTCTCTTATATTTGTTATTATTCAAAGAACATACCGCTGGAATTGCAACTCCAAGATCGACACCAACTACAGTATTCTCATCTAATTCAAGTTGTGTTTTAGGAATTCTAATTGATAAATTTAAAATAATTTTTGTTTTAGAAATCTGCATTGTACTTCCACAAATCTCGTATTCTCCAGTAAATATTCTTAACAATGTAGAAATCAACTCATCCCTATTTCCTTTGTGTCCAATATTTACTTTGAAATTTGCAATGGTCGGAATACCTTTGTTACCTAATCCACAATACAATTTACAATCAGAATTTTGAATACGTTTCTTTAATTCTGTTATATTTTCATACTCGTGATATAGATCAAAATACGCTTTTGCAATTGTAAATGGCGAGTCAATCTTAAAATTTGGAACAGACACCTTTCCATCTAACAACCCCTGCTTAATCAAGTCTTTAATCTTGCTTGTTAATATTTGGGAGAAGCATGTTCCGTATCCACCTAATGGATTATCAATGTCAACATCATCAAAAATACTTCCTTTATTACTTCCTTTTCGTCTATATGCGACATTAATATTTTCTTTAATCCATGTATATTTATCTTTTAGTGTTGGCATATACCCAACGCCATCCTGTACCATTTTGGTATATATGTAAGACAGGATGTAATTCTTTCGTCTTGCTTCACTCTCCATTGCATCTCTCACAAGACCATATGTATAATCATTAACCATTTTCTGAGTATATTCTTCGATTCCATTTTCTTTAAAATCTTCATATTGCCTTTCTAATTCTGCAAGCTGCTGTTTATACCCGTCTTTCTTTTCTGGTTTACTTGTGTTCTTAATCTGTTTCTTCTTTGCTTCAATTTTTCTTGGAAAATCTTTTTCTAAGAAAGCATTGATTCTTTTCTTCCATTCTTTTCGCTCACTTGCGACAGGAATCAAAGCAATCTTTCTAGTAATTACCATTGTGTTATCTTTCGCTGCCATATCTACTTCACTCCTTTACCTTCCATTTCTTCATATAACTCTCTGAATTTTCGAAAATCATCTGCACTGCCACCATTGTCTGGATGACTTTTCTTCATTGCATACTTCACTGCATCCTTAACATCTGAACGAGTTTCTTCCTTATTATATGTACCATTTTCTTTGTCGTTGGCATCAGCCATGAATGACATCTTATCTAAGATCAAACTTACATTTGCCTGCCTCATCCGATCTAACTTTCTTTCGTATCTCAGAAATACAATCACTCCAACGATACAAAAACCGATCGCATAGCCAATGGCAAACTCAATATTGGCTCCCATATTAGTCACCTCACTTTACATTTTTTCTAATAACACAGTAACGGCATCGTCAATAGCCTGATGCATCTTTTCTGCCTGGTATTGTGACTCTGTATACATACGATCATCTCCGTATATTATTGGTCTTTCAGGTAACCAATGGTTTTGAATATCTCTTAATATCCTAATAACCTGATCATCAAACATCATATCTAATTGCTTCATATCATTTTCTGTCCGAGTACGCAGTGATACATCATTATCCTTGTGAAAATCACTAACACGTTTATCTTTTCGATACAAACTATCAAATATTTCGTTACCAATAATGTTACCAACAATCGTTCCCAATATAATCGCAACTATATTTATCATTCCTCATACTCCTTTTCTTTCTTGTATATCTCTGGATAATATTTTTCTACAAGTTTCTCAGGATAACCAACCATTCTATGTGTTCCATAAGGTTCCCACATTAGATATTCGCACCAATTAATGCTATTCTTGTTTATCCAACTAACATCTTCGAGCATTTGAGTATAAATTCCTTTATCATTTCTAATAAGTTTATTTCTGTTCCATGCTTTGACCTCAATCATTACATCTTGGACACTAACTCTTTTAGCAAGCCGACATAGCCATTTTTGTAATTCTCTATATGTTTCTTGAAATTCTCTGTCTCGCAAACTGCCTTCGACTAACAAATAATATGTTCCCTGTGTTTCGAAATTTCCTCTTCTACCATTTCCCAAATGAGTTCGTTGTTCAAATTCATTACATGAATCGCTCATATCATATCCTGCTTTTTGAACTATATGTATATTCATATCGCTTTCAGACCCTGTTACTCTAGGCAAATGATTCAATGCAGTTTCAAGTATGTATCTTTCCTCTGCTTGTGTTCTTCCAAATGGTCTAACTTCAACAAATCCCTTTACATATGTCCACCAACTCATTTCTCATCATCCTCTCTTTACATAAAACTCAGATTTTACTCTATTACATATCTTTTCTCACAGCCACATTTCTTACACCGATAAACCTTTTCACACTTATAAGGCTTAGTTGATTTCTCGCTCCAATATATATCTGAATTAAATATCTGTTCCCAATCATGTTTACAGAAACAAGACCTGATATACCAAATTAATCTTCTCATTTAATACCTTACACCTCATATTTCACTCAATAAGTCTTTCACAATTACTCGGTCTGCATCTTTAACCTTTTTTGATTTTGTTGTTGCCATGAACTTTAACCACTCTTTTCTCATTTTCTTTTCATTATCATTTAGGTGTTCGATGACAATTAATTGCTTAGAATTAAGTTTGTCGTGACTAGAAATATAGTTATTCCATCCGTCTTTCCAAAACAGCTTGTTTGAGATAACTAATGCATATCCCATCAATGTTTCTCCATTTACCATTCTTGATCTAAAACACAGATTTCCATTTTCAATGGGATTATTTCTCATATCTTTCATTCTTCATCGCCTTCTTCTGGTCTTAACATAATGCCAAGACCTGTACACATTCCTGTAAGTTTCTTATCCATTGCCTTAATTCTTTTGTAATTGTAATAAGTCATGTATGGTACTCCAATGCCGATCGCTGCAATTACCATAAACGCTAATACCCAAATTATGTAAAACAAAACGTCCATTTTATCTTTCTCCTTTTCTACTACTATCTCCTAAAATCGAACCACCATACTGTGTAAAAATTCTTCTGAAAATATGTATCGTCTCCGTCATCAAGTTCTTTAAAATATTTTCTGCCTCGTTCTTTAACATCGTCTTCATTGAAATAACTATATGCCCATGCAGGAATTGTGTAAGATTCCTTATCTTCTAAGCAGAGATTCAACAAATCTTTGATCATCATCTGCAATTCTTCTTCATCATATCCCTGCGTCATTACATCAAAATATGGGATATATGCCATATATGGAACTGAGTCATTTTCATCTTTCAGAACTACGACAGGAAATGTTAGATTGTAATTCATGTTTTTAATCCTCTTTTTTACTGGGCTTCTTATGTTTCTTTTTGTATGGTGTACAATAATCGGATGAGACCCATCGCCAACAATTTTTTCTATAAATTAAAAAATCTGCATAATGTTCGAATTTGTAACCTTTCGTATATCTATCTGAGCATACCCCATACACTTTGTATGGCTTACCTTTATATAAAACTTTCATACTATTCATCCACCTCACAATCAACATCAAATAGATATTTTATGATGCGTTTTGCTCCAACCTTGTTGGCGGCATCCTCAGCGATTTCTTTAGAAGAAAAATATACCTCATTTAGGCGTCTAAGTTGTACGGCAGGGATTTTTGCCAAATCATCCTCAGTCACATCATATCCAATATAATAATGAAAATTCGCTCCATCCCATTCTTCTTGATCAGGATCATTATGTTCATCAGCATATATTTGCAATTCAACCCTAACCTTCTGCTTTTCAATAGCAAACTCTGTATCCTTTTCAGTCTTAAATACATTACCTAAAGCTAATCTTCTCAAATCTGATGCTCTACCTTGCCATTTTGCAATACCGATCTGTCCATCATTAGTGATGTAATAATACTCATCTCCGTTCTTTAACCCACATGGATTTGTTTCTTCTTTCTGTTCTGATCTCTCGCAGAACTGCTCAAATAATGATTTAAATAAATTCTGCTGTGCTTCAGATAATTTTGAAATATCAATTGTCTTTTCTGTACCCATTTTCTTTCACCTCACTTTATGCTCCAAAGATGTATTTAATGATTCTGTCTCTTCCGATTGCTTCAATTGCATCAACTAAAACATCTTTTGATGTAAACATAACTGTACCCTGTATTTTTGTTGTAGCCCATGTATCGCAAAGAAGTCTTTTCCCGTCTTCTTCACATCGAATACAATAACAACGATTGGCAAATTCTGTGCCGTTGTGTTCCTTTGCATACCGCTCAAGTTCAACTTCTACTTTTCTTTTCTTTCTTGCAAATACTGCTTCTTCTTGTGTTTTAAATACGTTGCCTAATACCCATCTACCGTTATCGACAATGCTATTAAACCATATTGCGCTATAAATAGATCCGCTACCATCAATGTAATGATATCTTTCACCGTATTTTGGTTTCCAAACTTTAGACCCTGAATTAGTTTTTTCTTTTGGTTTCGCTCTTTCACAACATTTATCAAATAATGCTTTTATCAGATCCTGTTCTGCCTCTGGCAATACTGAAATGTCAATTGTTTTTTCTGTACTCATTTCTATTCTCCCTCGCTTTCAAACTCTTCAATTTCTTTCCATGCCAGAACACTTTTGTCGCTATAGTAGATTGCTCTTTTAGCTGTCGCATTTCTCCATCCACAAGAATCATGCCATGTTCTGTTTACACAACCACCCTTTACGGTTACTAAAACATCTTTGCTATCTTCTGGTAGATCATCAGGACTCTTTCTTAAGTCATGCCATCTATACTTTTCTTTATATTCTTTTAGCTCTTTGAGTTCTCCCAGCCACTTTGCAAGCTGCTCATGATTTAAGGCGCAGCCAATAAGCCTGTCAAGTTCTTCATCGTCTGGATTCGCATGACACAACATGGCTTCTGTGTATTTCTTTGTTGCCATATCATTTGCGCATTTGATAGTTTCTTCTAAATTCATTTGTCTTCTCCTCTCTAATCAATTTCTGCGATACTTTCTACGAAGCAGTTGTAGTAAATGTATCTCTTTCCTTTGTAGTCAAACTTGACATACCCACCGTCATTTGTATCAATGTCAATTTTCCCTTTATATTCAGCAATCTTTTTACCATCTGCTGTATATACTGTAATGACTCTTTTCATACCGCCATTCCAATCGCTTTTCATATCAACGATTTCTCTTTTGAATCCTGCACATCCTGTCATTGATCCTAAGCAAATCGTTACTCCTAATACTGTTGCTAAAATTTTCTTTCTCATTTATTTCTCTCCTTCTTCCTTATAGTAATATCCATACAAGCAGCAATCTCCAGAATCCCATGTGTCGTAATAACAACCGTTTGAAATTGCAACTACATGATTCGCAACATTTACCAAGTAATTGCCTTGCTTATGATTTTTTGCAAAGCTTTCAACTGTTGGTCGTTTAGATCCCTTTCTGTTGCTTATGCCTTGATAAGCAAATCCGTTATCGAATAAATATTCCTCATAACATCTTCGTTCTGATGGCATACACTGCATGTCTCTTGCGTATGGTAATAAGTCATCAAATGTTGCTAACCATTCTTTATTAAGAACTTTTGTTAATGCTCTAATCACGCAATCTGAATGATTGTCTTTTGTATCTTTATCGTTTGGTTGATAATATCTGTAAATTTTATTTGACATTCTCTCGCCCCTTCATATTTCATTTCTTAAAGTTTATCTCTCACTTGTTGAATATAATATACCACTTCTTGCATATAGCGTCAATATAAAATCTTCAACTTCTTGAATATTTTATTTTACATCCTGTATGTAATATGCTACAATATAGATGTGGAGGTATATCATATGATAAGTTATAAACCGCTTTTCGTTACTTTAGCGAAAAAAGATATGACAAAATCTGATTTACGAACCGCATTAAATATGGGTTCTGGTACTATTGCTAAGATGGCAAAGAATCAATATATCAGTCTCGAAAACATTGATAAAATTTGCTTATATCTTGATTGCAAAGTTGAAGATGTTATCGAGGTCATACCAAACGATTAATCAAAAAGGCTTTGACCATTTAGGTTGAAGTCTTTTTTAGTGGAAACAACAGGAATCGAACCTGTGTCGGCAATTTATATGTGATGAAAAAATAAAATGTAAATAAATAAAATACTTATATGGAGGTAGAAAAATGAATGTTTATGTATTGCCTGCTCTACCAACTAAGCTATGTTTCCATGACTGGCACTTTATTTCAAATGCCAGTTTTATGTTTGTGAAATTAATTTTTGTAGATGAATTTATTCGTTATTTGCGAGCATTTTTCATCTGATCTAATATGGCTTTAGCTTCTTGCTGTCGCTCTTCTTGCTCCATATGATAATCCAATGTTTCTGCACTAGATTCATACGCAATAGCAACGCCTTTGGATTGTTCGCTAAGTTTCTTTGCTCCTTCTCGAACCTCTTCCAAACCTTCCTGAGCAGCATTTAAACTATTGTATTGGTCTAAATTTTTCTGCAATTCTGCAATCTGCTGATCTGCTTCCATCTGGAGAACCACAGTATCTTTTTCACCTTTTAACTTAATGAGCTGATCATATGCTTGGTTTTTAATTTCTTCTTGTTTATCTTTTGTTGCTTGCAACTCTGGGATTTTCTTTTCGTACACTGATTTCTGTGCCTTGAGCGTGGCTAATTTTTGAGCATAATACATTGCTTTTTTATCATCATTGTTATCAATATACTGGTTGATCATTGCCTCGGTTTTAGAAATTTCTTCTTTTGTTTCTTTGAGGTTATCTTCCATTGTTGCCAATCGACCAGCTACCATTGTGTATGTACCCATTGTTTTCTGGTAGAAATCCTGCTTATCTTTAATTGCAGTATTATATCTGGCTCTTGCTCCCTCTGGAGTCATTGCATTTTCTTTGATTTTTTCTGTAACTGTTCCAGATGCCACATTTTTAATCTGCTTTCCATTTTTAGTAAATTGTAAATATGCGATAATCGCTACAATTACACAAATAATAATAATTGTCATAATAATTTCTCCTATTAGAACTCACGGTAATCTGCTGGCTCTGGTGTTCCAAGATTTTCATTATCTGTAGATTCTACTTCTTTATCTTCAGAAGCAAAATCTTTTAGCATCTTTGCAAGATCAACACCTGTAGATCCTTTAACACCATCTGATACCTGATTCACAACATTCATAATATCTTTTGTTAATTTTGTTGTGTTTCCTTCTCCATACATAGTGATACTTCCTACATTTCCTAATGGTGCGGCTGCATTTTTAACTGCTTCTGGGAACATCTGGCACATCATTTCTACAATAGAAGCTTTACCCATCTGTTTCATAGCTTCTGCTTTCTTTTCGATTGCTTCTGCTTCAGCAATACCTTTAGCTTTGATTGCCTCGGCTTCTGCTACACCCTTTGCACGAATACCTTCAGCTTCCTGTTCCATAGCATATTTTGTAGATTCAGCTTCTTTTTCTTTAGCATATTTATTAGCTTCAGATTCTTTCTGTCTCTTGTATAAGTCTGCATCTGCTCTCTGCTGAGAAGCATATTTTTCAGCTTCTGCTTGTTTCTTAATCTGCGCATCTAATGTCTGCTCTGTTACCTCAACGTCTTTACGCTTCAGTTCAATTTCCTTTTCCTGACGCATAATATTAGCATCCGCAGTTACAACTTCAATTTCTTTACGTGATTTTTCTTCCTGAATCTTGTATGCTGCATCTGCCTCAGCCTTCTTTGCTTTTGAAATCTTCTCAAGTTCAGATTTTTTAATTTCCAGATTGTTATTCTTTTCTGCGATCGCTGTTTCTGACTCAACCCTTGCATCATTCGCTTCTTTTTCAGCCATTGCTTTTGCTTTTTCAATATCTCTTTCGCTTTCAGCTCTGGAAATTGCAGCCTTCTTCTGAATTTTAACAACATTATCTACACCAAGATTTTCAATAACATCATTATCATCCATAAAATTCTGCACATTAAAACTGATGATATCTAATCCCATTGCAGCAAGGTCTGGCTTCGCATTTTCTGTAACAAGCTGTGCAAATTTCTGACGATCAGAAACCATTTCTTCGAGGCTCATCTTTCCAACGATCTCTCGCATATTACCTTCAAGGACTTCTCTTGCGACCTGTCCAATATCGCCTACTGGCTTATTTAAGAAGTTTTCTGCTGCAAGTTTTAATCTTTCTGGATTACTGCTAACCTTTACATTGACCGCTGCATCTACATTGATATTGATATAATCTGCTGTAGGCACAGAACTTGATGTCTTAACATCAATTGGAATTAACTCAAGATTAAGATGATCTGCTTTTTCAAAGAATGGGATTTTTAACCCTGCCTTACCAATTAATGTCTTAGGTGTCTTTCTAAGTCCAGAAATAATATAAGCTTTATCTGGACTTGCTTTGACATAGCCGCTACCGATAATAGCTCCTACGCCACCTACCGCAACAACCACTGGTACCACTGTTCCAATTACTTCAATCATAAATATCTCCTTTGTTATAAAATTTATTTATCACAACACCATATACAGATGTCATAATCTAGTTACTAAATACATCCGCCACAAGAATTAGGGCGAAAATCCTCTTCGTTGATTGCCTTGAAAATCTGACGCTGAACATCAATATCTGTTGTAATTTCATCTAACCAATACTTATTAGACTCAATCCATTCATCTTGTTTCAGTCCGTCATAATATGACTCCCATTCTTCAACCCAACCTTTGAAATACCATCTCTCATATTTCTTATATGTATTCATAGGTTCTGTGCGTAAGTCTTCTGGAATCTTATCGGTAACATCTTTGCCATCAACATAAAGCTTCCATTCCCCAATACAGAGTGCAAAACCACGACCTGTCCATTTTGCTTTAACTTCCATATTTAATCATCCTCTTCAATTTAATTTCCTAATGCAATTAATGAATTTCCACATGTAATTCTGTCTGTGTCTTCTTCTTTCGACGGAACAAATACAATTACATCCCAACCGTCTTTTACAAGTGGTTGTTCAAATTTTTCATATACGTCAAAATCTGTTACGATCTCATATCCTTCGTTAACTGCTTCAACTGTTTCATGGATAGGAGTAATCTTGACAATGCATTTTTCCTTATCGAAATACTTGTTCATCAAATCTACGTCTAAATTACTTTTGGATGTAACAGCAAAATTCAATGTATACTTACGTTTCTTTGGCATTGGCAACCAATCAATAATGCCTCCGATCTCTGTTAAAGATAATGAACATCCTCGAAACATTTCATTTCTTTGTTCTTCATTAAGAGTATTGATAGAGAACTGAAGACCAAAGCCATCTTCTCCACCATATTCGAATCCAGTTTTAATCCATTTATGTAAAAATTCTTTTAAATTATTATTTGCCTTTGGCATCATTGTAGAAATTACTGGATGATATGTGTTGAAATGTATATCACTGTCTGGATCTGCTAACATATGTGCAATCTGTTTAGCCGAAGCAATTACATTTTGATTAAATGTAGGCTCTCCCATTCTTGCATAATGTACATTTAATCGTTCTCCATGTCTGATTCCTGATAAAGCAATTCCAGAAGTGATCTCCATCATTAACTCTGGCAACGATGCGTTTCCTTTAAATCCAAGTTTAGGGCAATCACAGAAATTGCAATGCATCGGGCAACCTTTCTGTGACGAAACAGTCACAACTAATTTTTCTCTAATATCAACTGGTTTATGTTCAACTTTTTCAATTCGTTTATCATACCCAAGAAAATCTGCCTTAATGTTGTTTTCCTTGCCATAATCACCAACAAATAAGTATTCCAATGTTAAATCTGTATCGGAGATAATTTCTCCTGTATGTGTGTCTGTAATCTGTCTCATTTTCTCTCCTTCCTTTAAATTACTGTTTTATGTAACACCCACCCGTCAAATATGACGAGTAGGCATATCATCTTAATCTTCTAACGAATCAATCATCGCACGTAATTCCGCTTCTGACATTTTCTCAATAGCCTCATCCTGTTTCTTGGAAAGAGCATCAATATACTTTCTCTGTGTCAGTTTCTTATTAATACGTTCCTTCTCGGCAAGTTTCTCTTTACGTTTTGTTGTAAAGATGTATCTTACAATACCAATCGCAGCCGTTAATTTTGGATCAACATTTGCATCATCCAACAGGCTTTCTTCTGAAGATTTAACTTCCTGATCTTTCAGATTTTTGTATACCACATCTAAATCTTTATCGGATAAATCCCATAAATCTTCTACGGATAACTCACCTTTTGTAGATGGGAATCTTATTTTGTTTCTAGTTGCCATTTCGAATAAATTTTCTGTTGTCATAATTCAATCTCCTTTATATTAAAATTTAATTTTAAGAACTCTTTCTGTTGCACCTTTGACTTTGACGATCACATCATCTCGTTTTGTAGAACTGAAACCAATTCCTGATAACTGGTTTGGATCATCTGCGACATGCATTTTACTTCCTAAAGCCTCGAATACTCTCTTGTGCTGTACTAATTCCTGCTTCAAAAACTCATTGAAGAATCCATTTGGAGTATCTTCATTCACACATCCGTTTAACATGAACAGATAATGTTTATGCCCAATACCTGTCTGTTCGTCCCAATAGTTAGGTGAATAACACATTACTGTTACTGGCACAAACTGATTTGTATTGATTCCCCAGATTTCTCTTGAAGATGTTGTTGCTGGAAGTTTTTCTTTGATTGTGAACACTCCATCTTTTAATGTAACTGTAGCTACTGGTACGTTCTGTCCCTGTCGTAAAGGCTGATCGTATTCAAATTCATAAATCTGACCATCAAATTCAATCTCTGCTGTAAATCCTGATGTACCGTTGTTATGGCAATAATTGTGTACGAAAAATTCATAATCTCCGTCAACCATTTCACATTTATCCGCCCATGTGATATTTTCTACGGCAGGTTTCCCCTTTACTGGATTAATTACATCAACATCAAGTCTGCCTTGTGTTTTAGAATCAACCATATGGCTAAAAAAAATATGCTGACAAGGTGTTTTACAATGTGCATCAAAATCATCTCTGTTCCAATCTTTTCCTGCGTTCCACTGGATTGAGAATCTTAAGACTCCATCGACAGCTCCGCCTGCGTTCTTAACTCTTTCTTTCATTTCACTGTCTGTCATATTTCCTGAGTATGCCCAACTAAAAGGATTACTCCACTTCATCATGTTTTTAGCATCTTTATTTACAGGTGCGATCAGTGAAACCATGTTCTTCTTATGTCGATTTTCAAATAAAACTTCTAATTCTTTTGCTGTTGGTAGAACATCTGATACAAATTTATCTGCACTTATCTCTTCTACTTTAGAGAATTTCTTAGGATTTACAGCGACTTCCTTACTCATTTCATCAAAAATATCTAAGCCACCTTGAATACGTGGTGCTGCATCACGATTACAAAACAGAATATTATTCACTGTGATATCATCAAGTCTTGCAAATCTACGCTGTAATGAATCCATATATCCTAAATTGGTTACAGTTTTCTTTGCATCCTCAAGCATTTTCTTTGTAAAAATTGCCTTTGGTCGTTTGTAATTTGCAGGAGCTACAACATTTTCATAAGCTTTTACTGCATTATCTAAATCCATACCTTCGCTGATATTCACAAGTAATGTACCGATACTATGGTTTCTAATACGACCAATTACATCTCCGATCGTCATGGCTTTTGTCCATGTGTATGTATCTTTTTCTCCATCAGACAAACCGTTGTATTCTCGCTGATATTTTCTAAAATCTTTTAATACTCTTTCCCATTCCTGTCCTCTATAAAGAGTATTTGAAGCAATCAGTTCTAACACTGTATCAACAGCTTCTTCTGTGATTTCATCAAGTGATCTTTTGAACACATTCTTTCGATCTCTAACTTTTGCTTTTACTGTAGGAATATCGGATTTTCTTTCCAATAATCTTTCTGGAATCGGTGTATACATATGAGTCCATTTGATAATTTGCTTATCCTCTGTATACTCATTTGTGGTTTTTGTACCAACTGTATTTGTAAAATGTCTCCAAATATCTTTAATTGGCTTTGATTCTACATATGTTCGTAAAGCATCAACTACTGGCTGAAATACGGCATCCTCAGTATCAATTTCCCAAATTGTATGAATCTTGCCGTCAACAATTGCCACAGCTCCACCGATTGTTTTAATAAAGTTACGGCAATGACCACAGTCATATTCTCGTCGCTTGCGATACATCTTATTAGTTCCTTCAGGAAAACTGCTCAGATATACTTCCCACAGCTCATCTTTATCAATATCAGTTTCATACAATGTAGAATTGTTTTTCTCTACATAGTCGAGCATCTTATTTAAACGCTCTGACAATTTGTTTAAAAAATTGCTCCAGTTTTCATTCATTGGTGTGCACATAATTTATCTCCTTTTCATTTTGTTATTTAATTGCTACAAAAATTTCATCCTGTTTTCTATCATTAATATAAATTTCCCTACATTTAAGTTCTGGAAAATATTTCTTTGCCAATTTCTTAAATTCGTTAGCAAGCTTTTCATCTTCTGGCGCATAATGTAATTTGTCATCTGAAAAGCTAGGCATTAAACGATCCACCGTTCTTCTTAAGAATTTTGCATGAGGCAAACCTTTGCGTTCCTCTTCTCTCTGCTTATCATTCTCGATGATCTCTTCCAATTTGCATAAATTTTCTGTTACTTCAATGCAGCTGCTTGGATATTTCACATATTTGTTTGTCCAGAAGTCAACTGCATCATGAGCACCTGCGTTGCCAAACAGGTATTTTAATACACAAGTCTTGAAACCTTCTTCTCTGTTAAATCTGTCGAATCTGCTTGTATAAGCAACAGTTTCAGTACCACAGTTCCAAACCACCTTAACCATACCTCTGTAAAATTTAGCCTTAGTTACTGGTTTACCACCTCTTTCGAGTGGCTTACCATTACTATCTAAAATAGGTTCCCTAACTGTCATCTCTTTGTCTACATAAATAACTTTTTTGATTTTGTCTTTTAATTTTTCTGTATACATATCTTTCTCCTCTTCGTTTCCTGCAAGTTTGTTCATGATTTCATCAATTTTTTTTGGCGAGAATGTTAAAGTCGCACTCATTTCACCATTCCAATCAATATGTGTTGGTGCATAAGGACTCAACCCACGGTCGTCATGTATCATCCACGATTTCCCTGTGGCTGAAAGCTCACCAACCTCATTCTTTATTGGTTCTGACGTTGCAGTAATTGGTTTTTGCTGATAGTGTGACAGAGCAGACACTCTTCTTTCTGAGAGTGACGGTAGAGTTAATGTATCAATCTGTATTTTGTCGGCTGAAATCGTACCTGTCTGAATCTCAATATCTTCATTTATTGTTTTTAATTTTTCTATTCTTGTAATTGTAATGGCAACTTCTGACGAACGTATTCTCTGGTTTCTATATAGTTTTTTGTTATACCAAAATGGAACAATAATCAATGCCTGACTGTATTTATTCACATCCATTACAATTGCTTCAGCATTTCGAAATTTAGTAACATCATGAGGATGTAGAGTTCGATCAATTCTAACTTGAGGTTTGATTCCATAAGTAGTTATTGATGGATTATTTCTGGATTCAACAGTTACAATTTTAAAGTTTACATACATATCTTCACTATTTATTTCGACCAGATCACCTACACCAAATGGTTCCATCCAATCATGGTCATACCTAAGTTTTTCTCCACTCCTCATTTTTATCCAAACGCCCGTTTTATTTTCTTCCATTCTTTGTCTCCTCTCTAAGCTGATGCACTCTGTGAGGCAAAGTATTGTGCTAATTTCTTTGCCAAGTATAATTGCCCTTTGCCAGTCACATATGTTTTGGTAATCAACTTGTTTCCATTCTTAGTTTCAACTTCACTTTCTGTTAATTTGAAAATGCCCTGCTTAACATATCTTTCATATGGGGTATTATCTGACATGAGATACCCTTCTTTTCTTAACCACGCAAATAATTTGTTTCTGCCCATATGAATATCTTGATTTTCTTTCTCAAGAAGCTTTGCCATTGTTTTCATATCAACCATTGTTGGTGTGGCACTGACCGTATTAGCAAAATCAACAAGTGGCTTCTGTTTACTGATAACTTCTTCTTTCTGGGCTAATAGTTCATCCTTTTGTTCCAAAGTGTTTTGCATAATATTCAATGCTTTCGCCATGATAGTTAAATCATCATCGTCTTTTTCAATTGGAATATATCCGCCTGTCTTACGAATCTGCGGAAGAACTTCTGATGTTACCCAATGCTTGAATTCTTTTGCCTTATCAAGCTTACTTCCAAAGATTAATGCATAAAGTCCTGACTCATTAATAAACACTGGGTATTGAACTCTCCCTAATTTGTCTGTTATAGATGGGGTAACGTTTCGTTCCCCCATAATTTTATCTTCATCGTCAACATGATCTCGAATTGCTTTCTTCGAATTTGTATAACCAAGACACTCAGCTACATCTTTCCCTACGAACCACGGGTTATTATTTAAGATTACCGTTCTGATATTCCCAAATTCATCATTATTAAACACCAATGTGTTTAATCCTTCATTTACCATATTCTTTTCTTCTGTCATTAAATACCTCCTAAGTTATAATTTTACATTTTAATTTTGCACAAATGCCTGTGCGAGTCATCATATATAATAAGGAAGAAACTCTACCCGATTATATTCTGGATCAGCTCATAATACTTTGTTCTACCGACATAAGGTTTATGCTCTGCATCTTTTAATTCTTTCTTCAAAGTACATATGTCTTTCTGATTATCCATGCAATTTTGCATCACTTCTATGTATCGAATACAATTCTTGATCTTTCTGTGTAATTCTTGTAAGGTTTTAAGATACCCAACAATCACTGCACGTTTCGCAGCATCAATCTTTTTAAACTCAATCGCATGAAGAATATCACTTCTGGCAGAGTCGGCATATGATAACGCCTGCTCTAATTCAAACTTCTTTTCTCCTAATTGATCTGAGTCATATGCTAAAAGCCCTACTATAGCTCTTTCCTCAGTCTCTATGTTGTCGATCAATGTATTATCACATTCCCAGTCCATAAAGCAATTTCCATTACCTTTTCGCATTATTTCGCTAGATTCCATGGGTTTTCCAACTTTACCTAGCTCAATTTCTCGGGCATAAAATCCGTCTTTCATCCACGTATATTTATGCTTCAAACCTAAAATGTGCTTTGCTTGCTTAGAGGTAAATTGAGTAGCTTCAGACTTACGATTATCACGAACGTATTTATTTCTTGCATGATCTCTTTTCACATAGAACTCTCCATTCGTAATTATGTATTTCATACATCACTCCTGTATTTAATTGTAGTTTTTTGGAAAAATTTTCATGTTGACGAACATGTTTAGAATTGTTATAATGATTTTAAGGATAATAATATCCTTATCTATTAAACAATTCTAAATATCAAATTCGATTTTCTATCGTGCTGCCAACACGGTAGATTCAAAAAATCCTTTTTTGTTATCTATGATTTGTTTAGTTGAAATTTTTAGTTTGTGTGAAAGTAGAAGTTTTACCAAAGACTTCTGCTTTCTTTTTTATTGTCTGTATTTTTATTCCAACATTGTATCTCTCTTTGTATGTAAATTGCAGGCATTTGATTATGTCAAATATGTCGTCCTGCCTAATATGAGAGAACAAATTCTCATCTTGAATAAATTCGATCCAATGATATGAAAGATCTTTATCTTTGCCATAGATCTTCATCTTTCTATCATCTGCTCGAATCTTATATTCACTCAGAAACCACGATGACATTTCTGATGAGTGTAAATCAAGTACATCAATATGCATTTGATTTGATTGATTTGCTGCTAACATTTCTAATATTTGATTGTCCATACATATACCTTCCTTCACTCCGTCATGATTTGATGTACACGATAATTCTTATAGTCCTCATCTTTATATAAATAACCAATAGTTTTACCGATTACCGTTTGACGATCACTAAATTGTTTCTTTTTTATTCTATATGATATATAATAATTATAATAAAAATCAATTGCAATATCACTAAATTGACGTGCGATTATAGATCGTGCGATTCCTTCTTTTGATTTAATATAATATAAATCTGCAATTGCCTTGATATCCATTTTAGATTTTAAATATTGTATAAAACCAGAATTAATAACATCAATGGTTGTCAATTTCTCATAAGATAAAGTGTTACCAGTTAATTCTAATTGAGACTGCACATTATTATAGATCCTCTTTTGCTCTGCTTGATATTCTTCTATATTATTACATTTTTTTCGTGGTATTAATACAAAATCATCATATATATTCGTATCTCCCATTTTCAATTTATATTCATTCAATGTCTCGATAAAATCTTTGGAGACTGGTTTCCCAAAAATTGTTAAATCATTTTGATTAATATCTGAGAATTTTAGATTTCTTAACTCCTTTCCATTTATCCCATTATATAAACTCACAATGTGAAATCTAGTATTCAATTTGGTATCGGCTGATGCATTGCACGACATAAGATTCGAAATAAACGCATTTATTTTATCTGGTGTAACATAATTAACATTAACTCTATTTGAGAAATATATATCAACTGCTAATTGCAAGTTTATAAATTTATCATTAACAAATGGATTATATTTAATATAATTTTGTTCATATGCATAAGTATACAGTTTAACGAGCTGGTCATATCTTTTTTTAATAGAATTCATACTTTTGGTTTTTTTACCTCTAGTATCTGATAATATAGCCTCTTGGATTGTACCTGGTGCATACGTTAACCCAGATTCATTGTCGTCCGCAATATCAGAATCTAATAACCAATTCCATGTTGGGCGACGTGATTCTGATACGTGAGAATCTATATAATTTTGTATCAATTCTTTATTATTCATAATATTCTCCATTTCTAGGATGCCATTGCATTCATGTACGATAACATGCCGTTTTGTATTAAAATGCCATGTCCTATTTTTAACATTAAAGATAGATCAGATATTCTTCCCCAATACTCTAAAAGATTATTCTTTGGAATTGTTCTTCCTTGCTCTAAATACACCTGTGATACCATTTTTAATCCATTACTGGTATTTGGATAAATGGTTACATGTGTCGGTATCCAGTTCCTTAATTTTTTTGTAATTGGATACACGTTAATCTCTGTACTCGTATTGTTACAAATATTATTAGAATATACAATAACTGGTCTTTTTCCATGCAAGATGTGACTACCTTCAATTTTCGGCAAATCTGCAAAATATATTCCCCAAACTTGAGGATTTTGATATTTGCCATATACATATTCTTTTCTTTTTCTGTTATCGTTTCCTTTTCTTTCTTTGTTAGTATATCCGTTCATTTTTACGTCCCTCAACTTTCCCCAGTTGCATTTTTTATTTTCATGAATTAAATATACCATACTGTTTGCACCCTGTCAATAGGTGCAAGAAAGAAAGTTAATTTTTATTGTGAACAAAGAATCTCTACATTTCTTATTATAATGCTACCATAGAACAAAATCAAGATATTTTTCGAACAAATGTTCTCTTTTTGTTCGAACACTTTACTTTGTGCTTACTTGGAAGTGGGAAATACTGTCTAACTTTATGAGGATTATCCAGTTTCCATTTCTTTTCTTCAAAATCATAGTCACAGAAATCAAGCACTTCGCCCACACATCCATCATTATATTGGTAATCCACGATAACAGGATATGTTTTATATCTCATATAACGTGATGCATTATCTGGTTTTAGCGGTGGAATCTCTGCTGAAATCCACATAAGATTCTGGTTTGCTTTCTTTTCTTCCTTATTTTGTCTAATCGTATTTATCTTCATACAAAATTCTCCTATAAAATCCTAATGATCTGTTCGTAAATTGCAATTGCGTTATCTTCTGGAAAGTTCTGATTAACATGCATATGCCCAAAGAACCACTTTTGATAAATCACTTTGTCTTTTATTTGCTGTAAATAATCCGTTAACTTGTCAGATTTGTACACTCCTGATCCTTGATCCATTTGTCTTAAAACAGATGTGTATGGACTATGTGTAATAACGTAATCTACTTGGAAGTCATTTTTCTCTAAATTCATCACACCTTCTGCCATCTCTTTATCAGATGGCAATTCTTCTTTCCACCAGCTCACATGATTAATCCTAAACATTTTGTCATAATCTCTGTACCATTCATTAATTCTTGGATCGTCTGGCTCTAAAATTCCATCTTGCACATCATGGGAACTGGCACCGCCAAATGTAAAGAATTTCTTTCCTTGAATTTCAAACACCTGTCCACGCATAAGATGAAATACAGAGTCTTTGATCTTGTGAATCTTTCCGCCACACCATTTCTCTACAGGATATTGATATAAGCGATCATAATTTTCATGGTTCCCACATACAAACAAAGTAGTAAATGGTTTGTTGTCCAACCATTCCAGATTATGTCGTTCTTCTTTTGTGTCATGCCACAATCCAAAATCTCCGCAAATGATCACGTAATCATCTTTAGTTAACTCTACTCCTTCTGGGAAAGAATGACTGTTTAATCGAGTCATCCAATCCCCATGCGTATCTCCTGTTACACATATCATAAAATAACTCCTTCCAGCAGCTCTTTTAGTGCCTGCATATTGTCCTCATGTACCCTATCATTTTGATCTGCATCCTCCTTACCAGTCTCATAAGCACACTTGATAATCTCCATAACTCTATCATAACTCACATTAATAACATTTTCCTTTAATCCGTTAAATGCTCCGCTGATAATATTCTTGTACGTCTGAGCAATATCATCAAATAACACATGAGTTTCCTCTTCTGTAATTGTAGCATACAGAAATGTCATTGCAGGGCTACTATGATTCAATAATCTCATAAGTGTATACAATACGTTCTGATCATCTTTATGATCGACAAGTGTCCAATACACAAAGTTCTTTCGTAATGTATGCGTACCAATATTGTCCTCAATTCCAACTGCTTTAGCACCTTTTTTAACAAAATCCAAAGCATTTGCTTCAGTCATGTGTCCTGATCCAGACTTACATGTTCCAAAAACATAATCATCCATTGGCACTTCGCCATCAATCTTGACATCATATTTAGTTCCTGCAACAGCTTCAAAGAAAATATCCACTGCTTCAGTTACCAAATCGTTAAAGTATACAGTTCTGAATTTCTTTGTTTTCTTTTCCTGCTTACGAGTCTTATCGTCTAATAAATCGCCCCATTTGAGTCTGACGATATCAGAGATACGATATGCTGTATTGTTTCCAACTGTAACCAAAAGATTGTTTCTGGCAGCTACATATCGTTTGTACTCTGTGTACGATTTATCAATCTGGTCTCTAAAATATGCATTAAAGGCTGCAAATTGTTTTCTGTCCTTGATCGGATACACTAAAGATGATACGCCTTTCTGTTTGTTAGATCGAGTCCATTTAGGACTTCCATCCTTACGTCTTTTAATCTTTGTTTCAGATTCTTCTGCGTTATTATTGTTTACTGTTTCAATAACTTCAAACTGTGTTGCTGCCATAATAATCTCACCTCTCTTAGTTATTCTTACACTCTCTTAATTACTTTTTCTATTTCCTGTGCCAGCAGAAAATCATTTATTGCATTTTCATCGTCAGTAATCAATGTATATTTCCATACTGGGGAACCATGATATGATATATCTTCAACCTTAAATAATCCTCTTTTACCAGTGTTATTTTCTCTATGATCTGACTCCAATAACTCTGTATGAATTCCCCAACTATCATATAGATGTCCATCGTATAGTATTTGAGCCGCAGCTATTAATATATTATATTTACTCACATCAACCTCTGTATTCACTGTTCCGTATAATTTCATTGTTCCAATCTCCTCTCTAATTATTGCACTGTTCACGTACTTCTGGTCTAATTTCTACTTCGATTAATTCCATAATTCTCACTCCTATTCTCTAAATTTAGGCAAAACAAAAAGAAGCCCATAAGCTTCTCAATCTCATTCTGTTATTCAATTTCTACAATGGTCTAATAATATCAGGATTCATGATCAGAATACTATCACAATCCCAACCGTAAAGCTCATAATATAACTCGTAATCACCTTTTGATAAATTAAGCTTAATTGCATCAACTCCACCTTCGACCATCTTCTCAAAATCTGGCACAACGCCCATTGTATCAAATAAATATTTTGGGAGATATCCCGATAGATCTTGAGTTGGAACCTGCTTTAAATCGGCTTTCTCTGTCCATTCAACAATATTTGCCGAATCATCCAATGTAAATTTAAAGTTTTTGTCCAGTTTATCAATTCTAAAATCATTATCAATACACCATTTCTCCCACGGCTGATCCGCCTTTATATCCGATGCCCATAAACCGCCAAATGGTTTGTTAATTATGTTTCTGTTCACAATTGGCATAAACAACTCTTTCTCAAACTTATCACTGCCGTAGTGAATATAAATATTTTCTGACATTTTTCCATCCTTTCGTCAAACTTATCCTGTCATCTGCTTCTCAAACAACTGTCTTTCCAACGCACCAAAATCATAATCACGATCACATTCCAAGTGTGCAATGTTCGTTACCTTTGGCTTTTGTTTAGCGTTCTTCTTAGCCTGATTCCGTTCCCAGTTTCGTACTGCTGCCTTCCAGTCTTGCATTTTGCTATTGCCCATCATCCAGTCTTTGGCTGTGTAATAATCCACAAACTCTTCTGGATCAATTCCATTGTGTCTCTGCTGGCAATATCTGGAGACTTGCTCGCAATCAGGCGGTGTGAATCGCTTTATATTATTATTATATTTATTATTATTCTTTACTTTCTTTTTATGTGTCGCTTCTGTGTCGTTTTGGTGTCGTTTTTGTGTAGCTTTTTCATCCACAAATCCTTGGTAAACACCGTAATTTACTATGGTTATGACTGTCTTTTTAGTGCCGCTTTTGACATGTATAATACTGTCGTTTTCCAGTGTCTTTAAAAATTTGACAACTTTTGAATTGCTCCAACCCCATCGATCACACAATCTTCTGATCGAAGTAACTACCGATCCTCGCTCAACTGTTTCTAAATTTCCATCAATGTATTTCGATTGATCATTATATCCTGCGAGAATCAGTAAGTCAATCATTGCTTGCCCTCTGGCAAATGGTTTATCTTCCCATAACCAGTGATCTGTAATTTTTCGATGGAGCTTAATCCATCCTGTGTTACTCATGGCATCACTCCCATCTATATGTGGAGATAAAATTCTCCTTTCACTGTTTTAAATGTTCACCTGTTAATTCATCAATTGCATAATGCGTCATAAATTCATCATAACTCATTATACGTTTACCACAGTCACAGCATGTCATAGATTTATTATATGTGCAGTATTCAATAATTTCTTCATCTTGAAAATGTCCATCAAAACTGTATATATTGGTTCCATTAGCTTTAAACTTAACAGCCATTCCACGATCACTTCCGCAGTGCGGACATTTTGTTATTGGGTTTCTCATTTAGCACCTTCTTCTAATTCTATCTCTTTAATTTCATTCTGTTTAATCCAACGATCAGAAATTTCCGCTAACATATTAATATACGAGATAGGGAAATTTCCATTATAAATTTCTTTTCGTTCCTTATAAAATTTCAACAACTTATCATCGCTCCAGCTTTTGAACTGATTACTCACGATATTTTCTTTCTTCATATTTTCATGTTCTCGAATCCATCGCTTGCCGATTTCTTCCAAGACTATATATTGTTCTAAAAAAGTTCTATCGTCTCTTATTCCATGTGATCTTACCTGAATGTCTAACTTTCCCTGCTCCAACAGTTCATCATCTGTATATTCAAACGTACATTTGTGATCATTCAAATCCACCATTCTTACCACCACCTATCAAATTTTCGTTTTATTCTTCATCAAGTTCCATATGATTTACATCAACAGGATTCTCTAATTTTAAAATATCTTCTTTCTGTTCTACAAGAGCCTGTTGAGCTATTGCATTAATTTTATTCTGTGCAAAAGCCTCGATTTCTCCTTTAGCTTCTGTAATTGTTTTGTCTATCTGATTTTGGAATTGATCAAAGATAAATTTTGAACTAGATTCCATACCTTGAGTCACGTTGGCAAGTCTTCTTAGAATCATTTCTCGATCACCTTTTCCAATAGATTTCTTCGTAGTAAAAAGCTCCTTGACTTCATCATAAAATTCTTTTGCATCGCTCATACGCTCGTTCATAGACTCTTTAAATTCATTTGTTATCTGCTGTCTTTTATTGATAAAATCCGCTTCGTTAATACGTCCTTTACCACGTAAATATTTAATAGTACATGGAGTACCTGTTCCAACATTCATAGAAGTAATTAATTCCGCAAATTGTGATTGCGACATTTCTACTTCCAGAATCTCATCTTCTCCAACATACCAATCATCATTGAGTCCCCTTGTAACCACACCTTCCCTTAATACCATATGGATTGTATCGTTATGCTGAATGCTACTGCCAAATAAATTGCTATGACCGCCATGAGTACGATTGAATGATAACATTCCAAATGATGGGTGTTTATATGATGTCCCAAGAGCATCTTCTGATATTATGTAATCTCCTTCTTTCCTAATATTTTTTTCCATTTATTTCCTCTTCTTTCCTATATTTTTATTTGTATTTTTAAAGCATACCAAAAAATGATATGCTTTAATTTATTTCATCTTATTAAGTTACTCTAAAATTCATCCCATTCTTCATCAATTATTAACCCAAATGCAGGATGATATTCTGCCTCGCAAACTACATGATCTTTATACATTCTATATCCTTTTTCAAGCACATATTTAACAGGAAATGGACATTCAAACATATCCAAATCTCCATCTTTAATTGCTTCGTCTAACTTACATTCTGGAATTGCAAGAATAGAATGTCCACAATCCACAAAGTAATAATTGAATTCTTTTAATTCCTCTGGAAGTCCTTCGTAATTATCTTTCTTTACTCCATGAAGATCTGCTACACTTCTACGAATTGTATTTGTTTCTACTTCTTCCTCTGCTGTCTGATCATCTTTGTCATCAAAAACCGACCATGCTAAGGTTCTGCAAAAATCTCCTGACCAGTTTGAAATTATGGTACAAAATGGCGTTGGAATATCCACAATAAATGGCAATTCAGGATGATATTCACCCAAGGATTTTCCAAACAAATCTTTGTAAGCACACTCTATTGATTTCATTGCAAGGGATAATCCGCTTCTATCTTTGCATCCTACTGTTGTCAGCAATACAATATTTTCGCCTTCAGCCTCTAATATAACTTCTGCACAATAGAAAGCTCCATCCGCAGTAATATGCAATTTAGTTCCATCCATAAACGGTACTGTGTAATTAGATGATACATTCCTATCAAATTCAATAAGCTCTCTCATTCTAGTTCTTATTTCACTACTGATTTCCTCTGAATAAGATTTTCTCATATGCCCTGTCAACAGAGTATAATGATTAATATATTCCATTACTTGTCCACCTTAACCCTTCTCATTTCTCTGACTTCTTTTTTATACTGTTCGATAGCATCAAGTGCATTTTCAGTATAACAAAAATCATACTTTTTCGCAAAGTTATTTACAGACCTGTAATTGACTATAGGTACTTCCACGCACCCTTTGTCTCGATTATATCGATTATTCACAATTTTCCTTGAAGCGTTGTAAATTTCATTACTCCTTGCACTCCAACGCAATGTTAGAACTTTATCTTTTGAATCGTAATTAATCCAACGAGTGTTTTCTTTTTTATAGTTACCGCTGATTGCCATTTCTGTGATTTCGCTATCATGAATACAAATAGCAAACCCATTTTGTAATAAACTGTGTCCAATTTCTGCTGCTCTGTCAGCATAATTTCCGCTTTTCTCGGTCAGACAACGACACCAACAACAATCATCTTCATTCCATCTATAATCTTTTGATTTAACCAAATTAATGAAATCCTGATCTTTCAGGTAAAACAAGCATATTTTATCAAGTTTTTTAACAATTTCCACAACACCTTCATGTTCTAGTCTTTCTGGTGCCACAGCATCAATACTAATGATTCTTTCTCGACGCTCTTTCTCCCTCTTAGTTCGTTTATATTTTCGCAGAAAATCTTGTTTACTAATAAATCGATCTAAGTCTAACCAAAAAGAGGCTGTCGTTTCATTTTCTATAATTTCCTGTACTGTTCTGTCGTTTTCAAACTCATTATAAACATCCAATCGAATTGTATTAGCCCACGCTACTTGTTTTTCTGTTCCTGTCAATTCTGGAAATCCATATTCTTTTGATAGTGCCTCAGAGTTTTTGTTTTCTTCTGTAATCTGTTTTTCTCTTTCTTTTTTTTCACATTGTGGACATAGATGAGAAAAAGCATAGTCAATTTTTCTCTGTCTTTCACTCATTTTTCCAATAACATTTACTACTCCATCATGCCCACAAGCGTAAGTGCCTTCATATTTAGCCATACTTATCCCATTTCCTTTCCATCAAAGTTTCATTTTATCTATATGATCGTCACATTCCCATACCGCTTCATAGCAGACATCTAACATATCTCTTACGATTTGTTTCCTTTGACTTAACTTTGCTTCTGTTTTTTCAATATCCTCTTTATCACGCAATAAATACATATATTTTTGATACGGCATGTTTGTATCTGCTAGTTTTTCTTCTATGGCGATCCTTTCATCAATTACTTTTCTTAGTTTATTACCTAATTCCTTATTCTTATCTTTAAGCGCTTTGATAATTGTATATCCATACATTCTTTGATATTTAGACTCAAATTTTCCATCTTTGAATTCATAACGATCCTCAACCTTACAAGCATCTAAAATCTTATCTCCGTTTTCTCTGCACTCATTTAACAATTCTAATAAACTCTGTTCATTATCAAATGTCGCATAGCCAATTCCATCCTCTTTTGTTTCATAAACACACATATATGGTTTTTCTGATGTATATGCTTTAGATTTTTCCATTTTAAACACTCCTTTTTAATTCCTTTATTTCTTACAAGCTACAATGCAAGTTAGCTCTTTAAAGAACGGTTGATCTTTAACCTGATTTAATAAATAATATACATCCAAATTGATCATATCTTTTTCGGATTTATCTATACTATATATTATTAAATATTCCAGTTTGTCACTCCAATTCTCAACAATTCCTAAATATTTTTCCATTTCCTCTTTAATGCTCTGCGAATCATCTAAAATAAAATTATCACATCTTGAAAACAGACTGCGAGAAATATTTTCATCTTCAAATATGATTACAAAACATTTTTCTGATCGAGAACTATCAATAAAATCACTGAGAAATTTAGATTTTCCGTTCCCTTTTAATGTTAATATATTCATTTTTCCATCACTCCTTCTGATCGAATATTTGTTTTATTTCAATATCCCATATTGGTTTCTTTTGTAATCTTTACTGCTACAGAATCTAATAGCTCATATTTTTCAATAATATTAGATACTTCTTCTTTTGTTAGGAGTCTCCATTCATCAGTTCCATTCTTTTTAAACTCTAGTGTATGAGAGCCACGATCTACCCATACAGGAATTCCAAATGTTACTCCAGCATATTTATCCATTAAAGCTAAACATTTATCAACTAATTTCCTATATTCTTTAGCTTCTTCTTTTCGCTTTTCCAATTTATTCATTTCAAGACAACCCCTTTTGCGTTTGTTTCATAATTATATCACACTTCTCTATTCTTCTGAAATAATTTCCACCGCAGCTTCGTAGAATCTATTGTATAAAGTTGCATTTGTTTTAATAAGCTGAGATTTAGACAGTCCATGAGCATACTCGTCCCAATTAACACCGTTTTCTGTCATCTTAGTATAGATTTTCCGATAAACAGAAGTTCCGCCTTTAGATTTATTTCCAATATGATTAGCATAGTTAGTAATCTTGATCTTCATTTCTTCCCAATCAGGCTGTGCGTTCTCTTTACGGAACTGTCGCAAAAGTTTTTCCAGTGAATTAACTAGCAGATCAGGATACTTGTCATAGCAAAGATCAATCGTTGGCACATTACCTCTCTCGCTAATATTATACTTCTCTTTGTATTCTTTTCGATCCTGTTCCCACACAATCCCATATGTGTTAGTAAGATACCTATATGCCTCTCTAAGAATATCTCTAGTAGTAGTTCCTAACTCATCAGATTCTTTTAGAATATCATTAATGATTGAATAGACGTTAGACTTCCATTCATTAAGTTTGTATTCTGCGATAACACTTTCCGTATCCACTACTGGAATATCTTTCGTAGGTTTACCGATCTGCTTATACAGTTCTTTCCGTTCGGCTTTCATTTCTTTAACGATGTCTGCTAACTGATTGAAACCTTTGATAGTAACATTGTATAATCGTTCATTGTTTCTTTCCATCTGCTTCATAAGTTCCGTCTGTTCTGTAAGAAACTGCTCCACTGTTGTTACAGGAGTTCCTGTTCTTAAATTTCCATGACGATAAGCTTTGATAACATTCCATGCCCAATCCATAAAGGCATTTGCCTTCGGTTGTTTACTCCATCTACAAATTTCCATCACGCCACGTTCACTATAAAGTGTAGTATCATACTTCTTATTATCAGTAGCCCCCAGTTTGAGGGTAACTGAATATTTATCCAGTCTATCTCTATACCTATTGTGTAAATTATCAATTGCTTTCTGTGGATCACTGTATTCCAGTGCCTCTCCGATCTGCTTTCTTGTCATCCAAATATCGTCCTCAGCACTATAAAAATCACACGTTATATCGTTGAAATTTTCCGTTTTTACTAACTGTAGGTTCATTCTTCATCTTCCTTTCTAAACTGTCTTATTTTTCTCTATACTCATTATTTTTATATAGCTGTATTCCGTAAACTAATAGAAATAAAATCAACATTTAATTCCAACTATTAGTGTGCCAATCCTAATAGAAACCTATTCTATTCCTATTAGCTCTCTATGTATTAACACCCTTTCCATTAACAATTATATGCTTAGTGAATCATTAGTTTGTGTATAATAAATTTGACAAAGAACCGACCTGCCAAATCGGTTCTCGTCAAATATTTCCGTAAAATAAAAAGAACCTTCCACTCGGTTCTTTGCCAAAATTATTATATGGAATTAAATCAGCTGATAAATAAGCATTCCGAAAGCTACGATAACCCATAATGTCGTAATTACTTTCATAGGCTTCATAATAGCTTCCAATATTTCCTCTAATACGTCTATATATTTGCTTAAATATACCTTATTATGTTCACGATTAATTTTTCTTAGCGATAACCAAGCTAGGAAAACAATCACATATAACACAAAAGATATTCCGCAGAACTGTTCAAAGAAATGAACAACCTGTTCTAATTCCATACTTCATCATCCTCATCTTCATTATCATATAAATTTTCCACTGGTGCTGTCTGTTGGAACATATCTGTTGGAGATAGGTTTCTAGCTTCACACATTGCACAAAAGACTTTCAGTACCTTATCCCATTCATGTTCTTGAATCCACTGTAGAAATGGTTTCTTTCCACGTTTCTTAACATCAATCTGATATTTATACTGTAAGTTCTTATACAACTCGTTCCACATAACAGAGAATTGTGTCCCTGTAACGGCAGCCAACTTCCTAATTCCAGCGTTCATCTTATTGCGATCATCCCACGTCAAAATTTCCGCTGCTAATAGCTTATTATCATTCTGTAACTTCTGATTCTCTTCTTTGAGTTCTTTGTTTTGTGTTCGCAGATCGGTTACCATAGCAAGCTTGACATCCTCAGAAAATGACGGGAAGTAGTGTTCAATGAACTGTGACTCTTTTCCAAAGTCAACCGCACCGCCTGTCTTACGAATGTTTCTAAGATATTCTTTAATCTGTTTCTTCATCTGCTTTGCAATCGGTTTGCGTGACTGCATACATACTTCATAGAGTCCATCTTCTGTCAGAAACCAAAATGGATTAATAGTCTTTCCCGTAGAATCAATCTGACCTAAATTTGACCCGCCAACATTATTGGCGGTTAAGATTTTGGTCTTATATTTTTCCTCTGAATCAATCGCCTGTAACATCATATCGGTTTTATAACTTCCATCAGGACGTTTACTATAATCAATCCATTCTGCAACATCTCTTGCCAAGAATAACGGATCTTCAATGCTTCTGTATAAGTCAATTCTTCTACCTAAAATTTCCGTTGTGTCTACAAGCTGCACACCTGCCTCTACCTGCTCTTGTTCTCTCTGCTCTTCCATCGTGATGTACTCATTAATAAAAACATAATGTCTTACGTTCTCAGCAAGGCTTGAAGTTTCCATCAGTAAAGACAATCTGATCAAACATTTAAGAGTAAACACCTTAGCACCCTTATAGCCGAATGAGATATTCAATCCGTTCGGATACGTTACAATGATTCTTCCCTTCTGTTTTTCCGTTGTTGCGTCCTGACCGTCAATGATTTCTTGTATTGTCTTAACTTCCATTCCATCGTCTAAAAACTCTTTGCGATACTTCGTACACAATCTCTTAACCTCGTCAACATCTCCATCAAAAAATCGTGCTACCTGTTCCGTAGTGATATAATCTCGTCCAGGGAGCCACGGGATCGGCTTGATTGTAACCTGTTTTAAAAGTTCTGTGTTCTGCACCAACTCATCCCTCTTTGCTTTGTCCAAAATTGGATCGCAAGGGATTTCCATTTCGTTTAGATTCATAATCAATTCCACCTTTCTTATGTAAAAATTTGTATTAAAAAAGACACTCTGGAATTTTCCATAAGTGTCCTAGTTACCTATATTAATTTGTATTCACTCTAATTCTAGTTCATCAATTTCTGGTGTGTCAGAATGATTCATATCAAATGATATTTTCCATTCTATCTTCCGTTCCAAAGATCGGAAAAGAACTTATAAATCCCATACAGAATAGCAACAAATGCTATAACCATTAAAATTCCATAGCCACCACCTAAGATAGCTCCTAACATATATTCCAAAGTATCTTCTGGAACGATAAATATAATTATTAATAATAAAACCAATGGCATAATTTTACTCTCCTTTGCTAAAAAATAGGCACTATTAAAAGTGCCTATTGACAATAAATTAATCGTTTTTATATATATTATTTATTATAATTTGGTCTATCAGTAACATTCAATACTTGAATAAGTGCATCTTGTAACACTTTAGAAACATTAATTCCAGAATGTTCTGCTTCATAATTTAACCAACTAGGTAATGCAACATTTCTTCTTACAGATTTTGTATCAATTTTTCTTCGATATTCTGTTGAATCAATATCAACCAATGAAATAATAGTTTCTCCTTCATCAAAAAATGTGCTTTTCGCAATATCGATATCTGTAATATTTGTTGGTTTAGGAATTTCCACCTCTCTATCTTCCATAGAAACACAAGTTAATTCCATTGCGTCTCGTGCCATTTTAATAGCATCCGACATATCTTTTCCTTCCGTTAATACATTTAAATCTGGTGCATCAATTAAATATTTTCCGTCATCGGTTTTTGTAAATAGTACAGGATATACTGCTTTCATATTTTCACCTCTATTCTTATATATGATTGCAAACAAGATTTTCCAAGGGCAGGCTGTATTATAACAGCCCGTTCCTTCTTAGAATACCTCTAGCAAGTCGTTCATCAACTTCCTTGTGCCGTGGAACTGATTCAACTTTGTTTCCTTTGATGTAGATATCATGGTTACCGCCATGTCTGTCAAAGACAAATCCGCCTGCTTTGAGCTTCTTGATTAAATCTTTCTGCTTCATTGTATTGTCTCCTTTACTTACTTATATTATACACAATATCTACACAATGTCAATAATATTTTACACACTTTTTACACAATATTATTTTAATAAAATTGACATTTAATTAGTTAATAGATCCATCTGCATTGACAAGCTTATTTTCCATTTCTTCGTTGTTGCCTGCAACATTCTGTAACACAGAATACAGTGGATCATCTGCCTTAGATAATTTTCCAATGCTTTCAGTCAACATTTCCATATCTTCTTTATAATCATCTACAAACGTGTCATAGTCCATTCCTAAAGACATATTAAATAAGATGTTTGCGATTCTTTTTACTTCATTGTCTCCCATAACTAATCACTCCTCTACAACATATTGGTTAACAAAATCTCTAATTTCTTCTATGTCTGAATCTTCCAATTCAAACCATTCACAACCACCATCTCTTAATCGCTTGTTTTTATATCGTTCATGCAATGCTGTTTCAACTTTATTATAATTTCCGACAATAACCTTGATTACATATTCTGGTTCTTCTGGAAGTTTTGTATATTCTCCGAACCTACTACTTCCTATCTGTGCTTTTCCAATCTTATAATATCCACAATTTTTCATAACGTAGATATATCCTTTTGGATTTTTCGCAACTGCTGGTGTCTTTTTAGTTATAGGTCTTACCGTATTCGAATCATGCTCTGTTTCAAATTTCCGACAATTGTGAACAAATATATCGAACTGTTGATTCATGAATTTTTCAAAATATTTGTAATAATTATCATAAATATTTTGTAATCTACATATAATCAAACCTAATGATTCACGGTCTAAAAACCCTGTATTTCCATTACATAAGACACCTTCTCCATAAACATTCATGCATTCACAATTGCTTGTTAAATGACGAACATTGTTACAACATTCATACATAAACTCGTTATCGGTAATCGATCTACCGATTAATGTTTGTGCAACGTCTTTATTAATGAACCAAAAATTATACATTCCATTAGAATAACATTGTTTATCCATAGGAAAGTTTATATAATCCATTTTTGTAAGTTCGATATCCATAATTTCCGCTCCTATTCATGTGATAAAACTTTTCTTTTAACTCAAAAAGCGATACCTATAATAGATACCGCTTTCTAAGTATTCTTATTTAATTGTTTCCGATTCTACTTATGTTCTTTATATTCCCATTGTAAAATCCATAGCTCGGCAATTCCACCAACCATATATTGCGGATTAAGGTCTTTATAAGAACCACATCCAAACTTATAACAAAAGTTCTGCCATAAGTTTTTAAAATATGTTCGGCTCTTTTCCTTATACTCAGGTGATTTAGCACCACCTAAAAGATCCGCAACTCTCATTCTGGCTGTCTTAAGTAAAATCTGCTGTTGCTTATAATTGATCGTTGAATAATCAATCATAGATTTAAATGTTTCTGCACAAGATACAATGCTTTCCACAGCTTCTTCAAATTTTCCAGTTGATAAAACCATTCCATTCCCAACAGGCTGTAAATTTTCCATTGTTTCTTTGAACTTAAAATATGTATTAACTAATTTCCGTTGCACATCCCATGCAAGATCATCGGTAAATGATTTCACGATTAACAGATAACCGCTTTCCGTCAATACCGTGACCCCACGATTTGGTACTTCAAATCCTAATGTCCGTTTTTCGGACATTAGAACTTCTGATTTTTTAAGATTAAAATAATCAATATTTTCCAACAAATGTTGTTTATTATCATTAAATCTTTTTCGTGCTGTTCCATCAGGTCTTTGATGTACTTTGTCAATATCTTTGAATGTAACAACTCTCTGCCCATTCCATTCTTTGACCTGTAAATCATTTTCTCCGATCTTAATACTATTTGCTTCCATCTTATCTAAGTCCTTTCTGTAAAAATATAATTTCCATCACTCTTGTATACTCCACAGCTTTTAGATGTTTCGGCTTTTCGTAGCTTCCATTCTCAGGTACCTACTAAATACAAGATATTCAATTCTCAATGTGCTATTAAAACAAATTGGAATATGTGAAAATGAATATTTCCACTTGAAAGAATTGATAATTTGATATATACTCAATCTGTCGGGATTGGGTATTTATCTTTCCATTCGTGGAAGATATTTTACACATTCTTTTGGTGGTAAGTTCCAGCTTGCCACCTTTTTTGTTTTACAAGGTTTTAGGCGTTACAGTGTATTTCATTTCTACCTGAACGTCAATTTTTCCATCAACATACGACTGTAACAATGCTTCTGCAACATCACTATATTTTAATGCGTTACACTTGCATTTTCGCTTAAAACTTTCTTGTAAGGTTTCTTCGATTTGGATCGACATTGGTTTTCTTGCCATTTCTCTCACTCCTTACAATGATATAATATCACTTTTTTAATTACTCGTCAATAACTTTTTTGATTATTTTAAAATAATTAAATCTGCATTTTATTATCCAACTAATTCTAAGTATCCAGCCTTTACAAGATCTTCTTTCTGTGACAGTGGTTGCGGTACATACTGCATACCCTTTTCTCTATCGTAGTCGTAATACCATACACCGTACTCCTCAATCGGTTCCAATATATGGATTGCAAGGCTAACTTCCATCACGTTAACTGCATCAACGCAAGCATTTTTCATATCTTCTAAGCTACATAATGTGTCATATTGTGGTTTTAATTTTTCCACAAAGTCCTCAAAATCTAATCTTTCGTACTCTTCTTTACTAACTTTCATTCGTTCTTACCTCGTTTCTTTCCATCAAAAAAGGAAGATACATTTCTGCATCTTCCTAGATTACTTTGTTTTTATTTAATTTTCCGTTAGTCTATAAACAATAATTAATCAAATATTCTTTTCCATTATATTCTACAAAACTATATCCACTCATCGGTTTTTTAGTTTCAAGCATCTTCTTATATGCTTCAATTCCTTCCTTGTCTTCTTGCCAATCTTCCATAAACTGACCAAAATGTTCTGTAAAATCTTTCAATTCATATACTACTGTGCTATTTTTTAACAATCGTTCCGCTTCTTTTCGTGTACAACGATCTTCCATTAAAATTTCCACATTCTTTTCAAATTCTTTTCTTTCATAATCAAACATAATTTACCACCTACATTCCCTTCTTGATCATATTTTCCGCTACTATTCTAACCAACCATGAATATTTCCAGTGCATATTAAGGTAGTCATTATAAGCATTTCTGATAATCTCATCTGCCCTATCTTTATCATAATTTTCTTGAGTCCATTCAACGTCCCACTTTTCTGCATCGGTTGATAATAGCCAATCTTCAAAATCCATTGCATGATCACGATTATCTTTAATATCTGCGACAGCTTTTTCCATATCATCATCCATGATTTTTACTATAAGATTTCCGTTGTCGTCAACAATATTCCACCATTCTTCTTCAAATTTTCCGTAATAATCACGTTGTACTAGTATCTTGATCTTGTCGTATTTTTTCCAATCGTACTTAGTGCTTGTCACACATAAACTTCCGTCAGAACTCTTCCCGTAGTACCAATCACAGTTATATTGATTTAATTTGATTGTATAACCATGATAAGTGATTTTTGTAAATCCATCAGGCATTTCAGGAATCTTATGGATCTCAAAGCACTCAGGATATTTAATATATTCAAATAAAAGTGTTTCGATTGTGTTTCCATATTCCATAACATCAAAGTGATCAATTCCACTCATAATATCATCATTAAGGTTTTCATAATCATTCTCGCTATACCCATACTTCATCATAAGATTACTTAGATAATCAAAGTTCTTGAACTCTTCATTCTCATAAAGCACCGTTTTCTTTCCAGTAGATTGTTCTGTCATAATAAGTTCTTTGTACTTCATAATTTCCACCATCCTTTTTAGGAACTGACTGCCTTGCGGTCAGATTTTAAGTTAACTGTTCTCTTATATTATACACGATAATTTCCATCGTGTGAAGTGGCGGAGTGGAAATTGAACCCACCGATAAAAGCACTCTTTTATCTACCATACGCCACCGTTTTTCCGTTCCAATACGTCACTACCATCAACCAGTAGTACAGTCATTCCGTTCATATAAAGTAACTATTAGCTTCAATAGTCGAGTCTTTCCGTTAGGGTGTATACTCATATCATCATGAGTAGTAAAAGCCTTTAATTGGCTATGTAACTAAATAATTCTGACGGATCTTCTTTTAAAATTTCCGTCATATCTTCTATTGCTTCTTCTTGTGTTCTATACTTCCGAAAAATTCCGAACGTGTTCTTGAATAGCAAGAAATATCTGTATCCAAACAAATCATCGTCAATTCCAGCGTTTGGCGGATTTTCCGTAAAGTATAACACGTTATACTTGCGTTCTACGTGGCACACAAGTGCTGTCATTGTCGTTCTGCGACTCATTTTTCCACCTACTTTCTAATATACGTCACTTGTTATAATAACTTGCCGTGTTGCTTTCAACCTTGAATGATTTTTATATGTACTAAGGTTGTTTATTTCTTGTTCTGTATTAAAAGAAGGAATTATGTAATTTCTATCCGCTCTAAAGTAAACTGTTTTTTTACTTCCTTCTATAAATTTATCATTTTTATCGAATTCTTCTACCGTGATTCCTTGATACGGCACTTTTTTATCGTACGCATCAAAGAAGGTGATATTATATTTTCCAACAATCTTTACATTATTCTTTAATTTTTGCATTCTTTCCACCCACTTTCTATTCTTCTTTATATCTATAATAAACATCTACATTGTTTTTGTCATCGTGGCTCCAACTAGATCCAACGTATTTTCCACTTGCTCCGCAATCTTCAAGATCGTACTCACAGCATAAGTCATTGTATTCATCGGGCGTATTACAAAAAATTTCTGTTCTGCCATCTGCATAAGTGTTTTTTACGATCATAATTTCCACCTACTTTCTTGTATTTAACATTTTCTTTCTAAAATCTTTTATTTGTTCCATCGTTAACCATTTAGGTTTTTGTTCATCTGTAAATGAGTTCCATATTTTTTCCATCTCATCGCAATGTTTTTCAATGCTTTCTTTATATAAGTATTTCTTACAACCGTTTCCATTGCTTAAGAAGTATTCGCAATCTACTTTTAGCCTACTTAGAAACTGATAATCACGTTCTCTAAGATTCCTTGAAAATGGTTTATCGCACTTGATTTCTTGCACTACTGACTGATTTGGTTCACCACAAATGTCTCCAAATTCATCCATGTAAGCACCCGTATATAAGTCAAGTCCATTTTTCCCATCGTTTATGTCGAAATATAGCTTTTCATTTTCATCTTTATAGCATGGATATTCCATAAATCCACCACCAAAACCAACGAATTTTACTGTTAATGTATTTGTATTTTCCATAATTTCCACCTTCTTATTCTAATTTCTTTCCATCAGTTCTACAGCAAGGATATATGCTACATATTTCCACACGTTCACATATCCGTTCAGATCTTCTAACTTACATTGTAAAGCTGTATGAATCATTCCATCGCAGAACCCTTTACTTTTAAGTTCTGCAACAAGATCTTTCTTTGCAATCGGTGGCAAGGCTGCGACTTTAATTTTTCCAATATCAAAAGTGTTACGTTCTTCTTTTTCTACTGTCTGAATCACTACCATGTTTGTTCTTGTTATCTTTAAAATTTCCATTCTATCGTTCCTCCTGATTTATAATGCTTTTAATTTTACAACGCCTTTATATATACTTAATCGGTTCATAACATAATAATCTTGCATACTGTCGTATTCATATACATGATAGATTTCATTTTCGTTTTTCAGTCTGAACCTAACGTCATTCATGATTTTACAGATCTTATTTGCACTTGCATTCGGTGTAAAAAATGCAAGTTCTTTAGAGTGCATATATTCATATCCCTTGATTGTTTGTGCTATAAGTTTCATTTTTCCAACCTTCTTTCTATCTGATTTTTCCATTATCTGCGATCGCTTCTACGTCGTCGCAATAGCTATTGCAAGGATTCCATACACAATAGCTTGTTACGTGTTTTCCTTTGCGTACACGTTTGTTATATGCAATGTAATAGTTTTTTCCATACGTTCCATGTCTACCACCAGCAGAAACACTTTTAATAATTTCCACATAAATCGTATGCTTTACAGCACGTTCACGGATCATTTTATCGGTTAATTTTCCAGTGCTGATATACTTTACTCTATAGGCGTTTAGATCGTATTCATGCCGTATATAATCGTTTATAAGCTGGATATTTCTATTCTTTGCATTGATCTTTACAATAGAATCATCGAGCTTGTTTTTTGTTCTATGTGTGTTAAATTTTACAATGACAACGGTAGTCCCTGGATAGGCATATGATTCCTTGCGAACTTTCCAGCAATAACCATCTGCCGTATCAATTGTACCGTCACTGTTATAGGTACCGTTAATCGTTCTGAATGTGTTTCTTTTTGTCTTTGCGTGTACTGTATTTTCCATCATTAGAAAAGCCGTAAACATAAGTGCTACAGCTAATAGGATCTTGATTGTTTTATTCTGTTTTGTTTTCATTGCGTTCTGTACCTTCTTTCCTATTCTTCTATATCTGTATCATCAAAAAATCCAACGCAAGCAAGCATATAGACAGCGGTAATCATTACCAATAATGCTTCTAAAATGAAGGCTTGCGGTATTCTTATAAACGTAACAATAGCCGTTACAATCCATACAATCGCAACGGCTATATCTGTTAGTTTTGGTTTATGTAATTGTGTCTTATTTTCCATTGTTCTTTCCTCCTGGTTTTCTAATCGTTCCATACTGTACCATCTGCTAAAAATTCCATATCATCAAGAAACGGATCAGCTTCTTCTCTATCAATTTCATAGAAATAATCGTATCCGCTTTTTTCAAACATTCCACAAATATTTTCAAAATATTCTTTTACAAGTTTGTCAAACTTCTTAAGAATATCTTTATTGATTATAAAATCAATTTCATTTTCTTCCATCTCATTTTCCAAACAATCAACCATATAATCATATATATCCATCTCAAAAGCTCGACAAAAAGATGATCTGTCATTTCTCAATAAATCGAATTCATAAAAGTCTGCGATATCATCAGCTTTCTTAAGATATTCAATGTCTGATTCTGTTAAATTATCCTTGATACGTTCTAAGATGTCTAAAAATTCGATTTTCCCATAAAGGTTGAACCCATCTCCTTGACAATAATTCAAGGAATATTGAAATTCTAAATCTTCCAGCTCGTAAATGTCATCCAACGTATCACGAACCATCGTTGAAAAATCTTCGGTCGTGTGATACGTTTCTAAATACCATCTATCCACATTTTCCATTGCTTCTTTAGATAGTTCGTTATATCTATACACCTTATATTCTTTAGTTGCTATTCTCATATCTTTCCACCTCCTACTCGTCAACTCTTTCTATCATGAAGTTACCACCATGATATAAGTTGAGTCCGTGATTTCCACCAGTGATATATGCATCATCAGTGATCCCATCACGTTCTATATCTTCATCTGTAATAAATACACCCATATTTCCATCAGATTCTAGTTGATCGATCGCAAGATCTAGGATTGCACCATAATCCGTTGTAGGTTCGTCAACTTCTACAAGTTCGCTAAAATAACCGAAAATCACTCTATATTTTGTCATAATATCCTTCCTTCTGCCCTTTACGGGACTTTATTGCTTTATAGGTTCAACAAAATAGACAAGTCAAAACACGACTTGTCTATAATATTCAATCTATAAATACGCCACAAACTCTGAAAAATCAACCGTATCATACAAGTTCTTGATTTTCTCATGATACACATTGTTAAGTTCTTTTTCAGTATTAACCCATGAAATACCGTCAAAAACCTTTTTTGCTTCTTGTAAGATATACTGTTTTGCTAAAGGCTGTAAATCACAAACAACCGTTTCTGATTCTTTATGTGGACAAAACGGTTCAATAAGATCCATTTTTATATTATCTTGAATATAACTTTCTAAACTTGAACCGTTCTTCTTATCATCCGATTTATTAAAAAATTCTAACAGTTGTCCAACCGTTAGAATTTTAATCTCATTGTCATCATATTCATCAGCATATAAATATTGTTCCATCGTTCAAACACTCCTTTTATTTCTCTAATATGGCTTAACAATAGTTCCATAGATTGCATGGAACAAAGTATTTTCATACTTTTCATTTTCACAACCACTTAATTTTTTTAGCTGATTTCTCATATTTTCATATACTTCCTGGAATTCTGTATATGCTTTTTTAGATACTTCTAACTGTTTTTCTAATGAAACAAGACTGTCTTTTAAATCGTCAATCCTATTATTGATCTTTTCTTTAATCTGATTTACGTCATAAAGGATGGTTGTATATTGTCCATGATCGTATTTTGTTTCATGGCAGAAAATAGTATCATGTTCATATCCGCTGAGTTCAGACCATCCGCAGATTGATAATTCTGCACTATTATCTTTTGCGGTATATGTAGCACCGTCAAAATTCTTTGACATATTTTTGAATGGTGCACCATCTTTTTTGGTTGGATATGTAACTTTCTCCCATTTTTCAATTAAGCACTTTGTTCTTTCGATCTGTCTTTTGATTTCTGTCTGAATTCCATCTAAACTATAATAATTCATGATAATACCTTCTTTCTTTAATAATACATTTCCACATTTCTTTTCATTTCTTCTTGCAAGATCATTTCTTGATTATAAGATAATTCATCCCTGGTTAATCCTAAACTATCCAATGTATCAGTTGGATCTTGCATGATACAGAACTCATGATTGGCAAGTTCTTTTCGGATCATTTTTCTGAATTCATCATCTGTTTTTTTCATTTCTGAAAATGAATCTTCTAAGATCTGTTTATATTTGAATAACTTAGTTACTATGTTCTCATTTTTAAAGTAACAGAAACAAACAGTAGAAAAATACTTATATTCTTTCTTTAGTTTTTCGAATTCAGCTTCTTTCTTTTTGTCGGGTGTAAAACCACAATAATACATTGATAAATGATCATATCTTTGTGAGTAATAATTCAAAAGATAGTTATTCTTACGTTGATATTCATCATATGTTGACACTGGAAACAAAAAATCACTATCAAAAAATAGTGATTCATTTAAATGTTTTATGTAGTTTTCTTTTAATTGATAAATGTTTGTTTCTGGATGGTGTAACTGATAATCATTAGCATAATAGATATGCTTTTTATTCTTAAAAATAAGAACTGAATATCCAAAGTATTTTCCTAAATCAACAAAGAAACAATCATGTCCATTGATTGACATATGATCAAGTGCTATGTTTTTTACTTCATCATATGTTAATGATTCAATTTCTTTAATATTCATATTTGAATATCTAACAATTTCTAAAATCTGTTTGCAAGCATCACTGTAGCCACCTGGAAGTGTTTCATCTCTCATGATTCCTCCGTTAGCACGCCATTCTAAATTATCGATCATCATGTTGGGATCTTTTTCAAGTTCTTCCATGAATTCTTTAAATGATTCAATGTCATCATTTTCTACAAGATACTTTTCTACAAGATTTTTTACTTTTGTTTCGTTTGTCTTATTCATCATCATAATATACCTTCTTTCTTTGGTTACCCGACTTACATTAGTTATAAAAGCGGGATTTTAATTATTACATATAAAAAAGACACAATCTTTTTTAGATCGTGCCTTTGGTTTACTGGTTACAATGGCAAGATACCCAACAATTCGGTTGATTGCAAGGGTGTAAACCTTTACCGCCGTTATTCTCCGGGCAATGTTCACAATTGCCAATGTTATTTTCAGAGTACATAAATTTTATATACTCATTTTGTGTAAAGCTAACACCATACACGTTTCTTGTATATGGGCTGTATGCTTTATATACTTCCAACATACCGTAGTAGGCTTTTACACCTACTCTACCGATATTTCTTTTTTCTGAAGGACTTAAAAATAAAGATCCTTCATTGTTTAATTTGTTTTCAAACAATCTTACAACTTTTGTGTTTTCACTTTCTTTTTCATGATTCTCAAAATAATCTAATGGCAAAGATTCAAATGCTGTATACATTTCAATATCGTATTCATGCGTTTCTTTCCCATATGCTTCTAGCTTCATGGAAATTGTATCATCTAACCAATGACCAGCATTAAGACAATACTCTTTCTCATCATCATTTTCTAAGAAGAAATAAATTACAACTTGATTGTTTTTCATCAAAGGGATCTCATAGATTTCTGCATTTGATGGAATATTAACCATGTCCATCAATGTTCTACAAAGATTTAACAGTTCTTTACCATCTTCTTCTGTGCGATCTAGTGCTGAAGGTGGGAAAGAACAGATTTTTTCAACAATTGGCATAAAATTATTTTTATTCATAATTTCCTTCTTTCTACTTATCAGACTTGATAAGATTTTAAAATTTAATAGTTCTATAATGCCGATTAAAGCGGTATGCAAGACAGTGAACAATGTTCATATAATTTGTATACAAATTACTAACTACTAGGGTACAAGCCGTTGGCGTTCATTTATAAATACAAATATACTACTAATTGATATACTTGCCATTGTGCTATAATCAGCACTAACAACCATTAAAAAGTTGTTTAAAGTTTGAACCATGTCTTTTCTACTCTAAGACAAGAAAAGAGTTGCTACAATTTGTTACAAAAAAACAGAGTATCAAAAAATGATACCCTTAAGTTTAGATCCGTTCAATGTTATGTTATCCCTTATATATTACCAATATATAAGTTGTCTTTTGCTTCTTGTATGTGTTAATCCTTTGATTACGGTTTATTCCCTACTCTGCCACACGGCTTCTACTCATCAAGTGTCTTTGCGTTAAACCCTTGCAACATTACTTGCATATTATCTAGGGTTCAACTTGTATCATCATACAAGACAAAAAACTATTGAATTGTGTCTGCCACTTTAAAATGAATTTTGTTTTATCAGAATTGACAAAACTTTTTAAGATATGTTATACTTAGATTGTCTAGAACTAAGTATTTTATACTTAATGGGCTTGTAGGTGTTACCAGCACTTATAAGCCTTTTTTCATTATCCTTATGTACATTTCATCATGTACAACCGTTTTATTTATTTTTAAGATTTACTTTTGTTTGCCATCCTTTCGAGCTGGTTTGTAAGTGATCGTTAATTGATTGATTTTTGAAAACTACCGACAACTCAATGTGGTTTGTTTTTTATATCTCTTTCTTAACTTGTTTTAAGTATATCATATTTGATATACCTTGTCAAGAGTTTTTTAAACTCTTTTTTGTTTTAAATCAAAGGCTTATTTGTTTAATGCCTTATCTTTAAGACACTTATACTATATCATATTTGATATATGTTGTCAATACGTTTTTTGTGTTATAATACAAATATATTACAAAAAAGAAAATTACCTTATTATATAGAAAGAAAAGGAATTATATAAATATGATTGTTAAAAATCAAAGTGATATTATCACATTGTTAAAAATGCAAATGAAAAATAATAATATAAGTAACAGTGAACTTGCAAGACGTGTTGGAGCATCTCAACCAAACATTGCAAGAACATTAAATAATAATAATCACAGTATTAAATTAGATACTCTTTTTAAATATCTTGACGCTTGTAATTTATCCTTAGATGTTAACATAGTATCAGATAATACCAGTAAAAACAGCAAAGACAATTAAACTATCTTATACCGCTTGTACTCTACCCATACACTCTATAACGTATTTGCAACCGTTTAAACGTGTTATAACGTGAGTATGCAAGTATAACGTGTATTATATAGAAAGAACTCATACAGTACGTCATTATTGATATAGTGTATTAGTATATGTATTATAGTATTGTGTGTATTGCTTGCGTATGCCGTAGGTGTACTCTTATATAGTGTGGTGTATATGTAGTATATTTATTAATTGTGTCTTTAGGGTGCATGGTATATAGTTGTATATTATGCTATTATATGTACTTATATAGTTATAGTAGTTTGGATCTAGTTTTGTGTGGTAGTATAAGATATACTATCGTATTGTGTTTGTATATGCAATTGTATATATTTGATTGTTTGATCTTGCGTGATTGCTATATATTAATTTGTTTAGTTTATATTTTAATTTGTGTAGTTATCGCAAGCGTTGGAAGTCTGCCAAACATCGAACACTTGTTTGCTTAGTAGTGTAGCATGGTTTTATGGTGTTGTCAAGTGATATAGGCAAAAGCTATGGGTGGGTGGTTTTGTATAGAGTGAAGTTATAGGTGGGTTTGTGGTGGTTTGTATTGAGTGATAGAGAAAATATTGTTTTGCTGGTGCTATGTGGCGTGAAGTTTTATTTTGTATTGATGGCGTGGATAGATTATCCAACATATTATGCAAAAGTGTTGGATAATAGACAAGTGTATGATAAACAACAACTGTTGTGTAAACGGTCGTTTACCAGTAGTCCGATATCGGACTATAACGACACGTACAGAATATTGTACAGTTTGTACACTACATCGAATAACCCTATCACGTAGTATCTTATACTATATGGAAATAGTTGGAAATTGTCAGAACTCTGCCTCCTGATCTGTCCCTAAATTATTTACAATCATTTACAAAAATTCATTTGATAAAATTATAGTATTTTAAATAGATTTATCCAGTATTTACCATAGTTTTTATATATTTATAACTATACTATGTAGGGGGTATATTTACATATTTCACAATATAGTTTTTATACTTTTTGTCTTGATGTCTTCAACACGCCAAATATCTCCCTCTCATTTTTTAATCCATTATTTTCCAATTTTTTAATCACTTCCTACCAATTTCTTCCTTTTTCCTCAAATCCATCAAAATCCCCTCTATTCCTACACAAACCCCACTTTTCTCTTACCTCGTCAAAAAAACATTGCGTCGTAAGTGACGTCGTTCAACTTCCCTATTTAAGCCACTTTTTGCAATTGCACTCTATCCAAAATGACAGATTTTTTACTTTTTCACACCTAACACACCACTTAATTCCTCATAAATACTGGCTTCAGACGACCTCACTCAAATTTTATTACCATTTTGACCAAAATCAGACCTTTTGCACACCACTTTTTTGCAAGTTTTTATTTTCAAACCACAGCCACAAACTTCTCTTCTTTCCTTTATTTTTATACCACATCTTAAAAACCCAAAAATTCATTTTTGTACCCATGTCTGACGACCTCACTTTTTTGATTGTCAAAACAGGGTGTCACCAATTTCGTACCTATTTTGCATCAAAAACCCTTATAAATACTGAAGAAAACGACGATTACTCTTCTACTCTTCTTCTCTCTTATCCCAAGTAAACAAGCAATTTATTGCGCAGTTTAGGAGAGACAGGATAAGCATCAGCGTTCCTTCTCGACATTGCTACCGCAGGTAATATCACTTACACGCTTCCATTTCTTAGCAGATCATGTTATACTTCCATTGAGGGCTTAGGCAACCCTTGGCATCTACGCCAAAACAGACATAAAAATGATATTAAGGTATTCAAGTTGGTACCCCAGATAATGTATCTGCAAATGCATTATCAGAATTTATGCTCAGGGAAATTTCTCTGGGCATATTTTTTACAACTAACAATCTCTCATTGCAATAAAATATCTTACATGATATAATCATATATATGGCATTGAACAAGAACATTCAATGTATTCCATGTATCAATAAAAACAATCCCTCGCAAGGCAAAACATTTTATAAGATGGAATCCCTTGAGCTATCAACCAGATTTGTGACAGATAGTGAACACAAGCAATCTATCAATCAGACACTCAGCCTTGCAAGCAGGGATTATTTTTATGCAAAAAATTATCTTTCATACAGTCCTATAAAAAATCGCACTCTACAGATCATAAATCCATTTTACCTATCTACTCTAACAACTCTCCACGACATACCACAAAATCCATATTTGACAAATATACTCTTCTAAACATTGAGAATCACATATAATCAACACCTACCATCATGCAGCAGATTCCCAAATCAGATATCTGCCACAACACATCTTAGATCTAAGACAAAAATATCTCTTCATTATACCCTTAAAAAATGTACTCTGAGAGAGCAAATTTTAATTCTACTATCGTACCCTAACAAGTTATCGCCAAAACATATAAAATGGAAATTAGTACCCGATTTCTCATCTAAACATTGAAAATGTACACTAAGTAATTGCACACATGACCTATATCGCACACTCATACCGCATAGGGGCACACTTTACATTGAAAAGATCATTGTCTGCACCAGTATATATTGTACGTGAAAAAGTACAAGTATATTTCCTATGAAAAAACGCACCTGAGAGATCATAAATCAATTTTACACCTTTCCACTACCAACAATACCAATTTACCCATAGAATGGAAATTCATCACGAAAAGCTCTTCTAAATGTACAGAATCCAGTATAAAGAAAATTACATTCTACCCAGATAAAAATATAACTAACTTCCCTCATTGCACCCGTTGACAAGGTGCAAAAAGTATGTTAAAATACCAATATGCTTAAAAAGAAAATGAAGAAAGAAAGGATATATACCATGAAGAATACAAATGATTTTATACATAATTGCGATGAAGAGACAAAACTCTCTTTCAATTTGCCATCAGGTATCACACAAGATATGATATTCCAGATAATCAATCATGGTAATCTGTGTAGAGATTCTTTCAGAGAATATATGTTGGCAAATACCAGAAAAGAAATTACAATGAAGATTCATGATTACTGGAAAGATCATTCTGAGATATTATATCCAAGATCTTCAAGATCATATATGTGGTTGTACTACAATGAGATAGCAAGAAAAAGATTACGGACATTGCAGGAAGAAAATATAAAACAATTATCATATATGATCTACATGATGAAAACAAAGAAAGGAGAAATGAAAAGATGATCAATACAATTATCAAGACAGATAATACAGACAAAAAGAAAAGACAGATGAAAGATCAAAAGAGAAATGAGATGAGCGTCAGCGAACAAAGGCAATGGTGAAACCATTGGCTAGAATTTGTAATACCGATTTTTGTTTTTATGAATAGTGAACGTAGTGAACTATGAATAAAAACAAAAATCGGTATTACAAATGTTTAATATGCTTAGGAAGTATTATCTCCACTAATAAGGTTTAATCTTCTTTAGCACCCCACTTTCCACACAATTTTGTGCGGAAATTTTACACCATTAACGCACATTTTTGTGTGGAAATTTTTTCTTGTCCCACATATAGTGTGGGTTTACCAATTATTTACAATTAAACTTTTACACATTTAAGAAAGGAGCGTAATATGACGATATCGCCACCAAAACAACGACCATTTTTTAAAAGGATTCCTTACGATATAATCTACGACCATGCAAGGTTTAATGATTATAGAGTCTTGTTCTTTCTACTACTTCAAAAACATACGTTGACTAATTCATGGGAAGAACAAACAATGATATATTTAAATTATAGCTCAGCATTTAAATTAATCGGAATAACACCAGATAGACATAAAAACGCAAACATTGATCAATTCCGTGAATTAATTAATCAATTGATTTTATTCGGAGACGTAACAACTTCTAACATAAGCACATCCAAAGATGCAATGTTGATTATTAATCCAGATTCTCAAATGTTTTATCCAAAGGAACACTTTGCGATTTTATATGACTTTGAAATTGATTTTATTTTAAAATCATGGAATAGCCCTTCGTATTCTGGAATTAAGCCATGGAAACTATTACTTGTCCTGTCGTATTTAAGATTAAATATTAATACAAGATATGGTTCGGCTTATAATACGAAGAAAAATCGAGAAAGATATCCAGAAACATATCATCAATATTACACTAATATTAGCGATGACTTGGGTTTAAACCAAAGCACAATTGCAAAATGTGTGGATGATCTAGTAGAAATGGGAATTATTGCATGTAAACATACGTCTGGATTTAAAGGCTCTGCAAATTTATTAACTGGAAGAACTATTTTTGCAAATCAATATAAATACGATTTACAACAAAGAGGACGCTTAGATAGTATTTATGACTACAAAAAAGAAATTCAAGAATGTGAAGGACGTCTTACTTCTAAGAGAAAACAATTAAAAGCAGATAAAATTTACGAACATATTGAAGATGATATGGAACTTCCATTTGATTAATCACTTTGTTGGCAGCATTGTGAGTAATCAAGTAAACACAAATTAAAAATTAACTAAACAATAATATACATAACGAAAGGATCTAACAAATTTTCATGACAACACAATTAAATACAGAACTCAAAGACTTATTGGCTACTTCTGACCGTATCTCATTTGAGAACATGACGCAAGAACAGTTTGCAGTAAAACTAGCAACACAGAGACTACGCACTACTCCTTCTTTAAAGAAAAGATTAAAAAGAAATGATGGTATTCGAGCAAGAGATAGTACAACAGATGCCGTGGTCTATAAGCCAACGCATGACCAGTATTATCGTATTTTCATCAACGATATCTTAAGCAATATTCGATCAGGTGGCACTGATTATTGTTTTAAATGGTATCAGGTCAAAGAGTTGTTGCGGTTTCACAAGCACACGTTGATATGCAAAATGGTCAGAGAAAGCAAGAGTGCCCGTGGCATTTATTTCAAAGTATCTCTTCCAAATGATTGGCGAAAGATTGAGAAGAATATTATACCAGAACAGTAAGTATGAGTTACTGAAATACATAATAAACACAAATTAATAATTAAACTAAACAAATACATAAATAAGGAGACTTTTAATGAAATCCAGAAAATTTAATAAAGAAAAGTATGCAGAACAGAAGGCAATGAAGAAAAAGAATCGTCCACAGCGCAGTTATAAAAGCCTTGGGACAACCATTGAAATTCCGATTAATCACAGAAAGCATAAAATTTTAGCTACTGCCCGACATAATGATGAAAACGGCAAAGAGGACGAAACATTTACTGTAACGCTTTCAATTGCCAAAGAGACAGGAGATTTCCCAATTTGGCATCAGTTTGAAGATGATTTACAGATCACGGCAAAGAGATATTCTCTTAGAACAGCTCTGATGACTAAGGTAGTTGAGCTTGAAACAGCTGGTGATCTTGATATACATATTGAATCTGCTGATGCTATCTATAAGCTTCTTGAATGTGCAGGCGATTACCTAAGTGGTAAGTCAAATATAGTGGAGGTGCAGTAGAATGATAGTTTTATCTACGATTTTGATTGGCGGTGCCGTGCTGTTTTGTACAGGAATGTGTCGTTCTGCTGCTACCAGAGAAATGATTACGGAAGATATTTGTTGCCAGATCAAGGCAGAAAGTTTACATAAAAACGCTTTCAAAAAACCAAGAACTGAAATAGAACGGATGACAGACATGATTTTTGAAGAAAGCGAAGGTGATGAATAGAATGGCAAACACAGGATATATTAATGAATATGAAATTCTGCTGAAGAAATATTTAGATACCAGAAATGACATATTAACACCGATGTTAGAAACTCGACAAGTAAGCAAGTTAAAAAAAGAAATTGTTATATCTGAATCATTGCAATTTGAAGATATGACAGTATTTGAGATGACACTTAACAGTTTTACCTTTACAAAAAACGGCAAATTAAAAAATGTAGATGACGGTATTACTGATGAAGTAATTTCAAAAATCGATCATTTTTATACATGTATTACACAGTGCCATGCACAAATTTTAGAAGCAACAGCGATGAAATATGGAAATTTGTCTGCAAGGTTTTTCTTTCAAAAAACTGAAGTTATAAAACCATCAACCTCTTCTTTCAAAGTGAAATGTGTGTTTAATGACATTGAATCAAGAGAAGATCTTGGTTGTTTACTAAGAGATAATCATTTAATGAAAGACGACTGGCATCGTATTTGCATCAATAAACCAGATTCAAAATTGGTTGATTATGTAAAAAAAATTGATGAAAAATATACGGATTATTTAAGAATCAATTCTCTTGATCGTATTGAAGAAAATGAAAATTACCTTAAAGAAAACATCAAGATACAAAATTACTTAAAAACAATCAACGCAAAAACTTCTTTTGGGTATGATGTATATAATTATAGCTGCGTAATTGATACAAGAAAATTATCAGTACACGCTGCCATTAAATGTGGTCAGTTTGTGGTTTGTGGTTTTATTTTAAGAGGAAACAAAATGACAACCCGAGATATATGTAATCATTTAAATCAAATGGTCACGAAATTTTTGGAGAGATATAGCGAAATTGAAATCATCCATTTATTATATACAAAAATAAAAACTTGTAAAAATCGTACATGGAACCCCGTGCTTAATTTAAAGAATGGTTATCTTTCAATTACAGTTAGTATCAATGGACTGGATCAGGAGAATGTGAATTCGGATATTTGGCTAACTTTGGATGAAAAGCAAAGAGAAAAATATAGAACAATTGACATCATTGATAACGTAAAAGACATTCATATTCCATTAATTACAAGTTTAATTGAACATACGGAAGAAAATTATAATGATGTCTTATTGGAAAATTCTTATGAGAAATCATATGAAATACTAGAAAATTGTTCTTGTGTAGAATCTTTGAAATCATATATGTCAAAACAAATATGTCAATTCATTAATTCGTTAAATGCAACAACATATATAAGATGCGATTTTGCAAAGGAGGATATAGATTGAATTACAAGGGAAACACAAACTGCTTAAATATTCCAAGCATTGACGCAAAGGATCTGTATATCGCAAATCATCAAGTAAAAAATGATTTAGAAGTAACTAGAACAGGGTATTCGTTAACATACATAAATAATGGAAAACGAGAACAAAATTTAAGAAAATACGTAAATACATACGATTTTAGTTTAGATTTAATTGAGCTTCGACAATATGTACAGAAAAGTGGAAAAAACAAAGGAATTGGGAAAAAGGATTTTTCATTCTTTGTTGGGAAACGGAAAGATAAAGAATATAGCAATATGGTTATCAATGTTACGTTTAAATATAGCGTAAAGAAATTTAATCGTGTTAGTCCAGATACATATGTTAAACATGGATACGAATATTCAGATTTATCATTTCATAATTGTATTGCAACAGCTCTTGTATGGGATGAAAAAACTGAAAAATATCACGAAGATGTTATTGGAGTCAAGACAAATCAATTACTGGGCGAAACACAATGTTGTGATAAATTACCTAATATGTTTTATATTAGCAGAGAATCTGACTCTTCTCATCAAATAAAATATTGCATTAAAGAAAGTTTGAATCATACAATTAAAGACGTTGCGGAATTAAGAAAAATTTTATATAAAGATGGCTTTCGATGCAATGATAGAAATTATGTAAGATTTAAGCGATCTTCTGGTAGCAGCCGTGTCGGTAAATGTTTATTTATTGTTGAAGAACTATATGATCACATGCATAAATGGGAAATGTGTGGATTAAAAGTTAAACACAAAGATGAAGTTGACTTAGCTGCACTTGAAGCATATATTTCATTACCAACCAGCAGTATTGTTGATACCATTGACATTGATCCAAAATCTATCTTAATCATTGATGATTTTGAGAGTGTATTTAAAGATACTGTTATTGAAACTTCGATTGGCAATGATGGATGGTTACATACAGAAGAAAAAGAAATTGAAGTACATAATTCGATATGGGACGGACAGAGTCTGATCGATAAATCTGTTATGGGAGAATATGATCAGTATGGAATGTTGCTTTTAAGAAATAAATTTTTCAAATCCTGTTGTTTTAATACAAACATTCAGAAATGGTTTGAAGACAATAATATCACTGATATCGGACAATTAAATGGGCTTACATTGGCAAAAAATGTTTCTGATATCAGAGTTATTACTACTCCAAATAGTATAAAATATTTGAAATTTGGAACTGTACGGCAATGGCTTAATAATCTTCCAAGTATGTTTGGAGTCGTTAAGCACGAGAAAAAGACTCATTTCTTTGATGGAGACATGGTACAAACTCATTATCAGTTGTTGAATACCTTGCAATTATCAAAATCAGAAGTAAAGGAATTTTTACAACCATCTTTTGATTATATGAATAAGTTAAATACCGATATTGATGTACTGAAATATCATATCAAATGTCAAAGTAATGATGGTAACGTACATGAATTTTCTTCAGTCAATGATATGATATATACCATGTTGAACATAACAGAAGATTTTAAATATACAAAAATATTTAATAATTTTAGAAATGATTTATTGCATTCATACAGAAAAAATTTAAAAAAAGGTCATATACTTGTGCATGGTAATTATTCTGTATTATTTGGAAATCCTATAGAAATGTTAAAATCATCTATTGCTAAATTTAATCACAATGTTTCCACTTTAAATAAAGGAGAAATATATAATACCAGATTTTTAAACAACCAAGAGTTATTATGCTGTAGAAGTCCTCATGTAACAATCGGGAATATTCTTGTGGCAAAAAATACATATGTTGGTGAAATTGATACTTATTTTAATCTAACAGATGAAATTGTTTGTTTAAATTCAATTAATGATAACATTTTAGAGCGATTAAGTGGTTGTGATTTTGATTCTGATCAAATGTTGATTACAAATGACAAGATTTTACTAAACGCAGCGAAGAAAAATTATTCTTTATTTAAAGTTCCGACATCAAATGTTCATGCAAGAAAAGTTCAACGAAAATACACTTCAGAAGATCAAGCAGACTTAGATATTAGGACTAGCAATAACTTGATTGGAGAGATTATTAATTTATCACAACAGCTGAATAGTCAGTTATGGGACAAGGCAAACAATTACACAAAACAAACTGGATGTAGCATATTTGATTTATATAACACAGATGCGCAATTTAGAAAACTGTATTACGATATTTGCCAGTTAGATGTTATGTCGTGTATTGAAATTGATAAGGCAAAAAAAGAATTCGATGTTGATTCTAAAGCAGAAATTAAAAAAATCCAAAATAATCACATAGAGTATGATGAGAAAAATAATAAAAAAATAATCGCACGTTTTTTAGGAACTATATCTGATTTAAAGGGATATGATAAAAAACAAAATGTTACATACAGGTATTTAGAGACGACTATGGATTATATAGTAGAACAAATTTCTAACCATACATCTGAACGATATTCTGTTAATTTTAAACCATTGTCAAAAATTTTAAGACCTAAAAATTATAATAAGGAAGCTGTTGCCAAAGGTCAATTAGCGAGGATAACTAATATACTTGAAAATTTGCATTTAGAACATAATAGAATTATGCGAATCGACAATGATTATTGCTCATATGAACAAAAATTAAAAATATATTATGCCAGAAAACAAGAAACATTCAATATAATAAACCAGATGGACATAAATCAGAATACTGCATATAGATTGTTAAGATATATCGATGCTGACAAAATCAAGACGAAACAATATATACTTGAATATTTGTCTATGTATCTTATGAATTACTATAAAATTACTGACACATCTATTAATTTGGTAAAAAAAGGATATGTTGGAGCTGTTAGTTTGGATATAAATGACGTAAACTTATACGGAATTATTTTTCAGAAAAAACATATATGATATATTTTAGTAAAAAAATGTCCAAAATCATCCCCTTTTTATTTTTCAACACCGTTTAAACCCAGTGTTTATGCGGTGTCTGGGGATTTGTGTTCTCTCTGGTATAGGAGAGACAATAACTTTTATTCTCTTTTATAATCAAGATTAATCAGAGCAGATAAACTCTCAAAATACCAATTTGCACTTCGTGTAAATGCTCACGTTGCTTGCAGCTAAAGAAATTTCACACCGTGAGTTCCGAGGTCTATGTCATCAAAAACAAAAATCAGAGATGGTATCCGAGACTTGCAACTGTTCTATTAATATATAGTAGACCTCCAGAGGAAACTGAAAAGCAACCAAAGGAGAAATCATGAAAAAGAAAAGTTCAATTATCACATTAGTTATGGCAATGCTACTGGCAGTTGGAGGATTCACTACTTCTACTGCTGTTTCTGCGAAAAATAAAAAAGTCAAATGTTTGGGAACATACAAGATTACTGCATACTGCGGTTGTCGATCATGTTCTGGCGGTTGGGGAAACCGAACTGCTTCAGGTCGCAGAGCAAAACAAGGCAGAACCATTTCTGTTGATAGGAGAAAAATTAAGTTAGGTACTAAGGTCAGAATTAATGGGCACTGGTATATAGCCCAGGACGTTGGTGGCGGAGTAAGAGGAAAACATATTGACATGTACTTCTCTTCTCACTCACAGGTCAAGAGATTCGGCAAAAAGTACCGTAAAGTATATGTGGTAAAGTAACAAAAAGCTAATTTTATCACACGTAAGAAATATCGCCTATAGGGCATTAATGAAGATATTTTGGTGAGCATGGGACGTCATGCAAAACACAGAGGTATAAAGCTCGTATGTTTGGAGCTTGCGTATAGACATTTACCATAGAATTTACAGAAGTAATATGACTCTGATTTCAAATGTGTTGGACGCCTTTTAATGTATACGCAAATTATTCGTCGGTGACTCATGGACACATTAAGTAGTATGCACCGACCAATGGATATTTTCTCGGATAATTACCGAGCCTCCATTTATTATTCTGGCAGATGGCGAAATGTCATCTGTACATTATATTAAAGGAGAAAATGATTATGAATACAACAGCAATTACAATATTCAATAATGAAGAATTTGGAAATGTGAGAACTCTGACAATTAATGGAGAACCTTGGTTTGTTGGCAAAGATATCGCAGAATGTCTTGGATATTCTCGTTCAACAAAAGCGGTATCTGATCACGTAGACGAGGAAGATATAGATGGAATCCCAATTCAGGACTCCATCGGCAGAATGCAAAATACACCGATTATTAATGAATCAGGCGTTTATTCTCTTATCTTGAGTAGTAAGTTAGAATCTGCCAAGAAATTCAAGAAGTGGGTTACATCTGAAGTTTTACCGTCTCTTCGCAAGACTGGTACATATACGGTAATGGCGACTCAACCGAATACAACTTCTTCTATTATTGTTCAGCCAACAAGTGATATAGAGTTGCCAAAAGCAACAAATACTTGGTATCTAAAAAATAGAAAGCGTCTAAGAGAATTGTGTGATCTTATGAATATTGAGCGTAGAACTTTATATCATCTGATTCTGACAGAGATTGGAAATACGATTGACATTGAGCAATCAAAATCAATTTACACAAGAGATCACGGATTCCCACCAGAATTCATCATGGATGTTGTTGGTTATTTCACTAAAATGCAAGAAATTGCTGATGAATATCTTGACAGATTATTAGAAAAATATGAGTCTTTGAATTCAGATAATGATGAAGAAGATGAAAGTGTATGGTAATTTACCATATTATAAAACATTGCACCTTGCGTGCCCAACAAGAAATGAAGTGATCCGACTAAGATCGGTGGATTTATGCTATTAGCTGATAAAAGAAAACACAAATCGTTGAAAGAGTGATGCCGAAGTACAAGGTGGAACTCGTGTAGAAACTTGCGATACTCTAATCCAAGGTGTTTTGGTCGCACAAGAAATGTGTGTCTTTTTGATGGAGTTGTCTACAAAAATTACACAATTAAGTGTATGGCATATTCTGGAAATGTTATATTTCGCTTATTGTATGAATAAGTATGCCAAAAGTGAGGAGGAATCACTCACTAAAATTTGTGTTAGTTTTGTTGAAATTAATACAGATACAGAATGTACGGGTGGCAGAGCTGGTTTAATGCGCAGGATTGCTAATCCTGTATACGTACGAATATGCGTATCCTGGGGTCGTAGCCCAGTCCGTACGCTAAATCGCACCATCGTCTAAATGGTTTTAGGACACATCCCTTTCACGGATGCAATACGAGTTCGACTCTCGTTGGTGTGATGTTTGTCCTACAATGTTCTTCGGACTTGTGGGCTAATATCCCTGTTTATACTGCTAAGGAGACAGGCAAAACTGTAAATTTTGCGGCTTCGGTCACGAGTGGGTTCGATTCCCTCAACAGGGATGATTAGGTTAGTAACTATACGATAGATTAACCAAAAAATATGCGAACACCCTGATGGTTGGTGGATATTGGAATGTATACCTCTTCTGATATTCTGATGGAGTTCATCACTTCAGTTCGCCTTGAGAGTACCTCAAATTCCTACGAGGATTAAGGTCGTTTTTAAAGGTATTCCTACACACAATATCTTTAATATTTAACATTATACTGCGTCGCCAGTGTGTAAATATAAGACGTGGTAAATATATTGACATGTAGCTCAATTGGACAGAGCACAACGCTACGGACGTTGGTGTTGCAGGTTCGATTCCTGTCGTGTCAGTTTCATTGGCTAGTAGCTCAATGGTAGAGC
>ENA-OPXH01000012-OPXH01000012.1-human-gut-metagenome-genome-assembly--contig:-NODE-12-length-163715-cov-13.316009_pt1 | contig 163715 bp, 135 predicted proteins | sample MGYA00241521_ERZ502034 | MGnify/ENA primary metagenome ERZ502034 (study PRJEB25962, sample SAMEA2042103) | human gut metagenome | biome: human gut; feature: human-associated habitat; material... | reverse complement strand
GGAATTTTGCCATATTTTGAACAAATTCGCAGCCCAATTGGACGAATGTCTGAGCGTCAAAGACTACTGGGTTCAGTAACTTTCAACGCGAGTTTTCGTAGGAAATTGGGCGAATCAGCGATTTGTTCAAAATGTGAGCAAAATTCCACCGCTGCGCTTTCGGTTGCTTCTTTAGTTTTTATCATATACTCAAAATCTACAGTTAGCCAACTACAAATTTAAAATTAAAATTTATCTTAAAATTTCTCGTCCAGTAAACACCACAATAGACCGAGGTTTCATCACATATTCACGATCAATGCGAATCTCTTCTCCTTCTTGATAGAAGTACTTTCCTTTCTCATCTCCATAAGTATCCACACTTAAGTACCATGCTCCATGATTTGCAAGGTTTGGAAGTGTGATCTTTACTTCTTCCCAATAAGCATTGACTGCTACATATACAAGATCGTCTTTTCCTTTTTGGCGGTCATATCCTGCAAAGCTTACTGCCAGTGTTTTTGCATTTTGTGGTACTTCCATACGTTCTGCATTAACATCGTGTGCATGCATTGCTTCCATTCCGCAAACTGCATTGTCCAGTTTCTTGCGGATAACTGGATGTTTTTTTCGGTAATCGATCATAAATTTAAAGAATTCAAATAAGTCTTTATTCTTCTCTAATAAGCTCCAATCAATCCATGAGATTTCATTATCCTGACAGTAGCTGTTATTATTTCCAAACTTCGTATTTCCGAATTCATCGCCTGAGAAGAACATTGGCGTTCCACGGCTGCACATTAAGATAGCACAAGCATTTCTGATCATGCGGTAACGTAATTTGAGTACTTCCGGATCTTTTGTATCTCCTTCCATACCACAATTCCAGCTTCGATTGTCATTTGCCCCATCGGTATTGTTCCATCCATTTGCCTCATTGTGTTTATTATTGTAAGAATAGAGATCATACATTGTAAATCCATCGTGACATGTGAGGAAGTTGATGCAGGAATTGTATCCAGCGTAATTACTGTTGCCATCAGAGTAATATCCTCCATACAAGTCACCTGAACCGCAAATTCTCCACGCAGCACTATTAGCTTCCCAGAAATCACCTTTTAGATAGCCTCGCATCGTATCACGGTACTGTCCGTTCCATTCTGCCCATCGTTTGCTGGCTGGAAAGTTTCCTACCTGATATAATCCACCTGCATCCCATGCTTCTGCGATCAGTTTTACATTCCTTAAAAGTGGATCATAGGCCAGACTTTTTAGTAATGGTGGATTATTCATTGGCATTCCATCTTCATCTCGTCCAAGAATGCTTGCAAGATCAAATCGGAATCCATCTACACGATAATGAACCGTCCAATGTCTTAAACATTCAAGGATCATCTGCTGTACTACTGGATGGTTGCAATTTAGAGAATTCCCACATCCACTAAAATTATAATAATTACCTTCTGGAGTTAATAAATAGTAGATATTGTTGTCAAATCCCTTAAAACTGAAGAATGGTCCATTTTCATTTCCTTCCGCAGTGTGATTAAATACAACATCCAGAATAACTTCGATTCCGTTTTCATGAAGTTCACGGATCAATTCTTTTAATTCCTGTCCTTCATTATTGACTTCCTCAGCAGCTGTATAACTGGCATTTGGTGAAAAAAATCCAACCGTATTATATCCCCAATATTCAACAAGTTGTTTCCCATCCACTTCTCTTGCGTTGATCATCTCGTCAAATTCAAAGATCGGCATCAATTCTACCGCATTGATCCCTAATTCTTTTAAATATGGGATCTTTTCTTTTAATCCTGCAAAAGTTCCTGGATGTTTGACTCCTGAGGATGAATGATTTGTAAATCCTCTGACATGTAACTCATAAATGATCAGATCACTCATCTCTCTGGTTGACTGTGGCTGTACACCCCAGTCAAAACTATCTCTTACAACTCTTGCATGATACGTTCTGGTTCTTTTATGTCCCCAGACTTCCTGTCCTGCAACAGCCTGAGCATATGGATCCAACAAAATTTTTGTTTTATCAAACAATAATCCTTTTTGTTCATCATATGGTCCATCCACACGATAAGCATATTCAAAATCTTCAGATTTCAGATCATAAACGATCATAGAATAGACATCTCCGATCTTATATGATTCTGGAAATGGAATGATTGCATATGGTTCTTCTTCTCCTGGATGAAATAATAGCAGATCACATGATGTTCCATTGCTTGTATGCACTGTAAAATTCACCCCACATGAAAATTCTGATGCTCCATTTAAATCAAAAAATCCTGGTCTTACTTTAAAACCATTAATTTCCATCATTGGATTTACCATTCTGGCATCGTCTGTAATATAATCATTCAAAATATATTGTTTCAAAAATATCACCCGTTCTATCTTATTTTATCATCTTTCTTATTTCTATTCTCTTAATTCCCTATATCGTCTGTTTACTTAAGACCGATGCAAAAGTAACTCTCTGATCGATCCAACTGCCTGTGATCGAAACCATTTTACCCATCGTAAATGCAGCAACGATCGTTCCAATACCTAATCCATCTAAATATCCAAGCATCAGACATGTTAAAAGCCCCGTTGTGGCAAGACATAAAACATCAAATATGATCTTAACCCTTGCATATGGTTTGTCAATGATTTCTGATAATTCTCTTGGAAATAAATCCGTTGGAATGATCGGAAGCTGGCATCTGTTTTCTAAAGCAATTCCTATACTTAACAAGAAATAACTGATCAGGAAATACGCAATCCTGCATGAGATCGTCTGTGGCAGGATCCCAATCCATAATTCATTGACATCTAATAATTCACTAAACGCAAATCCTGCAACGAAGCTAAATAAATAAGATGGTACAAACTTTCTTCTTAGGATCATCAGACTTAACACTAATGCTCCCTGAAATATATATGTCCATGTACCTAGTGATAACTCCTTAAATACTTCCGAAAATGCATAAGGTACACTTGAGATTGCCGAAATTCCAGAACCTGAATACAGCATCAGTACTACACTAAAACTATTGATCACGATTGCTGCCATCAATGCAAGCTCTCCTCTTAGTATTGGTTTTTCATTCTCCATCTTTCATCCTCCAAGTCTACACGTAATTATGAATATAAGTTTAGTCCTTATTTACATATTTTACAAGTTAGATTTTTTTCATAAATCTATAGAAGATTTCTATTAATTCTCTGTCAAGATTAGATTCTGTACTTTTTTCTGTAAATATGATATGATTGCATTTGTGTCTGTTCATGTTCCATGTCACCTTAAGGCAACATGGATCTTAATGAGTAAATATCTATTATATAAGAACAGATACAAATTAATAAAAGAAATTTGAAAGAGGTTTGATTTATGTTAGAGCTTATACAATCAGTTAACAGTGCCGTGAACAACTTTATCTGGGGTGTTCCAGCCATGATCTGCATCATTGGTGTCGGATTACTGTTAACGATCAAAACAAAATTTTTACAGATCCGTAAATTCCCTTATGCAATGAAGGAAACGCTTGGTCGTGTCTTTAAGAAGCAAGATGCATCCGACGGATCTATGACTCCATTTCAGGCAGTCTGTACTGCACTCGCTTCCACAGTCGGAACTGGAAATATTGCCGGAGTTGCCGGTGCGATCGCAATCGGTGGTCCTGGTGCTGTTTTCTGGATGTGGATTTCTGCTATTCTTGGAATGTGTACGAAATTTTCCGAAGTAACACTTGCAGTTCACTTCAGAGAACGTAACCAAGAAGGGGATTATGTTGGTGGTCCTATGTACTATATCAAGAATGGTCTTAGCAAAAACTGGCATTTTCTTGCTGTACTATTCTCTGCTTTCGGAGTTTTAACAGTATTCGGAACTGGAAATGCTACTCAGGTAAATACGATCACAACAGCAATCAATTCTGCTTTGTTGAATTTCCACGTAATCAGTCAGTCTTCTGTTGGAACTGCGAATCTGATCATTGGTATCATTGTTGCAATTCTTGTGGCATTGATCTTACTTGGCGGAATCAAAAGAATCGGACAGGTAGCTGAAAGATTAGTACCTTTTATGGCATTTATTTATATCTTCTTTGCCTTAGGTGTTGTTGTTTTAAATATCGATCAGCTGCCTGCTGTTTTTGGTTCTATCATTAACGGAGCTTTCCATCCTGCTTCTGTGACTGGTGGTATTGTTGGAAGTTTCTTTATGAGTATGAAAAAAGGTGTCGCACGAGGCATCTTCTCAAATGAAGCCGGACTTGGTACAGGTTCGATCGCTCATGCCTGTGCTGATACGAAAGAGCCTGTAAAGCAAGGACTTCTTGGTATCTTTGAAGTATTTACTGATACGATCTTAATCTGTACATTGACAGCTTTGGTCATCCTCTGCAGTGGAATTCCAATTGGATTTGGTGCCGATGCTGGTGCTGAACTTACGATCAGTGGATTCACTGCTACTTATGGAAACTGGATCTCCATCTTTACTGCGGTTGCGTTATGTTGCTTTGCATTTTCAACCATTATCGGATGGGGATTATATGGAGCTCGTTGTATTGAGTTTCTATTCTCTTCTAAGGTTATCAAACCTTTTATGTTAGTATATTCGTTAGTTGCGATCATTGGTGCTACTGTAGACCTTGGAATGCTTTGGAGTATCGCAGAAACATTCAACGGTCTGATGGCGATTCCGAACTTGATTGCTTTATTCCTTCTATCTGGAACTGTGGTAAAATTAGTAAAAGACTATTTTCATGAGAAATAGTTGCACACTCTTGCTTTTCCACTTCGTTTTGCCTGGTAAAGTGCCTGATCGGCGCGTTTATAGAGATCCATGTAGCAGTCCCCGTCTTGTGGGGCTGTGCTGATCCCGATACTGATGGAGATATTATTTCCTTTCAATTCGTCAATCTTGTATGCTTGTGTTTTAGCCAGCAATTCTTCTGCTTTCTTCATTGCTATATCCTTTGTCTGGATATTCTTCATAATGACTCCGAATTCATCCCCACCGATCCTTCCTAATATATCTCCTTCACGGAAAGTGCCTTTTAGAAGTTTCCCGAATTTCTGTAACACGATATCCCCGACTGCATGTCCATAGATATCGTTGATCTGCTTAAAACAGTCCACATCCAAAATCAAAAATGCATGGTACTTATTCTCATCTTCTGATAAAAGTTCATCCGTTAACTGCTCGGTTGTTTCTTTGTTATATAATCCTGTCAATGCGTCAGTTTGTGCATATTTCAGTAATTCTTTGTTCCTTGTATGATTCTCATAAACAATATACAGGATCAATAAGGTCACCAAAACAATAAATACGATCATAAAGCTTATTTCGTAGTCTTCAATGAAGTTATATGACTGTTGTGCTGCCTGTTCTGGTAATGCATAACAGAGTATCCAACCATTGACCCCCATTGGCATATATGCAAAGTAATGTCTTCTTGTCCCTTCTTTCTTGCTGTCTGCCGTTACAAGATTTTCTTTTCCTTCTTTAAAATCCTGTTTGATCTTCTTCACTGTTACTTTGTCTTTGATGATCCATTTGCAACAACATTTATAGAAATTATCTCTATAATCAAGATTCCAGTAAGATGTATCTCCTTCAAATGCAATGATTTCTCCGTTTTGCGCAATGATCATACTGCATCCTTGTCCATTAAAAAGATCTTCAAACAGCATACGACTTAGAGCTGTTACGTCATAAGAACCTCCAAGAGCTCCGATCACTTTGTGTTTGCTGTTATATATAGGAACTCCTAACACAACTCTTGTTGATCCAGAAATACTACTATCTAATGGATCACTTAATGTTCTTTTTCCACTGATCACTTCTTTAAAATATTTTCGATGCGATAAATTCTTTATCAATCCATTGTCATAATGAGCATCCCCATTTGGCTCGATCAATGCAGTCCCACCAAAATCTGTATGTTTTGTGATCGACTTGATCAAATCCATATTCTTCTTTGCTAACAGATGGTCTGTCTTGCCAATCTCTTCTGCTAATGCATTTAAGTAATCATATTGAATATCTAATATTGTTCTTAAATGCTCACTCTGTCTGACCACGTTGTTCCTCATCGTGTTTTTTGATCTTTGTTCAACAGAACGTTTTATGCAAAAGAAGAAAACAAAAAGTCCTACGATGACTGCCGCTAAGAATATACTGATCACAGCCGCATATTTTTTAATCTGTGTCTGATTCTTCTTCATAACTTTGATTCTCCTTGATTCTATATCTGGATATATTTTTGTTCTATTTAACTATACCAAAATTTGCTATATCCGTCTATTTAATCCCGTGAAAATCTTTTCTATATTAGAATAAAAAAGAGAAAACTTTCGTTTTCCCTTTTTTCACAATGTTTTATTATTCTTAAGCGTTTTCAAACTGGCTATTATAAAGATCCGCATAGAATCCACCCTTGGCCAGCAATTCTTCATGATTTCCCTGTTCCACAATGTCTCCGTGATTCATAACTAAGATCACATCGGCGTCTTTGATCGTTGATAAGCGGTGGGCAATCACAAAACTTGTTCTTCCCTGCATCAGATTATCCATTGCCATCTGAATTCGTTCTTCTGTTCTTGTATCGACCGAACTTGTTGCTTCATCAAGGATCAAAATCTTTGGATCTGCTAAGATTGCTCTTGCGATCGTTAATAACTGTTTCTGTCCTTGGGAGATATTATTGCTTTCTTCGTTGATCTCCATATCATATCCACCTGGCTGTGTTTCAATGAAATGATGTGCGTATGCAGCTCTTGCTGCTCCTTGGATTTCTTCTTCGCTTGCATCTAATTTACCATAGCGGATATTGTCACGGATACTTGCATTGTAAAGCCATGTATCCTGAAGCACCATACCAAACATTTCTCTTAGGTTACTTCTCTTGAATTCTCTGATATCATGGCCATCTACTTTAATGCAGCCTCCATTCACATCATAGAAACGCATCAGAAGTTTGATCAACGTTGTCTTTCCAGCTCCAGTTGGTCCTACGATCGCAACTTTTTGTCCTTCTTTGACATCGACGGAGAAGTCATTGATGATCGTTTGATCTTTGTTGTATCCGAAGTTTACATGTTCAAATGTTACATTTCCAGCAAGTGTATCAACAGGTACTGCGTCTTTTTCAACTTCGATCTCCTCCTCTTCTTCCAGAAATTCAAAGACACGTTCTGCAGATGCTGCGGTCGTCTGCATCATGTTACCTACCTGTGCTAACTGTGTGATCGGTTGGCTGAAGTTTCTTACATACTGTAAGAATGACTGGATCTGACCTACCTCGATTGTCTTCTTGATTGCTAAATATCCACCTAATATTGTTACTGCTACATAACCTAAATTCCCAACAAACTGCATCAGCGGCATCATTGCTCCTGAGAAGAATTGTGATCTCCATGCAGAATTGTAAAGTTTTCCATTTACTTCTTTAAATTCTTCGATCACGCTTTCTTCTTTGTTAAATGCTTTGACAATGTTATGTCCACTATAGATTTCTTCTACCTGTCCATTTAACTCTCCAAGATGTTTCTGCTGTGCCTTGAAATATGGCTGAGATTTTGACATGATCAATCCGATCAATCCCATAGATAATGGAAGTGTCAATAAAACTGCGATCGTCATCGGAATACTGATACGGATCATCATAATAAATACACCGACGATCTGTGTCGTTGATGTGATGATCTGTGTCATACTCTGGTTTAAGCTCTGCCCTAATGTATCAACATCATTTGTAACTCTTGACAATACTTCACCATAGGTTCTGCTTTCAAAATATTTCATTGGCATACGATGAATCTTCTCTGAAATATCTTTTCTCATCTGGTAACTGACATTATTTGATACATGTGTCATGATCAGTCCCTGAATAAATGAGAAAATCGCACTTGCTACATATAAGCTTAACAACATCAATAAAATATGTGTAACTTTATCAAAATCAATTCCACTTCCACCAGATACTTTGTGAACCAGTCCTTTGAAGATCTCAGTTGTTGCATCTCCTAAGATCGTTGGTCCAACAATGTTAAACACGGTACTTGCAATGGCAAAAATGATTACCATAACGATCGGAACATAGAAACGTCTCATGTATTTGATCAGTTTGACCATTGTTCCTTTTAAATCTTTGGCTTTCTCGCCTGGTGCCATTCCTCTGCCTGGTCCACCCATCGGACCTCTTCTTCGATTATTACTCATGGTCAGACACCTCCCTTGCTTTCTTAAGATCATCTTCTGATAATTGCGATTTGGCAATCTGTTGATAAACCGGACAAGTATTTAATAACTCTTCATGAGTTCCTTTTCCTACGATATTTCCTTCATCTAAGACGATGATCTGGTCTGCATGAAGGATCGTACTGATCCTCTGTGCTACGATCAATGTTGTACTTCCATTTGTTTCTTTCTGAAGTTCAGAACGAAGTTTCACATCTGTCTTATAATCAAGTGCTGAGAAACTGTCATCAAAAATATAGATTTCAGGATCTTTTGCAATAGCTCTTGCAATTGATAATCTCTGTTTCTGTCCACCAGATACGTTGGAACCGCCCTGTGCGATCGGTGAATCATACTTTTCCTCTTTCTCCTCAATGAAATCTGTTGCCTGTGCGATTCTTGCTGCACGTTTCACTTCATCGATCGTTGCATCTTCTTTTCCATATTTTAAGTTGGATTCGATCGTTCCTGAGAACAATACTCCTTTCTGTGGTACGTATCCGATCTTTTCACATAAATCATGCTGTTTTACATCACGGATATCCACCCCATCAACCAAAATACTTCCACGGCTGACATCAAAGAATCTAGGAATCAGGTTGATCAATGTTGATTTACCACTACCTGTACTTCCAATAAATGCGGTTGTTTTACCAGCTGGTGCTGTAAAGCTGATATTATGAAGCACTGCTTCATCTGCATCAGGATAGCAGAAATATACATTTTTAAATTCAACTTCACCTTTTTTCTCTGGTAAAAATTCTTTTGGTTCTTCTGGATCTTTGATCATGACTTCCATATCTAAGATCTCATTGACACGTTCTGCTGCAACCTGTGCACGAGGCATCATAATAGATACCATGGAGATAAATAAGAATGCCATAATGATCTGCATTGCATACTGGATAAATGCCATCAGATCTCCAACCTGCATCTTTCCTGCATCAATATTGGATGCTCCAACATATACGATCAGAACAGTTAAACCATTCATGATCAGCATCATTGTTGGCATCATAAATGTCATAGCTCTGTTTACAAATAAATTTGTCTTCATCAGATCCATATTGGCTTTATCAAAACGTTCTTCTTCATGTTTTTCTGTACTGAATGCACGGATTACGGAAAGTCCAGTAAGAATTTCCCTTGTTACTAAGTTTAATCGGTCGATCAGTTTCTGTAAGATCTTAAATTTTGGCATCGCTACCTTAAATAATACAAAGATCACTAACATGATCGCGATCACACCGATAGCGATCGTCCATGTCATCTTCGCATTGGTTGTTAATACTTTGAAAATACCTCCGATTCCCATTAATGGTGCGTATACGACGATACGGAATACCATCGTCATAAACATCTGAATCTGCTGGATATCATTCGTACTTCTTGTGATCAATGAGGCTGTTGAGAATTTATCAAACTCAGAGTTTGTAAACGACATAACTTTCTCAAATACTTTCTCTCTCAGAATACGACTTAATTTCGCAGCTAAACGTGCTGACAATAAAGTAACACTCACTGCTGCTGCCATGATCAAGAACGCAAGCCCGATCATCTTTGCTCCTGTCACTAACAGATAATGTGTCTGCATCTGGTCAATATCAAGTCCGATTGCTTTGTATTCTGAAGTCACAAAAGAAATCGCTGCCTGACTGATGATCGTATCTGGCATGTCTTTTGTATCCATGTTCTTCATCTGCGCCATCATTTTTTTCTGACTCTTGCTTAAAGAAGCTGCTGCCTGTGGATTGGCCTGAATCTGTTTTGCCATCTGCGCTGACAACTTAAGCATTGCCTTTGACATACTCGTATCAAGATGTTCTCTGTCTTTTTTGGAGATATATCTTCTGACATATAAACGTCCGTCTTTATAATCTTTATATTTTGAATCTTTTACCTGATCTTTTGTATAAAGTTTATAAGCATCTTCCATATCATCTGCATCATCTTGTTTCATAAGAGATTTCAATGCCAGAAATGTTTCTTCTCTCATTACATCAGGAACTGCGTCTTCAATACCCTTTTGCTGAATACCTACATTGACGATATTGGATGTAAATGTTGGTAATGTCAGGTCACAACTCGCCTGTAGGATCAGCAATAACACGATCGCAATGACAGGTACATATGCTTTTTTCAAATATCGAAATAATTTAAGCATCTGATTTTTCCTTTCTTTCTTTTTTTAGTATCTCTGTCTGTTCATCCAGACAATCACAAAATTTATTTAACAGTCTCTTGAGTTCTTCCTGCTCCTCTTTTGTAAAATACTCTTGAAGTTTTTCTTGTATCATGACAAATTTTTTATGACCGTCTTCACAGATACTTCTTCCCTTCTCAGTAAAATAAATTCTGCTTTTTCTTGAATCTTTTTCGTCTTGTTTTTTCTCTATATATCCATTCTTTTCCATTCGTCCAATCATTACATTTAGCGTAGACGGCTTGACCTGCATCTTCTCGGCTAACTCTTTTTGTGTACAGCCTTCGCATTTTTTTAAATGAATGATCAGAGGCATCTGTCTCGGATGTATATTTTCTTCTTTCAAAAGCTCAAATCCATAAATCGCACTCTTATGATTCACTTTGCCGATCAAACTGTAAATTCCTTCACACTTCTTCATGTATGCTCCTTTCTTTACTTTGAGTATTTTAATTAGATAACTAATCATTAGACGACTAATTGAAATTCTAACATCATGTATACAAAATGTCAATAATTTCTGTATTTTTATCTCATATGGGATTTTAGTAAAATTTTCTAAAATAAAAGAACCCTTCAGCTATCACATAAGCCAAAAGGTTCTTCCTTGTTTCATTTACATATTCGACTATTTCTTTTAACGAATTAAGCGTTTTTTCCGCAGCATTTTTTGTATTTTTTACCGCTTCCGCATGGGCATGGATCGTTTCTTCCGATCTTCTTTCCTTTTACAACTGTTGTTGAATTTCTGGATTCTTTGTATAACTCTTTTCTTCTTTCTTCTGTAAGAATGTCATCCCATTCTTTTAAGTTGTAAAGCCATTCTGCACGACATCCAACCATGTTGTAATATAATTTCTCGAAGTCGATGTCTAAGCTTACCTGTGTATTTTCATCCATCTCTTCGATTGGGTTTGCTTCTTTTAAGCTGTCGTTGATCCCATCTAAGAATCCTACAAACATCTGTAATTCTGTCTCGTATTTGTCTGCTAATTCTTTCACTGTTCCAGATACAACTGTATCTTTGTCAGCTAATAATTGTTCGTAGATTCCTTTTTCAATGTTGAAATAATTTAACCAGAACTGCTGTCCTTCTGCTGTTCTATCGTCAAATTTATATGCGTAATCACGCCATTCCTGTAATAAAGCCATATTCATTCCATCCTTTTCTTTTAAAAATGTTATTTTCCTTTGATACTATAACAAATCTCTGGCTCTTTTTCAACAATCGACAGCAATTTTACATAAAAATCCCCCATTCCACGGCTTCGCAGAGTGGGGGAATACTTAAGGGGAGGATAAGTATTTCTCTATCCAGTTCTTTTATTAACTGGATATTCTTATTATGTCCTCTCTTTTGCTTCTTATTCATTTTCTTTTATAAAATATTTTACTCTTTCAAAACACAATAATCTATGCTAGGATACCTCATAGGTATACATATTTACGAAAGGATGTTATGATGAAAAAACAAAAGCGTATGAAGCAAATCACAGCGATCCTGCTGATCGTGATATTGCTTGCCATCATCGGATCTACTATCTATTTTGCAGTGAGCGGAAGCCAGTTATTCTGGATGTCACTGTTTTTGATGTTTTTCTTTCCGATCTTTTTATGGGCAATGTCATTTTTGTATAAATGGAGTAAAAATAAGAACGAGCACTGATGTTTCATTTTCAGTGCTCATTTTTATTTTACTTTCTGATTCTTTCCAAATATTCTTTGATATTTTTCTCATATCCATTTTCCGTTGGTTCATAAAACGTTGTTCCAAGAAGCTCATCTGGAAGATACTGTTGTTTTACATAATGATCTGGATAATCATGCGCATATTTATATCCGATTCCATGTCCTAGTTTCGCTGCGCCTTTGTAATGAGCATCTCTTAAATGATTAGGAACTGCTCCGATCTTATGATTTCTGACAGATTCTAATGCCTGATCAACTGCCATATATGCTGCATTGCTCTTTGGTGCACTGGCTACATAAGTGACTGCCTGTGCCAGTATGATCCTTGCTTCTGGCATTCCGATCCGTTCCACTGCCTGTGACGCTGCAACTGCTACCTGTAATGCCTGCGGATCAGCATTTCCAACATCTTCGGATGCACAGATCATGATTCTTCTTGCAATAAATGTAACACTTTCTCCGGCATCGATCATTCTTGCCAGATAATAAATAGCTGCATCTGGATCTGATCCTCGCATACTTTTGATAAATGCAGAAATCACATCATAGTGATTATCCCCGTCTTTGTCATATTTTGTCACTCTTCTTTGAATACATTCCTGTGCTACGTCGATATCGATATGAATCTTTCCATCTTCAGCAGGTTCTGTTGTTAATATTCCAAGTTCGATCGCATTTAAAGCACTTCTTGCATCTCCTTCTGCCATATCTGAGAGAAAATCCAGTGCATCATCGGTAATCGTTGCTCCATAGATCCCCATTCCTTTTTCGTCATCTGTAATAGCTCTTACGATCAATTTCTTAATATCTTCTTTATCTAATGAATGTAGTTCAAATACATTGGATCTTGAGATCAACGCCTGATTTACTTCAAAATACGGATTCTCTGTCGTTGCTCCGATCAAAATGATCGTTCCATCTTCTACAAATGGCAGCAGGTAATCTTGTTGTGCTTTATTGAATCTGTGGATCTCATCGATAAACAAGATCGTCTTCTTCTGATACATTCCAAGAGATTCTTTCGCATCTGCCACCGCTTCCTGCATATCTTTCTTCCCAGATGTTGTTGCATTCATCTGTACAAAATTTGCTTTGGTCGTATTGGCAATGACTTTTGCTAAGGTTGTCTTTCCTGTTCCTGGTGGACCATAGAAAATGATCGAGCTGATCTTATCCGCTTTGATCGCTCTATATAGTAATTTATCTTTTCCAATAATATGTTCCTGACCTACCACTTCATCGAGTGTTGCAGGTCTCATTCTCCCTGCTAATGGCGACTCTTTATCTTTATTTAATTCTCTTGCATATTCAAATAAATCCATAGTTTTCCTCCAGATTTTATCTTAGCACAGGGTATTGAGAAAATCTATGAATTATTCATACATTTTTTATAAATAAGACATGAATTTATCATATTCCTTTGCTATAATGGAAGAAGTTAATAACAAAGCACGGGTTAGGAGTTATCATGAAAAATACAGCAATTGAAAAACTTTCTTATACCGAAGTTACGAAAAATATCAGTCAAGCTGAATATAACCAGACACAGGAAGAATATATCCTGTCCAAATCTCCTGATAAATATATGATCAGTCTTCCGGTCAAGGTATTAATGTTTGAAGGAGCAAAGGACAGTTCTCCATTTACATATTATTTCTATATGGAGAATGATGAAGATCTCTATCTGATGCAGAGGAAACGAGACGGATCTGTGGTAGATAAAACAAAGATTCCTTTGACCAAAGAACAAGGACAGAAGATTTTGGATGGTGATTATCAATTTTTATTAGACAGTGATGAACCATTACTTAATTCTCTTTATTTTCAGTTTACGGTAAATCAGCTGCATCCTTTGTATCGAAAGGAATGTACGAGAAAGATCTTTCATCAGAATCGTTTCTTAGATGAGATCGTGGATATTCATATCGTGAGAACACCTTTTGAAGAAGATCAGGATTTCTTTGCAAAGCATGAGACGATACTTAAGGGTGGTAATAATAATGGATTACGACGAAATACCAGACAGTATCTGAATATGTCGAAGCCTATGAGTGAATTGTTGAATTATCAGAATTCTCTAATGTAAATATGGTGGAATGACGGAAATTATTGGTGGAATATTATAAAAAGAGATTATGTGTCTGCAGACGTGTTCGTACGGTTGCAGACACATAATCTCTTTTTATAATATTCAAATAATTTACGTGATTCAAACCATTACAGAGTGTGTATGTTAAACTGTACTGAATTTCAACTTTAGATGATTGTTATCGGAATTTTCTTATTAACATCACAGATATTAATAATCCCCCATATCCATTACATTATCATATTGATCAATTTCTATTTCTAATAGTTTTGCTATCTTCTTTCCGGCTGTAGAACTATTCTTTAATTCTTTGATCAAAGATCTTGCTTCTTTTATATATCCATAAACGATACAACTACTTGACAACATATAAAGGAATTCTTCGGAGCAGATGCGATTTTCTTCTTTGTATGCAAAAAGCTTGTCTATATCTTCTTTCATTCCCTTACTTTCGATGTTGTACAAACGCTCCTGTATACTGCGTGGAAATTCGTATAAATGTTGCTGTTTTGTGTTTTTGAAATTTTCTTTGTCAGACAGCATTCCTATACTCCATGGAGACATGTTTTGTTCCATTGCATATTTATCACGACTTCTTGCCTTTAATATCGGCAATTCCAATTCTATCATAAGATCACTGATCATATTCCACATTTCTGCATAAATGTCTGGAGTCCATGTTTTATTCACTCTGGTTTTTATATTTTCTATAATTACATCCAGCGTATCTCCACTCATGACTGAACTTATCGTATTAAATAATATTTCTGATGTTCCCTGCTCTGGCATACGAAATTGCTCTTGCAACATCACAAACAGAATATTGATTGCTTCTGCTCTGTTTGCAATATTATCTGTTAGTTCATTAATCTCCCATTCTGGAAATTCATTCAATGGAAGATCTTTTGCATAAATCTCTCTCTTTTCTATGATCTTGTGGATATCCATTCCATGCATCGCAACATATGCTGTTCCATCTGGTTCTTGGTATGTATTTAATAGATCATTCATTCTTCCTCGCCAGTAAACATATCGAAAGAATTCTCTTTTTCCTTGTTTCGGATCATACGTTTTTTTGTATATTTTGTATAATTCTTCTAATTCGATCACACAGTATAGCTGCATCAATCTTCCTACTCTGTCATCAAATGTTTCTATCTTTGTATAGATTTCGTCTTCTGTTTTCTGATCCAAAACATCTATATACTCTTTCAGATCAGAGGCAAGATGCACTTCTGCTATATCATCTTTAATTTCATATTCCCCAAATCCTAAAACAAATGCTTTGGCGCAAATATCAGCTTCATCATATGATATATCTATTATATTATTATTCGAGTGATCCATCCATTGTTTCAAACCATCATACTCATCTTGGTTCATAACATATAATACATATTCTGGATGTTCTCTTAATGTATCCGAAATACTGCTGATCCTTTCCATATGTGATTTTGATCTGTTTTTTGGAATCCTTAGATATTTACAATAATCACTGGATTGATCTTCGCTTAGATTTTCCTGTAATTCTTTTTGTGTTTTTGATGAAACACAAAGCTTGATCTTACCGTTTTTCTTTATATGATCTTCCCACTCTTCTGATCTGTTATCTAAATTGCCCTTTGTTTCTTCCAAATACATATCCTGCCATGCATTTTTCAACACATCTTCCAGGTCATTTTCTGGCATCTTACTTATTTCGTCAAAAAATCCGTTTAATATATCTATCTTATCCTGTTCGTTGAGTATTTTGATCTCATCTTTTTGTTTATGCTTTGGAAATACCATCTGACGGAACTGGCTTTCCACAAATTTTCTGTCAAAAGGAGAAACTTCTTCATTCATTTCCCAGTTCCAGACCCCTCCGCTGTCTTCCATGAAATTATCACCTTTATATTTTACCAGTTTGGGAGATCGTTCTTCATAATCCGACTCATATTTTTCTATATTGATCTTGTGACGCCAATCATCTCCAAAATCATAGATGTAGCGGATCCATTTGTAATTTTTAAAGAAGAAATCAATATTCGTATCGAAATCATTGTAATGATTTCCCCACGGATCAAATCCTCCTTCATCATCTATCACAATGTCATCCGATGGTATATGAAATCCATGAAGATGAGCGTCGTCCCAGTCAAATAATATCTGTATGATCTTGTGCAATTCAAAAAAAGTGATCTGATCTGGTATGATAACTCTTCTCCATACCGGCGGATGTGTATCTTCTATTACAATTTTGCATGTGTAACCTGGCATTTCATAATTTCCCTTTGATTCTATCTATGAAGATATTTCTCTTTCGTTGCAAGTCCACCCCTGATGTGACGTTCAGATTTATTGATGTCTAGTACCTTTCTTGCTTGTCTAGCAAGTGTTTTGTTGATCGTTTCTAACCGTTCTGTCACATCTTTATGTACTGTGCTTTTGCTGACGCCGAACTGCTTGGCTGTCTGGCGTACTGTAGCATTATGTTCAATGATGTAGATCGCACTTTCAATGACTCTTTCTTCCATGTATTTCTTCAATGGAAAAGCCCCCTGTAAATGTTGTTTTTACAGTGTATGCTTGGGGCAGGGTTGCTATGTCCTTAAAATCTAGAAATATACCAATTGTTCTTTTGGCGGTTCTGATTTTTCGATTCTGATCGCTGTTAAGATTGGCATTGTCTTATCATATGCTTCATTGTATTCTGAATGAATCTGTGCTGTTAATGTTACCCATTCGTTATTGAGAATTCTCTTTAATGTCTTGGATTTCGTCTGGTTTAATCTGCACAGATATCCAATAAATGTCATATCATCTTCACAACATGTCATTGCTTTACGTCCAGGAATGATCATTCCCGGTGGCATCTTTGGACTGCGCTGGACCTGAACACGCATTTCCACAGTCTTTCCTTCGTAAACCTCTGGACGTTCCATCGCATCGATATACCAGATTCCATAATCTTCGTCTTCGACTTTGATCACATCTGCATTCACATCATATGGCAGCAGTTCATCCTGTGCCATCTCTTTTCCATCGGCACGTTCGAAACCTACCTGTGCTCTTGGATTGACTGCTTTGATGCTTCTTCGGAAACTTCCCATATTCGTATTGTCATCACAGCGGTTAAAAATGACAAGATCTGCCATCTTAAACATTTCCATAAACATAGATTTCATATTTTTCAAATACAAATCTGCTGTAGATGCATCAACTGTTACGATCACCTGATATAACTCAAGATCTGTCTCATCTACTACATCCATCAGATCGTCAATGGAGTACATTCCATTGTATTCGATCATGACACGGTCTGGATAATAATTTCTCTGACATCCTCTGACAAATTCTTTTGTGAAATCTTCCATATTTTCAATATTCACCACGAATGAATTTGTCTTCTCTAGCATTTCTTTATCGTATTCGACTTCTCCTTCTTCAAACGTAAGGATCATTGTTTTCTCGCCGTCATTAAAATAATCCTGGTTTAATGTTTCTTTGATCAGTGTTGATTTTCCACTTTCTAAAAATCCCCATACCAGGTATGCCGGTAATTCGTACATTCTTTTTCCTCCTGTTATTTAGAAGAATAAACCTTCTAATTCATCTTCTTTTAATTTTGATCCGATCACACAGATTCTTCCTGTGTAGTCTGCACTTCCTTCACGGATTTCATATTCTCCTGGAACAAGATCAAACTGAACCCATGATCCATCTTCTGTCTGTAAAATACCTTTGGATCTTAAGATCATACCATAGCTGTCATCTTTGGATAATTTCTGTAAGATCGTATCCAGTTCTTCCTTATTATATTTCTTAGGTGTTTCTTTGCCCCAGCTTGTAAACACTTCATCTGCATGATGATGGTGGTGATGATCGTGGTCATGTCCGCATCCACAGCTGCATTCTTCATCGTGATCGTGATGATGATGTTCATGATCATGGTCGTGATCGTGTCCACATCCGCAACCACATTCTTCATCGTGATCATGGTGATGATGTTCATGGTCGTGGTCGTGATGATGTTCGTGATCATGGTCGTGATCATGGTGTCCACCGCACACAGGGCAGATTTCCTCTTCTTCTAATAATTCTTTGACCATATCATTTCCATCTTCCATAACTTTTAAGATCTGTTCTCCAGAAAGCTCATCCCATGGTGTTGTGATGATCGCAGCTTTTTCGTTATGTTCACGAAGCAGTGCTACACTTTCATTTAATTTATCTTCTGCTACATCTCCTGTACGGCTTAAGATGATGGATCCTGCATATTCTACCTGATTATTATAGAATTCACCGAAGTTCTTTATATACATCTTGCATTTCTTTGCATCTGCAACTGTCACAAAGCTGTTTAAGTCTAGTTCAACATCTTCCGCAACACCTTGTACAGCTTTGATAACGTCTGATAATTTACCAACTCCTGATGGTTCAATGATGATACGGTCTGGGTTGTACTGTGTAACTACTTCTTTTAATGCACTTCCGAAGTCTCCAACTAAAGAACAACAAATACATCCAGAATTCATCTCTGTTACTTCAATCCCTGCGTCCTTAAGGAATCCTCCATCGATACCAATCTCGCCAAATTCATTCTCGATCAGTACGACTTTCTCTCCTTTTAATGCTTCTTTTAATAATTTCTGGATCAGAGTTGTTTTACCTGCTCCTAAAAATCCTGATATGATATCAATCTTTGCCATTTTATATTACCTTCCTTTATGTTCTATTCTTATCTTTCCTGTCACCTTAGACTTTCCGTTTTTTTACTTTTGAAAAAAGCAGAAAACTTGAGGTTAGGGAACAAATATATTTTACTACTTCCATAATATTTGTCAAAACATTCTTTCAAGAGTATAATGAAAAAAATTAACAAAACAGAAGGAGTTATATGACTTATGAGAAAATACTACCCAAATTACTCCATTGGAACCGACGCATATGCCGACATCCCTATGGTATGTGAAAAATACGGAACAAAAGCTGTGATCATCGGAGGAACACATGCCTTGGCTGCCGCTGCCGATCTGATCAAAGAAGCTGTTGCTGACAGCAATATCATGATCACCGGTGTCTTTGAATACGGTGGTGAAGCCAGTCGTGAACACATAGATGAATTAAATTCTCATCAAGAAGTTATTGATGCTGATATGATCTTTGCATGTGGTGGCGGAAAAGCGATTGATACTTGTAAAGTATTGTCACAGGAAAGCAACCGACCATTCTTTACATTTCCAACGATTGCTTCTACTTGTGCTTCTTGTACATCACTTGGTATCATCTATCATCCAGATGGTTCCCTTCGTGAATATTCTTTCCAGGAGAAACCTTCTGAATGGATCTTTATCAATACACAAGTGATCGCCAATGCTCCTGAAAAGTACCTGTGGGCTGGAATTGGTGATACAATGGCTAAATTTTATGAATGTACAACCAGTGCCCGTGGTGATAATGATCTAGACCATAGCACTTCCATGGGCGTCCAGATCAGTAATCTTTGTGCCAGACCATTAGTAAAATACGGTGTAGAAGCCTTAGAAGAATGTCGAAATCATACTCCTGGAAAAGCTCTGGAAGAAGTCATTCTTGGAATTATCGTTTCTACTGGTTTTGTATCAAATCTTGTCGGAATTGATTTAAATACCGGACTTGCACATGCCTGCTATAACGGATTTACTGTATGTAAATCTACCGAAGAACATGGACATCTGCATGGTGAGATCGTTGCTTATTGTATCCTGATCTTATTAAAAGTTGATCATCAGGAAGAGGAATTTAAGAAAATCTATGAATTCTCCAAGAATATGGGATTTCCTGTGAAACTTGCGGATATTCATGCGACGATTGATGATATGGATGCTGTGATCACAAAGGCTTTATCTGGAATTGATGTACGTGTATGGCCTTATGAAGTAACTCCTGATATGATCCTTGATGCTGTAAAAGAGATCGAGCAAGTTGCTTTATAAAATAACTTTATCAAGGGGATTCCCTTGAAATTTCCTATGATATAAAAAGGATATTGGTGTCACGATCAATATCCTTTTTCTTTATTTTTCTGTATTAAATTTCTTAAATGGCCGCGGTGTCATAAATGTCCCGCTGGCGCTTCCGACGAGTTCTTCTCCTACATAGGCTTTTCCAACAAAATTCATGATCGTTTTTCCTGTGGACACTGCTTCTACCTCTGTTCTTACGGTTGCTCCTGTTGGTATTCCTTTTAAAAATGTTGTAGAAAGCTGCACCGTTGGGGCTACACTATAATCGCCCAATCCAGCAGTCAATGTTCCAAATGCAATATCAAACATCCCTGCCAGAGAACCTCCAAACATGATTCCAAATGCATTTTCATGAAACTTTGTGGCCTCGAACGTCATGGTTAAACTTTTGGTATCATAATTAAAATCTGTGACAGTTCCTTTTAATTCTTTAAATATTCCATGTTCGTTGATCTCATCTAACTGTTCCATTCTTTTTCGGATCTGCTTCTCAAAATTTTCTTTGCTCATCTTTTTCTTGCTCCTGCTTATTATCTCTTTTCATGCTTAAATCGATGTAAATTTCATTTTATGTCTGCCATTTTATCATATTTCCACTTTTATGTATAGAAACTGTTATATGGAACATCCTATAAACAAAAGGAGTTTTACAATTATGGATAATGAAAATTTATTAAACAGTATTTATCAAAACATTGCAATGGTTTTAGAAACCATTCCTGAGATTCGAAAGATCACGATAGACTGTGATTTTAAGGCTTTGATCATCAGCCAGGAAGAAGAATATCAAAATTTATCAGATTCTATAAAAGATACGATCACTTCCAATGGTGATTCTACAGAAGAATTAAATGATCTTTTGAAAACATATTCTGAATGGATGACCAAATTAAAGGCTATGTCTGATAAAAATGTCAGTCATCTTTCTGAAATGTGTATTCAGGGATATACGATGGGAATGATCAAAGCAATCCAGAAAAATCATCTTTACTGTGATGCCTCCAAAGAAGCAAAACATTTCGGTGACAAACTTATTTCTCTCCACGAAAAAAGTATTCAGGATTTAAAAAAGTATTTGTAATCGTTAAGTTGTTGTGCTATGATTAATCTTGTTATTGATAGATTTTAATGTTCACGACCGATACGGATGCATTCATTTATTTCTATGAATGCATAAAGCAAGTAACGGTTCGTGGACTTTTTCTTTTTTATAAAGATTTTTATTGAAACACCTGTCATTAACAGTTACATGTATTTTTTATTTAAGAAAGTAGAGGTACCCAGATGAGTAATGGTACAGTAAAATGGTTTAACGCAGAAAAAGGTTATGGATTTATTTCACAGGAATCCGGAGATGATGTATTTGTTCATTTTTCTGCAATTCAGGGAAAAGGATTTAAGACTTTGGAAGAAGGACAGAGTGTTAGTTTTGAGATTGAAGAAGGACCTCGCGGAAAACAGGCATCTAATGTAACCAAGTTGTAATTTGAATGCGTTGTTCAATGCATATAAAAAAACGAAATAATAGGATAAAAGTTCTAAATCTTTTATCCTATTATTTCGTTTTTCTCATATACATGGACAGCTATTCAAACCACCACATGTGTGTATGTTAGACGGTGTTAAATTATAATTTTTTTATATATTCAAATAATTCCTGTCTACTTGTTACTTCTACGTCCGGAACGATATCTCCTTCTGGCATTGGGCGGTTTCTGTGGTTGAACCAGATGACATGCCAGCCAGAATTCTTGGCTCCTACGACATCTATTTCAAAGGTGTCTCCGATAAACCATGTTTCCTCAGAATCAATCTTCATTTCTTTTTGAACAGTATGGAATGCTTTAACATCTGGTTTTGCAGCTCCGATGCTGTCTGAGATGAACATTGTTTTAGGGTTGAACCAGTGGTCTAATCCTAATGTCTCTAATTTCTTTCCCTGATTCTTTGTTGTTCCATTCGTTAAAATTCCAATTCTGTAATTTTCTTTGCAATGATCAAGGATCTGTTTTGTAATTTCTGGTACCTGAATATGCTTTTGGTAATAACGGTATCGTTCTTCGAATTGTTTTGCCTCTTCTTTGCTGACTTCTACTCCAACATCTGCATATGTTTTCTGGACACGATATGCAAATTCTTCGTCTTCAGAGATTTTTCCTTCTCTTGACATACAGAATGCTTCATCACTGTAAGTTCTTGATGCTTCAAATAATTCCTCACAGTCTGCATCTGTGCGGGCTGCCATCAGTTCTTTGTGGGCTTTTTCAAATGGTTCCATTAAATTATATAATGTATCATCTACATCAAAAATAATATTCTTCATCTTAGATCAATCCTAGCTTCTTAAGTGCCATTGTAATTCCTTCTTCTTTGACAGTTCCTGTTACCATAGATGCGACTTCTCCTACTTTCTCACTATGACGTCCCATCGCGATTCCTGTTCCAACTGCCTGCATCATTTCTACATCGTTATCTGCATCTCCAAATGCATATGTGTCTTTCTTGTCAATTCCAAGTTTCTCGATCAGTTCTGTGATCGCATCTCCTTTTGTTACACCTTTCAATGTGATATCAATGAAATTTTCGCGAACATGTTTAGCGCAAGTAAATACATCTTTAAATTCTTCTTCAAAATCCTTCTTCACCTGAATATCCTTGTAATTCATAACAAGTTTGCTGATGTGAGTGTTTTTTGTGCGGAATTTCCATGGCGCATACCATCGTTGTGGCAGATTAAAAAGTTTGCAGTGATTTTTGAAAAACTCTTCATCCATATGTAGATAATAACTGATATCTCTTGTCTCAAAATGAATGATCGTATCTCTTGGGAAGTATTCGTTGACTACCTGAAATACCAATTCATCTGGAATACAGATGTCTCTGATCACTTCTCCCTCAACTTCTGTATGTGAACCATTACATGTGATCGCTCCCATAAATTTATCAATATCCATCTCTAAAAATCGCTGTGTTCTTCCTGAGCATAACATTGTCAGATATCCATTTTCTTTTAATTTATTCAATGATTCTACAGTTGTTGGTGTTGCTGTTTTAATCTCATCTACTTCATCAACTGTTGTTCCATCATAGTCAAAAAATACGACACCTTTGTACTTTTTCATAATTTTATTTTCTCCCATTTTATTCATTTCTTATTTTCTCTATATAGAATACACACTTTATTTTACTTTCTACAGCTTTTAATTTCAAGATTTTACCAATAAAAAATACCAGGTGTGTGTATGTTTGAAAAAAAATGCATAAATCAGAAAAAGACACTTCTATCTTCTCTTGATAAAAGTATCTTTTTCACTACTATGCAATTCTCAAGGACTTTAAGACCTCTTGGAATGCTATGGTTACATATTATCTAAAATCTCGGTTAAGATCTTATTAACGATTCCAGGGTTTGCTTTTCCCTGTGTTGCTTTCATTGTCTGTCCTACTAAGAATCCGATAGCTTTCTTCTTACCAGCTTTGTAGTCTTCGACAGATTTTGGATTGTTTGCTACGATCTCTTCGATCGTTGCTTTTAATGCTCCTTCATCATTCATGGATTTTAATCCATGTTCTTCTACGTATGCTGCAGGATCAATATCTTCTTTGAATACTTTCTCGAAGACTTCTTTTCCTACGCTTCGGTTGATCTCATTGTTCTTAATCATCTCGATCAGTTTCGCAAGATGTTCTGGCTTAAATGATACATCATCGATATCCATCTCTGATTCATTGACCAGACGGATCGTCTCTCCCATTAACCAGTTAGAGACTTCTTTTGGCTCTGATCCAAGTGCGATCGTTGCTTCGAAGATATCTGCAAGGTGTTTTGATCCTGTGATTATGTCGATATCATAATCTGGAAGATCGTATTCTTCTTTATAACGGACTTTCTTCTCATCTCTGAACTCTGGCTGGGCATCTCTTACTTTGTCCATCCATTCATCACTGATCTCAATCGGTACTAAGTCTGGATCTGGGAAATAACGATAATCCTGTGCGTCTTCTTTGGAACGCATTGCATAAGATGCTCCCTTCGTGTCATCCCAACGTCTTGTTTCCTGTACGACTTTCTCACCTGCTTCGATCAGGTCGATCTGACGTTCCATCTCTCCTTCAATGGCTCTCTTGATAGCTTTGAAAGAGTTTAAGTTCTTCATCTCTGTACGTGTTCCAAATTCCTCCGCTCCCACTTCACGGACAGATAAGTTCACGTCAGCTCTCATGGAACCTTCCTGTAATTTACAATCTGATGCTCCTAAGTACTGAATGATCAGACGTAACTTCTCAAGATATGCGATAACCTCATCTGCAGAACGCATATCTGGTTCTGATACGATCTCGATCAGTGGCACTCCAGAACGGTTAAAGTCTACTAAAGAATCTCCTGTCCATGGATCATGCACTAATTTTCCTGCATCTTCTTCCATATGGATCTCATGGATTCTGATATCTTTCTTCTCTCCATCTACATCGATCTCTACTTTACCATTTCGACAGATTGGTAAATATAACTGAGAGATCTGATAGTTCTGTGGATTATCTGGATAAAAATAGTTCTTACGGTCGAATTTACAGTTCTGTGTGATATCACAGTTTGTTGCAAGTCCAACTGCCATCGCATATTCTACCACCTGTTTATTTAACACTGGTAATGATCCTGGCATACCTGTACATACAGGACATGTGTGTGTATTTGGTGCTCCTCCGAATGCTGTGCTGCATCCACAGAAGATCTTTGTCTTTGTTGCTAATTCTACATGGACTTCAAGTCCGATGACTGTTTCGTAATTCTTGCTCATCTATTTAGCCCCTCCTTTAGCAATTGCTGGAGCTTCATATGCTCTTGTCTGCTCAAATGTATATGCTGCCTGAATGATCTTCTTCTCATTGAAGCAGTCTCCGATCAGCTGAAGTCCGATCGGCATTCCATTCTTATCCTTACCACATGGAAGAGAGATTCCTGGAAGTCCTGCAAGGTTGACAGAGATCGTATAGATATCTCCTAAATACATCTTGATCGGATCACTTAAGCTGTCTCCTAATTTTGGAGCTGTTGTTGGTGCGACTGGTCCTAAGATCACATCGTATTTCTCAAATGCTTTGTCAAATTCTTTCTTGATCAGTGCTTTTGTTCTTAATGCTTTTAAGTAGTATGCATCGTAATATCCTGAACTTAATACGAATGATCCTAACATAATACGACGTTTCACTTCGGCTCCAAATCCTTCGGAACGAGTCTTCTTGTACATGTTGTGAAGTCCTTCGTAGTCTTTGGCTCTGTATCCGTATTTGACTCCATCAAAACGAGATAAGTTAGAACTTGCTTCTGCTGCTGCGATAACATAATATGCTGGAATTGCATATTCAACTAATCCAAGGTCGAATTCTTCTACGATTGCTCCCTTTTCTTCTAATGTTTTTGCTGCTGCTAAAACGGCTTCTTTGACTTCTTCATCAAGACCTTCTCCAAAGTAATCCTTTGGAATACCGATCTTCATTCCTTTGACATCGTCTTTTAATGCTGATGTAAAATCATAAGATTCTAATCTGACAGATGTAGAATCTTTCTCGTCGTGAGATGCGATCGCTTCTAATAATGTTGCACAGTCTGTCACATCTTTTGCTAATGGTCCGATCTGATCCAAGGATGATCCGTAAGCGATCAGTCCGTAACGAGATACTGTTCCATAGGTTGGTTTGATCCCTGTAACACCACAGTAAGATGCTGGCTGTCTGATAGATCCACCGGTATCAGATCCTAACGCCATGAAACATTCGTTAGCTGCAACAGCTGCTGCTGAACCACCTGATGATCCACCTGGTACTTTCTCTAAATCCCATGGGTTCTTTGTCACACCATATGCAGAAGTCTCTGTTGTACTTCCCATGGCGAACTCATCCATGTTTGTCTTTCCTAAAAATACAACTCCTTCTTTGATCAGGTTCTCAACTGCCTGTGCGGAGTATGTTGGTACAAAGTTCTCTAAGATCTTAGAACTGCATGTTGTTATATATCCCTTTGTACAGATATTATCCTTAATTGCCATTGGAACTCCAGCTAATGGTCCTGTGTAAGTCCCATCATCGATTCCTTTCTGTACTTCTTCAGCTCTCTTTAATGCACTTTCTTCATCGTAAGAGACATATCCATGTACATCACTTTCGACTGCCTTGATCTGTTCAAGTGCTGCCTTTGTTGCTTCTACAACTGTGATCTCTTTGTCTTTGATCTTCTTGCCTAATTCTACGGCAGTTAATTCTAAAATGCTCATCTTCTGCCTCCTATATGATTGTCTTTGGCACGACAAAGGCGTTGTCCTGCGCTTCTGGTGCGTTCTTTAATGTGTCTTCGCTTCCGTCTCCATTCGTTACCACGTCTTCTCTGAATACATTCTTCACTGGAAATACGTGAGACATTGGTTCTACACTGCTTGTATCTAGTTCGTTTAATTTATCTACATAGTCGAGCATACTTTCCATATCTTTCTTGGCCTGTTCTTTTTCTTCGCCAGATAATTCAAGCTTTGCTAAAATTCCGACATATTCAATCGTTGCATCATCAATATGATTTGCCATAAGTCTTCCTCCTGTTAAATTGCCTATAGAGTTAATGTTACCATAATTTTTATCTTTTTAAAATATAAAAATGAACAAAAGTCTGCCGTTTTTTCTTAAAAATGACAGACTTTTGCTTACTTTTTTTAAAAATTTAATCCATTCAGGATCTGATTTATAAAATCTTCTATGTGAGTGAATGTCTCTGGTACAAGATCTGCTAAAAATGACAACAGATAAAGAATAAAGACAATCACCGCCCACTTTCCTTTTTTTGATCTCTTCTTTTCTTTTTTATTTTTATAGGTTGATGTTTTCCTCTGTGTCTTCATTGACTGCGTCTTTGTATTCTTGATATTTTTAAAATCTGGATGTCGTTTTTCATCATGAATATATTTTGGCTGAGAAGTCTTTTTGTCAGTCGTTAATATATCCCAATGACCATCTTTTAATATTCTTGACCGACCTAAGCGATTAAAATCATAACCACACATTGGGCAGACACCATTTCTTAACTTTTCTTCACAGATTGGACATTTCTCGTATTTCATAGGCCCTGCTTTCTTACTGATTCGTTTTTATCTTATGGAAATGGTATCATATAATCTTAGTGTTTTCAAGAATTGCTCGACTTTATCTGTTATATATCAACAAAAAAATATGGCAGATTTCTCCACCATATCTTTTCTAAATTAAATTAATTTCCACATTTTCTGGAAATGCACGAAGGGTCATTGTATCTTTTCCATCATTTAGATAAATTTCAATAAATGTATTATCATAATATATCTCAATGTTTTTGAGTTCTTCTGACATGGAAACTTCTCTTTGAATTCCGTATTCTGTACTAAACTGATGCTTAAGCGTACTTCGGTCTGCAACTATATGTCCTGCTGCCCAGTCAATCTTAATACTTAGATGATCTTCTTGATCTCCGATCTGAATTTCTGAGATCTGTTTATCTGTCAGATTGATATACCATGTATCTTCTTCTGGTTTAATTCTTTTACTGTCTATATCAAGATGTGCATATTCATTCTTAATATTTTCTGGCACTTCCTGGCATAACTTTCCTTCTTTGATCGTTAAGAACCTTGGCATTGTCAGACTATGGATCCACATATCTTCTTTTGCATATGGGAGTTCCTGTGCCCCACACCCAAGCCACGCAAACATCATTGGTTGTCTGTCTTTTCCATAGAATACCTGTGGTGCATAAAAATCAAATCCTTTGTCGATCTCATCAAATGATTCCACATGAAATGTTTTATCTTCAAGATTTAACTCTCCGATAAAATATACACTGGAAAACTCATTGTGAAAACGTTCTCCCATTGGTGTACGTCCCATTAATGATAAGAATAAAACATCTTTTCCATCTATTTCAATGTAAGATGGACATTCATACATATAACCAAGCTCCAGGTCAATTCCTGTCAGTTCAATATTTCCCTGATATACCCAGTTTTCAAGATCTGTACTCTTATACAAAATCAATCTTGCCTGCCCATCGGTGCTTCCACCACCTAAAAGCATCCAGTATGCTCCTTCTTTTTCAAAGACAAATGGGTCTCTGATCTCCCCGATCAGTCCTTCTGGCTGTTCATCGATGATCGGATTGTTTGGAGATTTAAGAATTGTACCATCACTGTTCATAACTGCCATTGCCTGTTTTGGGATCTTTCCCTGTTCTGTCTTATAGTTTGCTGTGTAATAAAGATAAAGCTTACCATCTGCTTCTATGGAATTTCCTGAATAACATCCATTTTTCTCATATTCCTGATCTGGAATGAGCATCTGATCAGACCATTCCCATTTTACGAGATCTTTCGAGATCACATGTGCCCAGTGTTTCATTCCGTGTTCTGGTCCAAATGGAAACCACTGATAAAACACATGGTATTTTCCTCCAAAATACGCCAGTCCATTTGGATCGTTCACTAGTCCACATGGGGGATGAATATGATAGGATGGATGCCGTGGAGTATCTTTACAATACTCCATAAGCTCCTTTAAATATGCTTCATGGCTTTTTTGGATCGGTGTATATTTTTCTACATCTAAAAATTTCATATTATTCCCCGATCACGTCTTTTCCTGCTTTGACATTGATTCCTGTCTTAAATGCCACAGGTGTCTGGTTACCTTCATCCGTTTTGACAAATACGACGACTGGATTTAATCCTTTTGCTTCAATCTTTGCTTTGTCAAATTTGAGAATTGGCTGACCTTCCTTCACGTGTTGTCCTTTCTTTACAAGATATTCAAATCCTTCTCCATTCATGGATACTGTTTCGATTCCTACATGGATCAGAAATACACTATTGTTTGTTGTTCGGACACCGATGGCATGTTTTGAAGCTTCCATCACTGTACAGATTTCACCTTCTGCCGGCGCTAAGACTGTTTCACTTGTTGGGATGATCCCCACCCCGTCTCCTAATACTTTTTCAGAGAAGATTCCATCTTTTACATCTTCAATCGCAATAACTTTTCCGTCAACAACTGCTTTGACTGGTACTTTCGCTGTCTCATCAATTGTTAATGCAGATTCAGCTTCTTCCTCTTCTTCACCATGTGGAACACCTTTTGTTTTATTATAAATAACGATCAGTACGATTGGTACGATAAATGCGATCAGGTTTCCAATGACATAAAATACTAATTTATTTGGTACTACGATCAGAAGTCCTAATATTCCTGTTAATCCCTGTCCAATGGCTCTTACGCCTGCAAGTTTCATGAATGCTCCTCCACATCCAGCTCCTAAGCAAGAACATACAAATGGAATCACGGAATATTTTAAGTTTGCAGCAAAGATGGCTGGTTCTGAAATTCCTACTAATGTTGGAATGAAACTTGACATTGCGATATCTCTATCTTTAGAATGTTTCTTTGCTAACAAGTACATTCCGATGGCTCCACCACCCTGTGCAATGATTGATACAGACCAGATTCCCTGAATGTAGTTAAATCCTGTCGTAGCGATCAGATTTGCTTCAATTCCCTGAATCGCCTGATGTGTTCCTGTAACTACTAATGGCTGTAATAACGCTGCAAAGACAAATGCTCCAAATGCTCCGAAACTGTTGTATAAAACATCGATCACTGCTGCTAATCCGTTACCGATCATATTTCCAACTGGTCCGAATACTGTAAATAATGCTACGTTTGCAAAGAAAATAGTAATTGTTGGTACGAATACAAATGATACCACAGCTGGTACATATTTCTGTGCAATCTTTTCTACTTTAGACATAAACCATGCGGTTAAGATTGCTGGGAATACTCCACCCTGGAATGCAACTTTTGCAATTGCTAATGGTCCAAAATGCCAGTAACTTGCGGCAGATGGGTCTAATACGAATGTATTACGGTTTACAAGATCTGGATGTACCATAACGATTCCGACTAAGATACCAAGAATCGGATTCCCACCGAATCGTTTGACAGCACTATACATTACAAGGATTGGCAGATAATTAAATGTTGTTGCCATGATCGCTAAGAATTCTGCAATATCTGCAACAAGTTTGCTCTGATCTGCTAAGGATCCCTCTAATCCAAATAATCCATTGGCTGTCAATAATGCTTTGACACCAGTCAGGATCGCTGCTGCAACAAATGCTGGAATGATCGGAATAAATATATCAGAGAATACTTTGAATCCCTGCTGTAATTTTCCCATCTTGCTCATTCCTTCTGCCTTGGCATCAGACTGAGACATTTCTTTGACACCTGTTAATTCAATAAATGCATCATAGACATTGTTAACTGTTCCTGTTCCGAAAATGATCATCAGCTGCCCACTATTAAATAAGACACCTTTAACACCTTCGATATTCTCTAATGCTTTACGGTCATATTTTGTTTCATCATTTAAAATCAGTCGAAGTCTTGTCACACAATGTGTCGCACCTTTGATGTTACTGATCCCACCAACGTGATCTACCACATCTTGTGATATTTTTTTGTAATCCATCTATACTTGTCTCCTTTATTTCTCTCTTTTTATTTGTTTATTTTTGTTGCTATTTTTGTGTTTTTCGCTTCTAGTGTACCATCTGTCACTGTCAGTGCCAATCCATTTCCTGGATGATCACATAATCTTGCATTTAATGCCGTTCCATTAATATATAATGTTGAAATATCCTGGTCTATGATCAGACAGATTTCATATTCTTTGTCTGCTTCCAATTTGATCGGACGCTCAAGTCCAATGTTAAAGCACTGATACCATGGATAATTTGGACATTTGTTAAAGACAACTTTATTTTCTTCCACAAAGAATCTGTATTCATATGAAACTTCTGTTTCTTCATCTTTGTAAAATCTGATAGAAAATTCTTTCGTTCCTTCTTCAAATTTTACAGTTGTTTTGAATGCTGCGATGCTTCCTGTATCTTCACAAAGAAGTGTTTCTTCTTTTGTGTCAATCGTTTTCATACAAGGGTTAAATAAATCTTTCCAACCATCGAATGCTTCCATCATCTGGTCTACCGGTTTTACCCCAAGTGTTCCATCTTCTTTCTGGAATACTTCGTGTGGCACGAAAGTTCCTCCCCACAAGTATGCGTTCTTGTCATCGTTATCGATTCTTGTTGGCACCCATCCAAAAAGTACTCTTCGTTCTCCATCAAATGCTGTACGTCCTGCATAGTATGCTCTACCGTCAAATGCATCATCAAATGGTGCTTCCCAAGGCCCGTATAGGTTCTTGCTTCTTCTGTAATGGATTTTATTACCCTCACTGTATTCTGAGAATACAAGATACCACCAGTCTCCCATCTTAAAGATCTCTGGCATCTCAAACATTGTGTAGATTCCTGGTGCCCAGAAATCTCCTTTAAATTCCCATTTCTTTAAATCTTTTGATGTGAAATGTACGAGACGTCCTGTCTGTTTTCTCTTATCTTCTCCCTTTCTTGCTCCAAGGATCAACAGATATTCTTCTCTTTCCTCATCCCATAGGACAAATGGATCTCTCCAGTTTCTCTTATCATATCCTTCCTGTGGAGGAATCTCTAATGCTTCTTTCGATTTCTCCCATGTGATCCCATCTTTGCTTGTAGCGTGAAGCAATGTCTGTGATGTCTTTCCTGCCTTTAAGAATTCTCTATTATATCCTGTATAAAATGCATGAAATCCTGCCTCTGTTTCAAAAACACTTCCTGCATAGATGAACTGATCTGCTTCTTCATCCGTTCCACGCTTTAAGCTTTCTCCATAGTCTTTGTAATCTACAAAATCTTTTGTTGTTGCTAATGCCCAACCGAATGGTTCTCCAAAAGGTCCTGGATTTCTTGTATCTCTCTGATGATATACATAAAACTGACCTTCTTTTCCATAAGGCATAATATCTCCTACCCAAATACCTTCTGGCTGATAATATAACTGATACATAATTTAATCCTTTCTTTGATTTACCTTGTTGCTTTCTATGGCTTTATTATATGTCAAACGTTTTCATATGTCAATCGTTACCATATTAATTTTTGCACAAAATATTTGGGTGATTTTTGGTAGTTTTGCATAAAACTTATCTTATTTTGTACGTTCTAGCATATTTTTAGGCATCAAAAAAGGAAGAGTAGTATTTTCTCTTCCTTTTTTATTCTCTGTTATGTTGTCTGTCCTTCCAGTAATTTTACTGGAAGATCCATGCAGCTTTCTGCTGTTTTTCCTTCAATCAGATCGATCAGCTTATCCACCGCTACCTTTGCAATCTGTTTAACTGGCTGCTGGATCGTTGTCAGTTCTGGAACAAATCCTAAAATCTGCTTTGTTCCATCTACTCCGATGATCTTTAGATCTTTCGGAATATTGATTCCTTTTTGCCTTGCGACATGAAGTGCAATCACTGCAAGCGAATCATCTCCTGCAAAAATACCGTCAATCTCAGGGTGTGCATTTAACATATCATAAATAAGTTTTTGCTTCTCCACATTCTCCATGATGAACGGTACTTCTAAAATCATCTGAGGAAGCCCTACTTTCTCCATCTCTTGAATATAAGCCTGACTTCGATTGTTACCTGGCATCTTTAATTTACTGTTTCCTCGGATACATAAAATGTGCTGACATCCTTTATCGATCAAATGTCTAGTTGCCATCTGCCCTGCTGCATAGTTATCACATGAAACGACTGGAATATGTTCTCCAAGATAACGGTCAATTCCTACGACTGGCATCTTTAACTTGGAGTATGTCTCTACGACTGCGTTATGTGTTCCAACGATCATTCCATCTACCTGATTGCGTCTTAGCATATCAATATAGGCTTTCTCTGTATCCATCTGATTTTTGCTGTTACACAGAAGCATCTTATAATTTTTCTGTGATAAATAATATTCTATCTGTTCTACAACTTCTCCATGAAATGGTGATGTTACAGTAGGAACGATAACCCCGACAAAATACGTTCTGTTATTTAACAACGCTCTGGCAATCTCATTTGGATAATAATTGATCTCTTCCATAGCATCATATACTTTTTTTCTTGTTTCTTCGCTGATGTATCCTCGGTTATTTAATACCCTGGATACTGTTGTGGGAGAAACTCCCGCTACTTTTGCCACATCTTTTATTCCAGGTTTCATTCCATACCTTCCATTTCTAACTTATTCTTAAAGTATCCCATCTTCTCGAAGCAGCTTTCCTACTTCTACATATTCTTCTCTGCTTCCCTCAAGATATTTGATCTCGTCCTCTGTCAATGTACGTTTGACTCTTGCTGGACTTCCCATAACTAAAGATCTATCTGGGATCACTGTATTTTGTGTTACAAGACTTCCTGCCCCGATCAAGCAGTGATTACCGATCTTTGCTCCATTCATAACAACAGATCCCATCCCGATCATGGAATTATCTCCGATCTGGCATCCATGGATCACGCTGTTATGTCCAACTGTCACTCCATCGCCGATTTTTACACTATTCCCTTCATCTACATGGATCGTACAATTTTCCTGTATATTACTCTGATTTCCGATCACAATAGACTCTTCTCCTTCACAGCGCATTGCTGTAAAGAACAGTACCGTAGATTCTTCTCCTATAGTAATATTCCCAACTAAAACAGTTTCTTTTGCTACTTTTGCTGAATCAGCGATCTTTGCCTGTTTGTAATTCATGTTCTATCTCCCGATATTCTTCTTATTGCTCTTCTGAGAGTAGTTCATTCTTCCTTCTTTCCAACCCTTCTTGTCTGTCTTATCCCAGTCTAGGTTGTCTCCGAAGATATATCTTGTCATCCATAATAAGCTGACCGTTGGAACCACTACCCATAATACTCTGTATTCAAGTTCCATTAAAAATGGTAAAAATGCCAGTCCTGCTGCGTGGATCAGTAAGATCACTGCCCATGCGATGATCAGCCAGTAACCGATCTTAAATGCTTCTGGCATATCTCTTCCCATTTCTTTTCCAAAATAAAAACGTTCTGCTGATAAAATGGCGGCAGCTAATACTGTCATGATCACACACATTTTATAGAATACGTTACCATCCATATATTGTCCTAAAAACATTCCGATCAATGATACGATAAACATCAGGATCAGAACAGCCCAGAGAACCTTTTCAAGCTTACTTGTTACTTTGTTTGTTGTTACTTTTTCTTTCTTCATCTTGTATAACCTCAATCTCTACTTTCTATCAGAAGCAGTTTTCCTTCACTAAATGAAATGATTCCTTCTTCTGCTTCTAATTCATTACTGATCGCGAGCGATTGCTCAAACACTAATGTATGGTCTTTTAATGGATATTTAAATCCTGTTAGTGTGACACCTCGTGCCTCATATATTGGTATCAAGGATACATATTTACCAAACTGGTCTTTCTTTGATATTGTATCTTCATGATTTAAAACCCTGATACGATTGTTTGCATCAACAAGTTCTGCCTTCACACCTTTGCTGTGTGCGTAAAACAACTGTCCGAAATTGCCCATAACATGATCGAGTCTTGTTCCAGTTCCACCTATCATAAGGATTTCATCTGCACCTGTCTCAATTGCTTTTTGTATTGCAAGTCCTGTATCAGTATCGTCTTTTTCACATGGTACGATAATCTTCTTGTCTGTTGAAAATTCTTGCATTATATCCTTACTGCAACTGTCAAAATCACCTAAAATAATATCTGGTTTTATATTCAGTCTCTTAGCATAAAGCAGTCCTTTATCAGCTGTAATAACCTGATCTGGGTTCCATTTACTGATATAGTCTTTCGCGAAATTTTCTTCGACTGTTCCGCCTGTTAAAATCAATACTCGCATTACCATTTTCTCTTTTCTTTTAGTTCTGTATAAATATTTACATAATTATCATAACGGATCTTTGAGATCTTTCCTTCTTCCAATGCCTTTTTCACTCCACAGTCTGGTTCATGTGTATGACTGCATCCCTGGAATCGGCATTCATCTTCATATGGTGCGAATTCCTGAAAATAGTCTTTGATCTCATCTTCTTCAAACATATGAATGAATAAAGAACTAAACCCTGGGGTGTCTAGGACATACGTATCTTTCTCGATACGTATCAGCTCTGAATGTCTTGTTGTATGACGCCCTCGCTTGATCTTCTCACTGACTTCCCCTGTTTCCATCTGTGCCTCTGGCTGCAGAAGGTTCATCAAAGATGATTTTCCGACCCCCGATGGTCCAGCAAGAACCGTCGTCTTACCGTGGATCAGTTCCCTGATCTCATCAATTCCTTCTTCTTCCTTAACGCTGATAAAACGAACGATATGTCCACAGTTTTCGTAGACTTTCTCTAATAATTTCAGTTCTTTTTCTTTTGCAAGATCTACCTTGTTAAAGCAGACGATCACAGGAACATCCTGTTTCTCCATCATCATCAGAAAACGATCTAACAGATTATAATTTGGCTTTGGATTCTTTGCTGCAAATATGATCAGTGCCTGATCTACATTTGACACAGCTGGACGGATCAGCTCGTTATGTCTCTCATAGATCTTTGTAATATTTCCTTCCTGCTCTGCCTCATCTAAAATATCGATTTCTACATTGTCTCCGACTAACGGTTTCATCTTCTTGTTTCGGAAGATTCCTTTTGCCTTACATTCATATAATTTATCTTCTGTCTGTACGTAATAAAATCCTGCGATTCCTTTTATGATCTTTCCTTGCATGAAATATCTCCTGCACCTGCTTTTCCTTTATTCTTCATCTGTTGTTGTTGATTCTTCATCCGCTGTTGTCGCTGTCTGACGAGGTCCAAGACTGACATAGATCCCAACGGCTGTTCCCTTCTTAACCTTGCTTCCAGAACTGATCCTCTGACGAATGACAAGTCCTTTTTCCACACTGTCACTATATTCTGTTAAAACACTTCCCAATGATAATCCGAATCTTTGCAGTTCCTGACTTGCTTCAGATTCCGTGTAATAACGAAGATTTGGAACGCTGACCGTCTGATCTTCCTTCTTGCCTTTGCTGACTGTGATCACAACAGTTGTATTTTTCGAAACTTTACTTCCATGTGATGGAGTCTGAGAGATAACTTCTCCTTTCGCAACATCATCACTGTAAGCTTCTTTTATTGAGACTTTGAGTCCTGCTGCTTTTAATTCACTCTGTGCACCAGACTTCGTCTTACTTCGCACATCAGGTACTGAAACTTTATCTTCGATCTTCTGTCCTTTGCTCACAACTAACTTGATCGTTTTTCCTTCTTCTAATTCCGTATCGCTTTCTGGATCTTGCTGCATGACCAGTCCTTTTGCATACGTATCGGAATATTCTTCTGTCACGTTGATCTTGAACTTGTTATCAATCGCCTCTCTAGCTGCTTCTAAAGACAATCCGATATAATTATCAACTGTGTATTTTTCTGTAGTATTGTGATGTTTGGCTTCTGTTGTTGCTGCGATCGTACTTTGTGTTGTTGATTTTCCTGATTTGAATAATCCAGAACTTTTGACAACAAATACGACAATAGAAATCAAAATGATCGCACCTACCACTGCTGCAAGAACAATGACAAGTTTCTCGATCTTTGAGTTCATTCCTGTTTCTTCTTCCTCATCATCCTCTTCCAGATATGCATTGCTATCTGAATCTTCCACAGGCTGTGTGTCATCATTTGTCTGGATTCTCTGTTTCAGTTCGTTCTGATCGATCATGATCGTTGGAGAATCATCGATCGTTGGAACAATTCCCACATATTCACCAGAAGTATCTTCAAACACGAGTTTCAGATCTGCGATCAATTCATCTGCTGTCTGATAGCGGTCTTCTGGCTTCTTCATTGTACATTTTAAAATGATCTTCTCTAAACTGTCTGGAATTCCATCTCTGACCTGACTTGGCGGTGTGATCTCATTCTGCAGATGCATCAATGCGATCGTTACACCATTTTCATGATCAAATGGCACATGTCCTGTTACCATCTCATACATCGTGATACCTAAAGAATAAATATCACTTTTTTCATCACAGAATCTTCCTTTTGCTTGTTCTGGAGAAATGTAATGCACAGATCCCATCGCTGTTGCTGTTGATGTAACGGTATTGCTGCTTGTTGCCTTCGCAATTCCAAAGTCTGTGACCTTTACATTTCCAATCTCTGAAACTAAAATATTCTGTGGTTTAATATCTCTATGAATAATATGATTCTTATGGGCATGTGAGATCGCTGACGCGATCTGCAGGGAAATCTCTACCGTCTCCTTCGGAGATAAATACCCTTTTCTTCGGATATATTCTTTCAGAGTCATCCCTTCTGCAAGCTCCATAACAATATAATTGATCCCATCTTCAATTCCAACATCGTATACATTCACGATATTAGGATGAGACAGCCTTGCAACTGCCTGTGCCTCTGTCTCGAATTTCTTTAAAAATTTCTCATCTTCTACGTATTCACTTTTTAAAACCTTCACTGCGACGTTCCGGTTTAATTTATGATCTTTCGCCATATAAACGTCTGCCATTCCACCGCTTCCAACGCGCTTTAGCACTTCATAACGGCCTGACAGCATCGTGCCAATCTCTAACATCTATCATTCACCTCATCTCTTTAAATCCACAATTACCAATGAAATATTGTCTTTTCCTCCGTACTCGTTCGCACGGGTGATCATCTGGTTGACCTTATTGGCAATCTGACTGTGCTCAAGAAGAAGTTCCTTCAATTCTTCGTCGGATATCATATTGGAAAGTCCATCACTGCACAAAAGCAAATATCCATCTTTGGCATCAAACTCAAAGAAATCTGGTGTCGCCATTACGGTACCTAGTGCTCTTGTGATGACATTCTTCTTTGGATGGAATCTTCCTTCCTCTCTTTCCATGATTCCTGCATGAATCAGTTCTTCCACATAAGAATGATCCACTGTAATCTGTGTTAATTCTTGATTTCCATAATATAATCTACTATCACCAATATTCATAACCGTTACTTTGCCATCAGAGATGGTTGCTGCAACGAATGTTGTTCCCATTCCCCTATATTCTTCATTACTCTGGCTTTCTGCGATCATTTCCTGATTCACAGACGCAATGGATGATTTCATTAATTCGATCGGATCGGTCTGTTTCGATTCCTCGATCAGCTGTACAAATCGTTCCACTGCAAAAGAGGAGGCATGCCCACCGGCACGGTGTCCTCCCATTCCATCTGCCACGATATAAAGATTTTTTAAGTTTCCAACAGGCTGGTCATGAAAGAAAATCCTATCCTGATTCTCTGTCCTTACCTTGCCTATATGTGAAGCTCCTACGGATCGCATATCGTTCTCCTTTACAATCTTGACTGCAGTTTTTTTCTTCTAAGCTGTCCACAGGCCGCATTGATATCTGCGCCCATTTCTCTTCTTATGGTAACATTTACACGATTTTTTTCAAGTATCTTTTTAAATTCCATAACGGATTTCGGCATAGATTGCTTAAAATCACGCTCTTTGATCGGATTAACTGGAATCAGGTTTACATGACATGGAAACCCTTTCAATCTGCCTGCTAATTCTTCTGCATGAACTGGCTGGTCATTAACCCCTGCCACAAGGCTGTATTCAAATGTCATCCTACGGTTTGTCTCTTTAAAATAATAATGACATGCATCTAGCAGCTCATCGATTGAATATTTCATTGCGATCGGCATCAGTCCTCTTCTCATCTCATCATTTGGTGAGTGAAGAGAAATGGCCAATGTGATCTGTAAATGTTTCTGAGCAAGTTCTTTGATCTTTGGCACGATTCCGCACGTTGAGATCGTAATATTTCTCTGACTGATATTTAATCCATCCTCTGATGTGATCAGTTCTAAAAATCTCAATACGTTATCATAATTATCCATCGGTTCCCCTGTTCCCATCATGACAACATTGGATACTCTTTCTTCTGTATCTCTTTGAATATAATAAATCTGTGAAAGCATTTCAGATGGCGTCAGATTACGATCTAATCCTCCAAGCGTAGATGCACAAAACTTACATCCCATACGGCACCCTGCCTGAGATGAAATACAGACAGAATTTCCATGTTTATACTTCATCAAAACACTTTCGATAATATTCCCATCATATAACTCAAATAAGTATTTTCTTGTACCATCGATTTTTGAAATAAAGCAGTCTACAGGTTTTACACCATAAATCTCCTGCGTCTGTTCGATCTTTTCTTTTAATTTTTTTGGTACATTATTCATCTCATCAAGAGACAGAGCAAGATGTTTGTGAAACCATTCATAAATCTGTTTTGCACGGAATTTCTTCTCACCAATGGATTCCATATATTCCTGCATCTCTTGAAGTGTCATTGATTTTAAATCCATAACTTTATTTTCTCCTTAATTTACCAATAAAGAATCCATCACATGGATGTATTCCTGGCAACAACTGAATAAATCCTTCTTGGGCAGTTTCAATCTTTAGATCCTTTGGCAGTTCTTTTGTAATATCAACTGCTTCAAAATCAAAGTGATCAAGAATCCATCGGAAATTTTCTTCATTCTCTGCTGGATTGATCGTGCAGGTACTATAGATCAATGTACCTCCATGCTTGACATATTGCACTGCATTCGCAAGAATCTCTCGCTGCAACTTCACAAGATCCTTCATGCCTTCTTCTGAAATGTGGTATTTAATATCATTTTTCTTTCCCATGATTCCAAGTCCTGAACATGGTACATCTGCGATCACAACATCCGCAGCCTCAATATGTTCTTCATCCAACACTCTCGCATCAAATACTTCGGATTCCATATTCGTAAACCCAACACGGTCGATGTTATCTTCGATCAGATCTGTCTTGTATTCCGTTAGATCCCTTGATAACACTCGCCCGCTTCCCTTCAGCTGATCTGCAACATATAAGGACTTACCACCTGGTGCACTGCAAAGATCCATCACAAACTGCTCTTTCTGGACACTGGCAAGTTTGGCACACAACATGGAACTTTCATCCTGTACATAACAACTTCCTTCACGAAATACTTTCAAACGATACAAAAAATCATAATCTGAAATCTGCACTGCATTTTCGATCAAACTTCCATCTTCTACTGTAACGCCTTCTGCTTCCAGTTCTTTTCTGACAGCTTCTTTCCCACCCTTGGAGATCAGACAACATAATGTTGTTTTTCTCTCTTCCAGATAAGAAGCTATGATCTTCTCTACTGTTTCGTTATCATATGTCTTCTGAAAGAATTTTATGATCCATTCTGGAATAGAATAAGCAACTGATAAATATGTCTCAAGATTCTTCTCTCTTGATGGATATTGGATCTCATCTTTCTTCCTTGAAATATTACGAAGTACACCGTTCACAAAACCTGATAATCGAGAAAATCCTCGTTTCTTTGCAAGTTTCACTGCCTCATTACATGCAGCAGAATCTGGAACCTGATCCATATAAAGAATCTGATAGATTCCCATACGAAGCAATGCACGGATCAGTGGTTTACATTTTCTGATCTTCGTCTTTGAGAACTGATCTGCAACATAGTCGATCGTGATCTGACGCTCTAAAGTTCCTTCCACCAGTCTTGTAAAAAATGCGCGGTCTCTTTTTTCAGAAAACTGGTATTTTTCTAATACATTTGAAATTGCGATGTGTGATAATTCTTCTTTTTTATCTACTTTGATCAGTACATCCAATGCACATTCTCTCGGATTTTGCATCGTATCATTCTCCTAATTTTGTTCCGGCTTCTACTTGATATCCAAGTAAAAATGCCTGTACCTGCATACGTTTCTTTCCTGCCAGCTGAATCTCATGAAGTGCAAGATCATTGCTTCCTGTTGCTACGATGATCTCTTTTTTGTTGACTTCTACGATCGTTCCTGGTTCTTCTTTACTCTGTGCATCAAGCACATCTGCTTCCCAGACTTTCATTGTCTTTCCATCTAAGGATGTATAAGCACTTGGCCATGGATTCATTCCACGGATCAGACATTCGATTTCTCTTGCTGATTTTGTGAAATCAATCTGTCCCATATCTTTACTTAGCATTTTTGCATAACAGCTTTCTTCGTCATTTTGTTTTTCTCTGACGGCTGTTCCATCTTCTAATTTCTTTAATGTTTCTAATAATAAATTTGCTCCTAATACCATCAATTTATCATGCAGAGAACCAGCTGTTTCTTTCTTATCTAAAACAACTTCTGCTTTATCGATCATATCTCCGGTATCTAATCCTTTTTCCATATACATGGTTGTGATTCCTGTCTTTTCTTCTCCATCAAGGACTGCCCACTGGATCGGTGCTGCTCCTCTGTATTTTGGAAGGAGTGATCCATGAACATTGATACATCCATACTTTGGAATATTTAAGATACTTTCTGGTAAAATCTGTCCATAAGCAACAACAACGATCACATCTGGGTTGAGGTTTTTTAACTCTTCAATGAATTCCTCATCTCTGGCTCTCTGTGGCTGATATACTGGGATATCATATTCCACTGCTTTTTCTTTGACTGGAGGAAACTGCATCTTCTTTCCTCTACCTCTTTGTTTATCCGGCTGTGTCACAACAGCAAGCACTTCATGGTGATCGATCAGTGCCTGCAGTGTTGGTACTGCGAACTCCGGTGTTCCCATAAATACTGCTTTCATCTTATTCTACCTCTTCCATCGTGACGTCTCTTGCTGGTTCTTCTGCTACATCTGGATATAAAATTCCATCCAAATGGTCTGTTTCATGGCAGAGCGCTCTTGCAAATAATCCAAATCCTTCTACTGTGATCGGATTCATATCTTCATCAAATGCTTCACAGATCACATGATCTGGACGTTTCACAACTGCTACTTTTCCTGGAAGGCTTAAACATCCTTCTTCTCCTACCTGCTCTCCTTCTTTCAGTGTGATCACTGGATTGACAAGAGTTACACATTCTCCCTCTTCTCCAGTATCAATAACTACGATTCTTTTTAAGATTCCCACCTGCGGTGCTGCAAGACCAACACCCATTGCTTCATACATTGTATCATACATATCTTCTACTAATGTATGCATTCTTGGTGTCATTTCTTTTACTTCTTTACATTTTTTTCTTAAAACATCGTCTCCTAATACTCGAATCTGTCGAATTGCCATAATTGTTCTCCCTTTCTTTTAATAACTGTTCATTGGGTTAAAATCAAAATTGACCAGTAAATTTTTCCTGATCTTATTTAAATCGATCCACTGTTCCAGACGGTTCTTTGCTTTCACCAGTGTCTCGTAATCTTTATTCTTAATATATATTACTTTGCGGTATTGATCATTGATCTTGCCAAATCCTGCCTCGCTCGGCCCGATCACCATCAGATCCATATGTTTTACCACATTTGCCATCGCATCCATTACTTTATCAAGCCATGCTTTATCTTCTCCTGATGCAAATACGACCAACATCTGCCATTCTGGTGGATATCTCATCAAGCTTCGGTAGCTGATCTCTTCTTTGTAAAATGCGTGATAATCCTGTTTGGCTGCAGTCTGGATACTGTAATGTTCTGGGGAATATGTCTGGATCACTACTTCTCCTGGTTTGTCGCCTCTTCCTGCTCTTCCCGCAGCCTGTGTCAATAACTGGAATGTTCTTTCTCCTGCCCGGTAATCATTGGCATGCAGGGAAAGATCTGCTGCCAAAACTCCTACCAATGTTACATTCGCAAAATCATGTCCTTTGACGATCATCTGTGTTCCCACTAAAATATCTGCTTCTCCATCAGAAAATGCCGATAAGATCTGTTCATGACTATTTTTTCTCTTCGTTGTATCCATATCCATACGAAGCACTTTTGCTTGTGGAAATTCTTTGTATAATGCAGCTTCCACTTTCTGGGTTCCAAGACCGAATGTTCCAATATACGGGCTTCCACACTCTGGACAAACCTTCAGCATCGGCTGTTCATATCCGCAATAATGGCAGCGCAGTCTTCCATCTCTGTGATATGTCATAGAAATATCACAATGAGGACATTCCATGACATGACCACAGCTTCTGCATGAAACGAATCCCGCATAACCACGCCGGTTTAAGAACAACATGATCTGTTCGCCTTTATTCAAACGATCCTTTATCAGTTCTTTCAGTCTTCGGCTGAACATGCTGCGGTTTCCCGCTTTTAATTCTTCTCTTAGATCTTCAATATAGACTTGCGGTAACACTGCTTCTTTGGCTCGTTTTGTCAACTCCCACAGCCGATAAGTCCCATCCAGTGCATGTTTATAACTCTCAACTGATGGTGTTGCCGAACCTAAGATCACCGATGCACCTTCCATCTGTGCTTTCTTGATCGCAACTTCTCTTGCATGGTATTTGGGAGTTTGTTCACTCTTGTAACTGCCTTCATGTTCCTCATCGATCACAATCAGTCCAAGATTCGGAAATGGAACAAACAATGCAGATCGTGGTCCAATGATCACATCCACGTCTCCCCTCTGTGCACGAAGCCACTGATCGTATCTCTCACCTTTGGATAATCGTGAATTCAGAATTGATACACGCTCTCCAAATCGTTTGGTAAACCTTGTAACCGTCTGATAAGTCAGTGCGATCTCTGGGATCAGGACGATTGCCTGTTTTCCTTGTTTGATCACTTCTTCGATCGCTGCGAGATAAACTTCTGTCTTCCCACTTCCTGTGATTCCATGTAAAAGATAGGTTTTGTGGTTTTCTCTTAAAAAATCTTCCCGAAATTCATCGATCAGTTCCTGTTGCTGTTCATTTAACACATGCACTCCTGCTTTTGCTATACTGAACTCTCCAGGATTCCGGTAATAATATTCTGTCACAACATGAAGAATTCCTTCTCTTTCCATGCTGTCTACTGTACTTTTTGAAATCTTTAGATCTTTCGATGCCATTTCCCATGAGATCTTCCCATGGTCTAATAAAGCTGCAAGAAGTCTTGCTTTCGCCACATAATGCTTACTGAAATATTCATCAAGCATCGCTGGTCCATGCACTTTCTCAATGCATAGCTCAATGTATTTTCTCGCTTTTCGTGCAACTTTTTCCTGCACTGGAAGTACGGTTTTTAATGCCTGGATCATTGTTGATCCATAATTCTCTCTAATCCACGCAGCTAACTCGATCATATTTGACTCCACACCAACATGATCCGTCTCAATCCTTAAGATTTCTTTGACTTTACTCTCATCATAATCAACTGTCCGTGAAAGGTTGACTACATATCCCGTCTGTTCCTTATTAGAACGTCCAAATGGGACAACGACTTGCTGTCCCACCCGAATATCCTTGATCATGGAAAAAGGCACCTTATAGGCAAACACCTTATCCAGTGCCTCATGTGAAATATTAATAATTATATCCGCATATAATTTTTCCATAGATTATTTGATTACGTGACCTTTCTCTCTTAAAACTTTGACCACTTTATCTACTTTCTCACGGCAGATCTCATGGCTTCTTGCCTCAACCATAACACGTACTAATGGTTCTGTTCCACTCTCACGTACAAGAATTCTTCCTTCATCTCCAAGTTCTGCTTCTACTTCCTTAACTGCTTTCTGTACGTCTTCATCTGCCTGTGCAACTGCTTTGTCATATACACGGACATTTTCAAGGATCTGTGGGAAGATCTCAACGGGTTCTGCTAACTGTGCAAGGCTTTGTTTCTGCTCGATCATTGCTTCCATGATCTTTAAGGATGTTAAAATACCATCTCCTGTTGTTGCAAACTTGCTGAAAATGATATGTCCAGACTGTTCTCCACCTAATGCGTGACCATTCTTCACCATATTCTCATTAACATATTTGTCTCCAACAGCAGTCTTCTCATAAGCAATTCCTGCTGCATCAAACGCTTTATATAATCCAAGATTGGACATTACAGTTGTAACAACTGTATTATTGTTCAAGTCTCCGTGTTTCTTCAGATACTGTCCACATACATAAAGGATCAGATCTCCATCGACAACCTGTCCATTCTCATCGACTGCGATACAACGGTCTGCATCTCCATCATATGCAAATCCAACATCTAAGTGGTTTTCTTTTACATATCCCTGTAAGATCTCGATATGTGTAGATCCACAGTTTGTATTGATATTTGTTCCATCTGGTTCATTATTGATCACATGTGTCTCTGCACCAAGTGCTTTAAATACATTCTCTGCGATCGCAAATGAGCTTCCGTTAGAGCAGTCTAATCCGACTTTGACACCTTTAAATGATCTTGTTGCTGTAGAGATCAGATATCCGATATAATGATTTCTTCCGGCTGCATAGTCTTTTGCTCGTCCAATCTCTTTCTTTGTTGCAAATGGGATTTCATGGATTTCCCCATCAATATATGCTTCGATCTCATTTTCAACTTCTGCTTCCATCTTATGCCCTTTGGCATTGATCAATTTGATCCCATTATCATAGTATGGATTGTGGCTTGCTGAGATCATGATCCCGCAGTCAAACTGTTCTGTTCTTACGACATAAGCCACACTTGGTGTCGTTGTTACATAAAGCATATATGCATCTGCTCCAGATGCTGTCAATCCTGCTACTAAAGCATTCTCAAACATATAGCTGCTTCTTCTTGTATCCTTACCGATGACAATCTTTGCTCTGCTACTTGACTTCTGGTTAAAATACCATCCAATATAACGTCCGACTTTATATGCATGTTCTACAGTTAAATTTATATTTGCTTCTCCACGGAACCCATCTGTTCCAAAATATTTTCCCATCTTAATACTCCTTGCATCGTATTGTTTTTGTTTTTACCACCTGACATTATACCATGATTACGATCGTCTATCAAATATAGAATCAATGAAGTTTTTCTTAAATATCTGCTTCTTTTCTAAGCCCGATCAGTTCTTCTCTTGTTACATTTCCTGTTTCCAATGCATTTTTCCTCATAACTTTATAAAATTCTGCCCATGTTGTATTCACATACGGATTCACATATAAAACTCCTACAATCCCAAATGTGATCGTTGATAACAGATTCCATCCGATAAATGACAGATCAAGTACGAATGCATTCCATTTTTCTCCATCCATCATATTTTTACTGATCTCAAACGCTCTCTTCCTTGATATCCGAGGGTTTTCCGCAAGAATGTATGGGATCATTTTATATTCATAACTTTTCACGATTCCTGGTATAATTAAACACAACGTCCACAGCACTGTATAAAGATCCCTGCAAAAGATCGTAGCAACATTTCTTAAGTATGCACCATTGAGGAATCCATCAACGATCAATGCGATTCTTGTCTTATGTTCGCTGTTCTCCTCATAAAAACGACAGCCTCCAACTTCAAACAGGTTTCCTACAAAAATCTTAAACAACAAACCTACACTAAAGGCTGTTATGATCAAGATCAGAATAAATGACACATACATTCCATTATACATCGGACCTATCAGATTTTTATAGATCATATCACCTGCAACTCCAAAAAACGAAAATAATGTTTGTATCAAATTTGATGCCGCATCACCATTTCCTGCTGCTATATTACTTCCTTCCTGCAGGGAACCATTCCCTGCTGCATTACCAGTTCCTCCCGTTAATGCTGTCACTACAAGTGTTGCAAGCACAACGATCCAATAATTGCGATGCAGTGCTGCCTTCCCTCGTTCCTTCAATTCACTTCTTGTCCACATATTCATTCACCTCTCCTTTTTGTAAATTGTTTTGATCCTAAAATCATTTTCATCATAACACAAAAGCAGTACACCTGCTACAAAAACAAGTGTACTGCTTTTTATTCTTGGTTTATTATGCTTAAAAGAAAATCTATTTTACAAATTCTTTTACCTTGGCAGCGATACTGTCACCATCTAATCCGAATTCTTTGATCAGTTCTACTGCTGGTCCTGAATGTCCGAATACGTCATTCACACCGATCTTTAATACTGGTGTTGGAAGTTGTTCAGATAATACATCACATACAGCACTTCCTAATCCACCGATCACAGAATGTTCTTCTACTGTAACAACTTTACCAGTTGCTTTCGCTGCTTCTAATACAAGTTCTGTATCTAATGGTTTTACAGTTGCCATATTGATCACCTGAGCATTGATTCCTTCTGCTGCTAATTTCTCAGCTGCATCTAAGGATTCAGCAACACATAATCCATTAGCAATGATCGCTACGTCTGTTCCTTCTCTTAAGACTTTACCTTTTCCGATCTCGAATTTGTAATCTTCATCGTTGATCACTGGTACAGCCAGACGTCCGAATCTCATATAAACAGGTCCTTCCATCGCTGCTGCAGCTTTTACTGCTGCTTTTGCTTCAATATCATCAGATGGAACGATCACTGTCATTCCAGGGATTGTACGCATTAATGCAATATCTTCACAACACTGATGTGTAGCTCCGTCTTCACCTACGGAAATACCACCATGAGTAGCTCCGATCTTAACATTTAAATGTGGATATCCAACAGAGTTTCTTACCTGCTCGAATGCACGTCCTGCTGCAAACATCGCAAAACTACTTGCAAATGGAGTCATTCCTGCTGCTGCAAGTCCAGCAGCGATACCGATCATATTACATTCTGCGATACCACAATCAATATGTCTTTCTGGAAAAGCTTTCTTAAACATTCCTGTTTTTGTTGCAGCGGCTAAGTCAGCATCTAAAACTACAACATTAGGGTTTTCCTGTCCTAATTCAACTAAAGCATTACCATAGCTTTCTCTTGTCGCAATCTTCTTTACTTCTGCCATCTTACTCGCCCACCTTTTCTAATTCTTCCAGTGCCTGTTTACATTGTTCATCATTTGGTGCAGAACCATGCCATGAAACCTGATTCTCCATAAAGGATACACCTTTACCTTTGATCGTCTTCATAATGATCGCTGTTGGTTTTCCTTTGCATTCTTTTGCCTGTTTGAACGCATCAGCGATCTGATCAAAGTCGTGACCATCAATTTCAACCACATTAAAGTTAAATGCTTCGAATTTAGCTCCGATTGGATATGGAGAGTTTACATCTTCAATATTACCATCAATCTGTAATCCGTTGTTATCAACGATAACTACTAAATTGTCAAGTTTTCTGGATCCTGCAAACATTGCAGCTTCCCATACCTGTCCTTCCTGGATCTCACCATCACCAAGAAGTGTATATGTACGATAGTCTTTATTCTGAAGTCTTGCAGCAAGCGCCATACCAACTGCGGCAGAGATTCCCTGTCCTAATGATCCACTAGACATATCTACACCTGGAATCTTCTTCATATCAGGATGTCCCTGTAAGTAAGATCCTACATGTCTTAATGTTAACAGATCTTCTTTTGGGAAAAATCCTCTTTCTGCTAATGTTGAGTAATATCCAGGAGCTACATGTCCTTTAGATAATACGAAACGATCTCTGTTTTCATCTTTTGGATTCTTAGGATCAACGTTTAACTCAACAAAATATAAATATGTAAATACATCAGCTGCTGATAAAGATCCACCCGGATGTCCGGATTTGGCAGCATGTGTTGACTTAATGATACCTTTGCGAACCTCATTTGCTGTTTTCTTTAATTCTGCGGTTGTCATTGTATCTACCACCCTTTCTTATTCTCCGAATACTGCTTTGTAATCTGCCTGGAATTTAGCAATTCCCTGATCTGTTAATGGGTGTTTCATCATCTGTTCAAATACGTTGTAAGGTACTGTTGCAATGTCTGCTCCCATCTTAGCACATTCTGTTACGTGGATTGGGTTACGTACACTTGCACAAATGATCTGTGTATCGATATCTCCTGCTGCATCAAAGATCTCTCTGATGTCTGCAATTAAATCTAATCCGTTCTGAGAAATGTCATCCAGTCTTCCTAAGAATGGAGATACATATGTTGCTCCAGCTCTTGCTGCTAATAAAGCCTGGTTTGGATTGAAAATCAATGTCAGATTTGTTTTGATCCCTTCAGAAGATAATACCTTTGTAGCTTTTAATCCTTCGATCGTTGTAGGAATCTTAACTACCATGTTTGGATGAATCTTAGCGATTTCTCTTCCTTCTTTGATCATTCCTTCTGCATCAGTTGTTGTAGCTTTTACTTCACCACTGATAGCTCCATCTACAATAGAAGTGATCTCTTTGATCACATCTTCAAACTGTCTTCCTGATTTAGCGATCAGTGAAGGGTTTGTTGTAACTCCACAGATAACTCCCATATCATTTGCTTTACGAATCTGATCTACATCTGCTGTATCCACGAAAAATCTCATAACTTACTTCCTCCTAAAACATTGTTTGTTGTTTTGTTCGTTGTTTTGTTTATGGCTTTATTTAAACATGGATAAAATGTCTTGTCAAACTCGAAAAACTGTCAGATTTCAGCAATATTCATTGAATTTATTAATATTTTTCAACTTTATTAATAGTACATGGTTTTTCGTTTTTTTTCAAGATGCTTTCTTCAATTTTTTTCAATTAAAAAAACCTCGTTTTTCCTTGTTTTTCCGTAAAAAAATATGCTATGATAAATGTAGTTTTAATTAATAATTATTATTTTATTACTAATATTTCTGTTTTTATTAATTGTTATTAATTAATTAAAATAATTTTGATTAAGGAGGATTTTATGGGTTTAAAGAAGAAAGTAACGGCCAAAGACATTGCAGATCACGTCGGTCTTTCCCAGTCTGCAGTCTCCATGATCTTAAATAATAAGACTAATGTCTCTTTTTCAGACAGCACCAGACAGAAAGTTTTGGACGCTGCAAAAGAACTTGGCTATCAAAAAAAGAAAAAATCCATTGAGCAGACATCGAAGCCTTTATCGAAAGTCATTTTGATCATGTGTCCGTTCTTATCTAACCATTATTATACAACTCTGGTTCATTCGATCACAGAACGAGCACATGATTATGGATATCTTACCTTTGTTGCACCAACACTGCGAAACCCGAGCACCGAACAATATTATCTGGATCTTATGAAAAATAATCTGGATACTGCTGGAATCGTTTATCTGTATCCAACTTCTTTTCTTCCAGAAGTTAATGATATGTCAAAACAGATTCCAATCGTCAATATCGGGGATAAAAATGACGAGATCACTTTTGACTCGATCCATGTCAGCAGCTCCAAACCTGCCAGACTCGTCGCAGAACATTTGATCTCCCTTGGACACCGCAAGATCACTTACATATCAACACCGATCAGTGATATTGAACGTTCCAGATCAAAACGTTACGATGCACTTGTTGCAACCTTCAAAGAACACGGCTTTGGAGATGACTGCGTCAGTATTCGTTCCCTCTCACCCGGAGAGTATAATCTGCTGTCTCCAAATATGCTGGAATATTCTTCCGGATACAATCTGACAAAACAGATTCTCGAAGAGGGAACGGATTCTACCGCCTTCGTTGGATACAATGATATGGTTGCATTTGGAATCCTAGATGCATTATATGAATTAAAATACAAAGTACCAAATGACTTCTCTGTCTGTGGTTTCGATAATATCCCAATGGCCAATATGAATCGTATTTCACTTACTACGGTGGAACATTCTATCGAAGCAAAAGGAAGAGAAGCCGTTGATATCATTGTACGCATCCGCGACTCAAAGACCAAGAACCAGCCTCGAAGCTTTGTTACAAAGTTGGAATTTGAACCATTTATCGTGAAACGAAAAAGCACTGGTAGGGCGAAGTTTTGAGTTGTATCACGGAAATGTATCGAGTATTCATAAAAACATAAAGAAAGATAGAGATACGAAAAACGAATTCCATTGACGGATTTTTTGCAAAACGCTGATCCGCCAACACTCCTGCACAACTCACTGCGTTCAAACAGTGCCCGTGTTGGCTGCGATTTTGCAAAAAATCCTATGGAATTCTACTATTTCGTACCTCTATCTTTCTTTATGTTTTTATGAATACCTGAAGACATTCTCGTATAAAATTTTAAATTCTCCGTTGAAAAGATTGTATGTTAAATGTTATCAATTTTCAATTTTTGTAATAACAGACAGATGTTTATTATAAATATTTCTTCTTATCTTCTTTCTGACTCATACATGACCAACACTACTTTCAAATCGGATTCTATAGTGTCTCTCCTTTTGTACGATAGCTGTTCATATAGTGCTGTGATTCACTAGTTCGTACATTCACATCATTTAAGATGCATCCTGTAATTTCAGCTCCTGATCCTGAAAGGATTTCCATACCTTCCAGAATTCGATCTACATCTGTATAGTCCTGACGGATCACAAATACTGCTCCGTCTACATACTGGGCGACGATTGCTGCATCTGATAATAATCCACTTGGTGGTGTATCTATGATCACGAAATCGGCTTCTGCCTCCAGTTCTTTTACAAACTGTCTCATATTCTTACCACTTAAAACGGTAGATGTATCCTGGATTGGTGTAGAACCTGCAAGTACTTTAACGCTTGTATTTTTGTACTGCTGTACTGCATCGTCTATGTTAACTTCGCCTTTCATTACTTCCAGAGTTCCTAATTCTTGTTCATTCATTCCAAGTACTTTGGCGGTGGATGGGTTTCTTAAATCCGCATCTACCAGAATTACTTTATACCCTTTCATCGCAAGTGATATTGCAATGTTGGCTGAAACTGTTGATTTTCCTTCTCCTGGCATAGCACTTGTTACAAGAAAAGATTTCATACCTGTCTCTTTTTGTGCACGCTCGATCCTGCGTCGTACCGTTCTTGCTGCTTCCAGGAAGCTTCTTGGAATTCTTGGATTATCTAGCACGATCAATTCCTGTGTTTGCGTACGTTTCTTATGGAATTTGGCACGAGGCATGATTCCAAGACTTTTTGCATGGAAGAGTCGTTTGAAATCTTCTTCTTTCTTAACTGTATTCTTACCAAGTGCTAACAGGACATCGAGCAAGATACATAGTAAGATTCCGATCAAAACGCCAATCTGTATCTCATGTCTATAACTAAATGGATTGGCAGGTGTAGTCGGAACCCCGCTTTCATCCATGAGTGTCAGCTGTGAGCTTCCAATGACAAACTCTGCTACCGATGGGTAATTTTTAACGACTGCTTTTAAAATCTTCTCAGCCATCTTCGGATTATTTGCAGTCACTTTCAACGTAAACAGGTTTGTATTCTCCATGACTTCTGCTTCGATCGTTCCAGGAACAGACTGAAGGCCAAGATCCTGTGCCAATACTTCTTTAAATGCTCCACTTTTCAAAATATACGGAAATGATTTTGCCATTTGGTTGGCTGTTGCATTCTCAATATATGAATTGGAATTCTCTGATGTAATACTGGAATTGATCGTAAATGTGGAAGATGCTACATAGTATGGGGAATAGGTAAGTCTCTTGTATCCACAGAACACTGCACCACAAATCACAAGAATGATCAAAAATCTCCATTTCATTTGAATGATGCCTTTGATCAAGTCATCAAACAATCCAGCAATATCGATCAGATTCTCTTTATGTTCTGTTTTTGATTCATATTCTTTACTCATGATCTTTCTTCACCTGCCGTTCTGTTTTTGATTCTTGTGTTTTATCTTCATTGCCCTTTTTCGTTCTGCTTCCATAACCATAGCCATAGCCGTAACCGTAACCATAGCCATATCCATGGTTTCCATAACCGTATTTACTTCCGTAACCATAACCGCTTCCATATGCATATTTGTATCCGTAATTTCTTGCTGTCTGAGCAACTCCATGGAATACATCGTTATAAACGCATCCAAGCATCGTTCCTTCTGCTGAATTCAGGATACCGATCGTCTCATTGATATCTTTTACCAATGCTGTATGCTGTCTTACAACAAGAATTGATGCATCCGCAAGTTCTACTAACTCTTCTGCATCGGCCGCCTGTGACATTGGCGGTGTATCAATAATAATGTAATCCAGCTTTGTCTTAAAGAACTCTACGATTTTCTGGAAGATCGGTGATGCGATCATCTCTGTAGAATTTGGATAGATCATAGAACCTGCGATCAATAACAATTCTGATTTTGGAAGATCTGTTACCAGATTATCTATCTGTTCATTTCCATTCAATACTTCTCCAAACTGCTGTATTTCTTCCTGATCCAATCCAAAAATCTTGTATTGTGAAGGTTTGCGAAGATCCGCATCGATCAACAATACTTTCTCTGATTCTTCCGCAAGTGCCAATGCTAAATTGGCTGCAACTGTTGATTTACCTTCATTTTCTTCCACACTTGCAACCAGAAGTGTTTTTGCATTCTTCTCTTTCATCTTACTGCTGACTTTGCGGGCAAGTTTCTTCATATCCTCCACATATTGAAAGCTTGTTCCTGGATTTGTCAACAATACCGGACTCTTTTTGCGGTGAATTCTTGCTTTCCATGTCTTATAGATCTTCTCATGATATAACGTCTGCAAAAGCTTTGCATCAAGTTTCCTTGAAACTTCTTTTGGTTTTCTCACTGTATCCTTTAAGAATGACAAGATTGCGATCAATCCACATAACGCAACGATCGTCGTAAAAAATGTTTTCTTCATAAGTGCTGTTGGCTGAAATTTATTTACCGGACCACTTGGCACTGTTGGTTTCTGCAATACATCCAGCACAACATTTCCGATCAGCTGATCTGTCACAACAGAATAATTATTCATGATTGCCTTATTCAAACGAAACGCCATCTCTGGGGAATCTGCCTGAACTTTCAAAACTAAAAGATTGGTTTCATTTACTACCTCTGCAGATGCACTTCCTGGAAAATAATCCATATCCATCTCTTTTGCGACTTTCTTTTGTAAGATCGAACTGTTTAGAATCTCAGAAAACTTTGTCGCCATCTCAGACGTTGCACTCAAATCTGAATATACACTATTGTTACTTCCTTTGCTGCTTACGATAAATGTACTTGTTGATTCATACTGTTTGTGATAGTTTCGTCCGACATAAACATAAGAGAGCAAGCTCATAGATGCTGCCAGAAGCAGGATCACTATTGCATATTTCCAGATATCTCTTAAGATACTATACAAATCAATATTCATTTCATAATCGTTGACTGATATATTTCGTTTATCACTGCTCATTTGCCGGCCTCCTATTCTGTAACGATCACGATCAGTCTTACCGTTCCTGTACGGCTCTTTCCACTTTTTACTGAATAAGTGATCTCATAAGAACCTGGGGTATCGTAATCTACTTCATCTTTGATCTTCACTTTGCTCTTACCAATATCTCCTGGTACATCCGAGTCATAATCTCCTCCCATGCACACTTTAGATATGTAAGATGCTGCATCTAGTTTGTCACCTTTCTTCGTATAAACCAGATACTTCTTCAAATGAATAAAAGGAATCTCTGATCTGTCCGTTGCATCATAAACCTGTATCGTTGCCTGAAATGATACCGTGTCTCCTGCACTATTGCTTACCTGAAGTTTGACCGGATATTCTCCTGGTGTATACAGATCAACTACTGAGTTTGTCAAAATCTTTATCTGATTTGATAAATCACCATCAATCTTATCTTTCACCGTAAGATTCTTTAATAATTCTTCATTCTTAGAAGCTCCTCCAGATTCAAAACATAATGGTTCCTTCAAATAAAACTTTGGTGATGTATAACCCTCATACTGTACAATACGGTTTGCACGACTGACGTTATTATGTCTGTCCACTGCTGCATATACAACCAGACGCCGTCCACCTCCCAGAAAGTTTGAAACACTTTCTACTACAAGAGAATCCGTAACATCCCCATCATTCTCATCAACTGCTTTTACTCCTTGCAAAAAATCTTCATCGGTAGCATTGAGCCCTACTGTCAATTCCTGCTGATCCATTGTAATGACCGGTCCGATCCGATCTCCTTTTCTGACCTGTGTAAACCAGAAGATCAGACTTGCTGCCAGTGATATACAAAATATCACAAAACTTACCAATTTTAATTTCTTCATTGTACCACCTTTTCTCCTTCAAGAATTCTCTTAGGATTATCATATAACAATTTCTTTGAATATTCAAAAGAATATTCTTGTTCCATATATTCTTTGATATCTGCCATATAGGTTGTCCGCTCATATGGTTTGTGTGCATCACTTGCGATACAAGTTACCATATGTTGATCCAGCAGACGATCTACACATTGTTTTGCTCCTGATCCAAATCTGCCAAAGATGCTCCCTCTGTTTACCTGCAACAGACATCCCCTGTTTTTCCACTTTGCGATACCGCTTTCTGATTCCTGTACACACCGGTATCTCTCTGGGTGTGCGATCACTGGCGTAACTCCAAGTTCCATCAGATCATGAAGCATCTCATCCATCTCTTCCTGCTCGATTCCAAACGAAAATTCAGTCAAAAAATATCCCGTCTGATTCAATGAAAGCAATATGCCTTCACGGATCATCCGAGGAACTTCTCTTGTCATATAAATTTCCATTCCAGAGAATACTCTTAATGGCAGCTTTACTTCATCCAGTGCTTTTCTAAACGCTTCTAATCTTTGCAGATATTCTTCGATCGAATATTCTTTGAAAAATCCCCCTGTATTGGCATGCGATGTTGCAACTAATGTATGAACACCACTTTTCAATGCCAATGCTGCCATAGATAGAGAATCTTCCATATCTCTCGCTCCATCATCCAATCCTGGCAAAATATGCGTATGTATATCGATCATCTATTTTATTTTCCTTTCAGAAATCCCATATGCAAAAAGAATTCCTCCAGTCCATCAAGACTGGAGGAATCCACCTTGTTTTTTGATTAATACTGTTCTTTGACGTGTTTTGCTGCATATACAGCTAATGCTGCTGCAGCGAGTGATACATATACTAATGTAACTGGCGCTCCCTGATCACTAGTCTTTGGTGATGCAGATGTTGATGATGTTGATGTCGTTGTTGTGTTCGTCTTAGCTGGTTTTTCATCCTTGTCGAATTCATCATCATCAATCTGGGTTTTCTTATCCACATTAGTCTGTTCTGGAGACTCTCTATCATACTCATCTTCAGGACTTGGTGCTGCCATAACACTTAGTGAAAAAGCAAAACACATAATCAATGTTGCTGCCATCATAATCAACTTTTTCATGCTAAATCCCCCCTTACTGGATTCTAACTGATTTGTGTATAAAATACCTTCAATATCATCTCAAATAATTTTGTCTCATCCGGATAATATTCTGCATATCCTGTCTCACCTTCTTTGATGTCACAGTCAATGCTGTAGATATTGTCAGATGAAAAACTGCTTCCTGAAACTTTCGTTGCAAGATATGTGATCTTCGGTGCTGAAAGATTCGTTACTGAATTCTCTGATACAAGATTCAGAAGATCTAATGGCAATGTAAGATCGCCCTTCATCTCCTGTAATGCTTTCTGGGCAAATGCTGTAATATACTGCTGTTGTCTCTGCATACGTGCCATGTTCGCATCCAGTGGATCAAATTCTCTGGATCTTACATAAGTCTCTGCCTGACCACCCAGCAATGTCACATTCGCACCTTCCTTCAGAGTTGGATCAACGCTTGTCAGATCCCCGATCACTTGAACGTTCACTCCACCTACTGCATCATTCAATACACTGATTGCAGAGAGGTTGATCGACATATATGAATCGATAGGAATTCCATATAACACTTTGGAAACTGCATCCACAGCATTCTTACAGCTCTTGGCTTTCCCATCCCCATAGGCATAGGCTAAACATAACTGTCGAAGTTTCCTTCCTGAATACTTTCCATTCTCATCATATGTCTTAACGTACGCCATGATATCTCGAGGAACATTGATCAGTGAAATCTTCCCTGTAGAAGTATTCACAGCTGCCAGAAACAAGGTATCTGACTGTCCTGCTCCGTGTTTCTTTAAGTATTCTTCATCTGTATTGATCTTATCTCGGTCAACACCCATAAATAAGATACTCGTTATATCTTTATTATACTGATATTTATGTCCATTGTAAATAACCAAATCTCCCTGATTCTGGACTTTTACGCCATCTACGTTCTTTGACATCTTCATCTTGCCTCCAAATAATGAGCCTTTTCCAAGTGCCCACATTCCAACAATGGCTGCACATGGAAGCAAAATGATCACCGCTAATACGATTATAACTCTTTTTATGATCTGCTTTGGTGTCTTTTTCTTCTTTGCTTTCTTCTTTTTCTCGTTCTTTTCTTCTTTTACTTCAAAGCCTTGAAATGCTTCCTTGGATTCTGGCTGAAGATCCTTCAGATTCTGATCCAATTCTTCATTTAATCTCTTAGCCTCATCCGTATGGTTCTTATTTTGTACTTCTTTCATCCGTCAACACCGCCTGTACTAAATAACGATTATTGGGCTGGCCTCCTACGCAGGTACTCAGCGTGATAATCTTATCGTTGCTTGTAACTTCCTGATCTTTCCTTACATGACTTCCCATGTCTCTTATGTTCTTGACATTTCTTAAATAATTCTCAAACTTCTTCTTATTCTTAAAATTAAATGTCTTAAGTAAATGCCTGTCGTCAAACTTATATGCCGCAAAGATCGTGTATGTGTATGTTTTCTTTGGTGTGTAAACATATACTTCTTTGTGTTTCTTAAAAAATGCTTCATCTTCAAACTTGTGAAGATTCTGGAACATCGATCCATTTCTCATATTATGTCCATAAAATACTGTGTTTGGATCTGAAAAATCCTTCTTATTCGCTTTCTCTGTATAAATACATCCTGCAAACTCTGGCTCATTTTTAAAGTTATATTTTAAATAATGATCGTCTGATTCCTGACTTTGTGCTACCGGATAATCAATTCTTGTTCCTGGAACGTAGATCCATGCATAGATATCACTGTTGATCTTGATCAGCTTCTTAAAGTTGATCTTCTGTCCATGTTTGACTCCAGCTGGAACTTTCTCCGGCTCTTTTCCTTCGTTCTCACCAGTAAATTCTGTGCTTGCGATCTCTTTTAATGTTGCTTTTCTTGCCTGTTCTGTCTTATAGTCCTGATACTTGACCCATCCGAATCTTCCAAGACAGATCACACAGACTAGTACTGCAACTCCAAGAATGATCTTCCATCCACTCTTCTTCATTCAGCTTCCCCCTTATGCCGTTATTCTTGTCTTATTATATCTTTTTTTCTATCTGCGGTCAATGAATCCTGCATCTTCGGACAACCTGTGTCCTAAAAATCCATCGCCATTTTGCTTGACTCTTCTTCTGACAATTCTGTAACCTGTGTTTCCATAACACGATAAACTCTCTGACACATATTTAAAACACTCGGACGATGGGTTGTCACGATGCATGTTTTATTTGGGCGTTGTTTTATGATATTTCTTAAAACTTTACGTTCCGTTGTTACATCAAGTGCCGATGTTGCTTCATCTAACAATAAGATCGGTGCATCTCTTAAAACAGCCCTTGCAATTGCAATTCTTTGTGCCTGTCCTTCCGAAAATCCTCGTCCTCGCTCTCCGATCTTGGTATAGATCGTTTCTTCCATATTCTTTACGAAATCCCATGCACAGGAAATCTTCAATGCCTCGATCATCTCTTCCTCTGTTGCATCTTGTTTCACCATTCTTAAATTTTCTGCGATCGTACCAGAAAGAATTGTATTTCCCTGTGGTACATAGGCAAATAAATATCTGGTATCTGCATTCATCTCCACCTGCTTTCCATTTGAAGCCCTTAAATATGCTTCTCCTTTTTCCGGATGGATCAAACCTAAGATCAAACGGATCATCGTTGTCTTTCCCTCTCCAGAAGGGCCAACCAACGCAACGATCTCGCCCGGATTAGCCATAAATGCAGAATCTGTAATAACACGGTTTCCTTCGATATAAGAAAAATCCACATCCCGCATCTTCACCTCGAACCCATCTTCCACATAAGCATCCATCTCAGAGCTTTCTGGAATATGAACTTCTTTCTTAAGCTGTGCAAGCTCTCTGATACGATGTGCAGAGATCGAACTGTTCAAAAAGTTTGGTATGATCGATACCAGATTGTTAAATGCCCCATTTAAGTTACTTCTCTGTTGTAAAAATAAAGTCATCGTTCCATAAGAAATATCTCTTGTCCAAAGCCGGAACAGACAATATCCAAATGCTGCATACTGAACAACCATTCCTATGATCGACATAACGATATTCGTCTTGATCGTAAACATGTTATACTTTAAACTGATATCTTTAAACTTCTCCTGCCAGTTTCTCATCTTCTTTCCATATAAAGAAGAAATCCCAAAGGACTTGATCGTATCAAAATTATAGAATGTCTCGACTTCAAATGTCATCATCTCACTACTCATTTCCCGCACTTTCTTCCCATATTCTCTCTGCTTGGAAATAAGGAACTTCGACATCAAAAGCATAAATGGTGCACTTGCAAATGCCAGTAATGACATGATCTTATCGTAATGCCAGATAACCGCAAATGTTGCGACAAAGTCGTAAACTGCTATGATGATCGTCGGCAGCCAGCTGATCGCATTTCCACTGATCGTATTGACATCGCTGTTAAAACGATTCAAAACATCTCCATTACTATATTGATTAATCTCCATCCAGTCGGCATCGATGATCTTATCAAAAATATCTGCCTGAATGTCATTATTGATATAGATACTCAACTTTGTAGAAATACGTCCGATCACATTTCCGATCGTCAGACTAAAAAATGCACTTCCAAGTGTGATCAAGACCATGATCCACAACTTACTCATCTGATATCCTGTGATGATATCGATCATATATTTACTTGCCACACTTCCAACCAATCCCATGGATGTGCTGAAAATACCAAGGATCGTGTAGAAAGCGATCGCTCCTTTATATCGTTTGCTGTAGGAAAAGATCCATTTCCAGTCGTCAATGATCTCGGAGAATGTTCCATCTCTCCATTTCCCGATCAGTATATCTAATGATTCAAACGATATCTTCTGATTGGGTTGATTTTGATTTTCATTGTCCATCATGTGATGATCACCTTCTTTCTTTCATAATTTTGTAAAATTCTTTTGTATACTCACAGATATATTCCGGAATCCCTTCATAATCTCCTGTTTCTAATAAAGCTGCCGCCGCACATGTATTACAGATTGGACGATATTTGCATTCTGTACACCTTTCATTGATCAAGATCTCTTTCGTCTGTGCTGATATCATTTCCCAGCTTCTTTGAAAACCTTCTGCAAATACATTCACTTCTGGTTGACTTTGCATCACACATGGACGCATCATCCCCTGCCAATTGACCGTAAAAGAGCAATTGCCTGCCAGGCATGAAATGTGCCTGCTATATTGCATATTTTGCGGATGATCTTTGACCATGCTGATCACATGATCTTGATATTCTCTAAGAGCTTCTTCTCCCCATTGATGTTGAAAGATCAACTTCTTCGCCATCGCTGCATCCTTTGGATTCATGCGGCTTTGTTCATCAAATGGTTTATTTCTTTCTCTGCTTGCCGGATACATATAGGTATCAAGATTCACGGCTGCATCTAGATCATCTGCAATATCTAAAATCTTCCTGATATCCTCTTCATTCTTTGAAGTAATGCTTCCATTGATCTTTACATCAATCTCCCTGTCCCTTAGCAGCCTGACTGCATTGACCGTCTTCTGAAATCCACCTGGATAATGACATAACTTCTCATACGCCTGGTCATCTGCTCCATATAAAGTAATATTCATTCTTCTTGGCTTATATTTCTGAAAGAAATCTGCCCATTCTTCATTGATCAGCGTTCCATTTGTATTGATCGTAAGAATCATTCCCATATTCTGCAGTTCGATATATAATTCCTTAAATCCCGGAAATAATAACGGCTCTCCTCCTGTCAGTAACAGAAATAACGTTCCTGCATCCTTCATCTGATGAGCCAGTCTGATCCATTCTTCTTTGGTTCTTAAACGGCCTTTTTGTTCCATCTCTGCCTTGGATAAACGAACATAACACATATCGCAGTTCATATTGCAAAGTGGTAATAATTCCAGACTGCCGTTCACTGGAGCTTGTCTTTGATATGCTTTCTGGACCAGCATCTTTTCCATGGAATCCATTGCGTCTAGGTCTTTCATTTGGCTCCCCTTCTTTCTTGTACATTCTGTTTTATTATATGATGAGATCGCAGAAAAAGAAAGTTTTTATTTACGTTTTTGTTTTCCATATATTGACATTACAGATTATTCTTGTTAATATCATTTTACAAACTATCTATCATTGGGCATGTATATTCTATATTGCAATTCTAATTTTTCATTTCCACATAATCAGATCAATACCTGTCCATTTGTATCACTTAAAGGAGGCACAATACACATATGACAAAAGTAAAGAGCAAAATAACACCCGATACCATTCTGAAAAACTTCTGGAAAGATAATAATCGCTTTGCAGATCTTTTCAATGCATGTTTCTTTGATGGAAATCCAGAATTGAATCCAGATGATCTTACAGAAGTCGATACTGACATTTCTTCTTTATTACAATTTCATGGTTATGCTGAGACTATAAAAAAGATTGTTGATGTTGTCAAAAAATCTGCTTATGGCGTTGATTTTGTAATCCTTGGAATTGAAAATCAAGCAAAGATCCACTATGCGATGCCACTTCGGCATATGCTTGGAGATGCTTTTTCATACCTCAAAGAATATAATGAAATTGCAAAAAAATATAAAGATGAAAAACCTCATGGAACACCAGACGAATTTTTATCTAAGATGAAGAAAACTGACCGATTGCATAGCGTACTTACCATTTGCATCTATTACGGTGAAACTCCATGGGATGGCCCTCGTTCCTTAATTGATATGTTAGAAATTCCTGATGCTTTTAAGCCTCTGATTTCCGATTATAAATTCAACTTAATCGAACTTAGGAAGAGTGAACATTTAAAGTTTCATAACGATGATGTTGATAAAATATTCAATATCAGTAGGTTTATTTTCGACGAAAAATATGATAAAATCACTGATATATTTAAAGATGAAAATATATCTTCAGAATTAGCTATGGTTATTGGCTGTATTACAGAATCACAAAAATTGATCAACGATGCTGTAAACGCTCAACAAGAAGGAGGGAATGTTAATATGTGTAAAGCTCTCGAGAAATTGGAGGAAAAAGGCCGCCAGGAAGGTGAGTTAAAAACCAAACTCAAACTAATCATTAAAAAAATCCATAAAAATAAATCTTTTGACCAAATTGTAGATGAATTGGAAGAAGATGCGGATGTTGTACAGCCTTTGTATGATTTTGTATTGAATCATATAAATTTGGGCGAAAATGAAATGGTTCAGAAGTATCTTGAGAATATTGAATAACTTATTATGTATAAAATATGGAGAAGGAAGTCCTTTATGCAACTTCTTTCTCCATATTTTGTTTCTTAATAAAACTCTTTTAAATTCCTAACTGTTTCCTTCGTATATTCACATAAATATTTTGAAACGCCCTCAGAATCTCCACATTCTGCAATCGCTGCCGCTGCACATGTATTACATACATGTCTTAATTTGCATTGATTACATTCCATGCTTGTTTTAATCTCTTCTGTTTCTCTCACGATTTTATTCCATAATGTCATAAAATCATCTGTTGTGTCAAAGGCATCATAACTTGGCTGATCTAACACGATACATGAACGTATCATGCCTTGCCAATTAACGACAAACGAACTCTGCCCAGCCCGGCATGTCATATGCCCCGGACAGGAGTCTCCTTCTTCTGTATGTTCTGCCAGATAAATAGTCTGCTTCGCATATTGCTCAAAAAGTTCATCTCCCATTTCCCGGTGTAAGATTTCAACCCTTGCCTTTGCAGCATCCTCTGGGTCTAATCTCTCCTGAAAATTAAAAGGAGTTGTCCGCTCACGCACGGATGGATACATATAAGTATCGATCCGAACTGGGATATCATACTTTTCTCCGATATCTATGATCTCCATCCTGTCATGAAAATTCTTCTTCACAAGACTTCCATTGATCTTGACATCAATCTCATATTTTTTTAATAATTCAATCCCTCTGATCGTTTTGTCAAATCCATCCTTCATATGGCATAGATTCTCGTATGTCTCATTCTTCGATCCATATAAAGTTATATTTATCCTTCGTGGCTTATTCTTCGCAAAAAATTCCGCCCATTCCTCATTGATCAACGTCCCATTGGTATTGAGCGTAAGGATCATACCCATATCTTTTAATACACAGTATAATTCTTTAAATTGAGGGAATAATAAAGGCTCTCCACCCGTTAACAACAAGAACAATGTCCCTGCATCTTTCATTTGCTTTGCAAGGGAAATCCATTCATCCAAACTTCGCAATCTTCCTTGGGACTGCATTTCTTGTTTGGATAAATGGACGTAGCACATGTCACAGTTTAAGTTGCAGAGAGGCAATAACTCCAGTACTCCATAAAGCGGAATACGGTTCCTTGCTGCCTTTGCAAAAAGTTGGCGTTCGAAGGTAGTGTTAGTGTCAAATAGGTCCATGATCACTCTCCCTGTAATAAAAAAGAACCGGTAGGTACGGTTCTTTTTTGTATTTTTTATGATTTAGCTGTTTCCCATTCATCCTTATTTAACTTCGTTGTTGCATGACCATTATTATGCCAAGGCCCTCTCCAAACAATTACAGCCTCTCCTTTATCTTCTTGTCTATTCCCATTATAATCAACATATCCATCATAAAAATCATCCTGAGTACTTGCCTCATGTTTTGCCTGACATGGATGATAACTTCCTAACCACTTAGCTCTATAATTTCTTCCATACGGATAATAGTATAAACTACCTCTTGGCGCATCACATTCAAACTTATATACCTTATTCTTATCTCCACAAGCCGCCACATACTCATTCGGTGTAAATTCTTCTATATAAGCACTTGGTCTTTCATATCTTCTTTTCATAATCTTTTCCCCTTTCCTTCTATACAAATTCTATCTTCATCTTATATTGCACATTCTGCAACATCTTTTTTCATGACTATATTATACTAGAATCTTCCATTTAATGCAATAAACCATCTGTAAAAGGCATCTTTTTTTCGTAATCTGCTATTTCAATATACAGTTATTGATCTTCTAACAGCTCTTCAAGGCTTAAAAAAATACCGAAATTCGAAAATCACGCTAAAAACAATCATTTTTCTCTACAAACGATTGCAAAATTCAGAATTTAAGATTATAATAGGATTAAATTCTGGGGGTTAAGAATGATGATTTATTGACATATAATATTAAAAAGGGGAAGTTGTTATGAAGAAAATGTATGAAAAGCCAATGGCTTTTGAAGAAGCATTTGTGGCAGATGAATATGTAGCAGCATGTTATTTTTTAGCTTGTAAGCGTGGAAGTAAAGAATGGACTGGAAACGCTGATAAGTGGGGTGGTGTACGCGAATACGGACACAGAATATATCATTCTCCATTAGGAACTCCACATACATGCGGAGATAAAACTGCCAATCGTGTAATCACTGATAATGGTGGTGTTTTTGAAAAGGTTCAAGAACATAACGGTCAACAAGGATGGATCAGTGGTACTTATTATGGTTATGACGATAATGATGATAGTAAAACACTATCTTCTGGAGATACTGTTTATTGGTGTACATATAATGCAAAAAAAGATAGAAGATGGAACCACTATGGAACCCTTGAGCTAGCGGATGCTAATCACCCAAATCATTCATAATTTAAGAATTCTAATGGAGGCTATGATTTTTACATATATTGTAATTTCATAGTCTCTATTTTATTGTAGAAGAATTAGATTTAGATGCTGACTTTGCAAAACCTCTTTATGATTTTGTTCTAAAACACATTGATTTATCTGAAACGGATATAATTTCAAAAAATACCTTGAAATGTAATACACCCTCTATATACTGATTGGAATAGACTTCAGTTTTATGAGACAAAAATAAGGGACTTTTTTACAGTCCCTTATTTTTGTCTCATAAACTAAACACTATTTTAAACGTTCCGCAATTGCCTTAATAAACTCTTCACTATTCACAGCATTCACATTCTCAAGAGTTGTAATAAGTGCCAAGTCTTTTGTCATTGTACCACTCTCGATCGTGTCTAATGTAGCTTTCTCAAGTTTATCTGCAAATGCCATTAATTCTTCATTACCATCTAATTCTCCACGTTTTCTTAACGCTCCTGTCCATGCGAAGATTGTTGCGACAGAGTTTGTAGATGTCTCTTCACCCTTCAGATGTTTATAATAATGACGCTGTACTGTTCCATGAGCTGCTTCGTATTCATAGTATCCGTGTGGTGATACTAATACAGATGTCATCATTGCTAATGATCCGAATGCAGATGAGATCATATCACTCATAACATCTCCGTCATAGTTCTTACATGCCCAGATAAATCCACCTTCTGATTTCATAACGCGGGCTACTGCATCATCGATCAGTGTGTAGAAATATTCGATTCCTGCTGCATCAAATTTCTCTTTGTATTCTGCATCAAAGATTTCCTGGAAGATATCTTTGAATGTGTGATCGTATTTCTTAGAGATCGTGTCTTTTGTTGCAAACCACAGATCCTGTTTTGTGTCTAATGCATATGTAAAGCAGCTTCTTGCAAAACTTGCAATAGATGCATCAATGTTATGCATTCCCTGGATCACTCCTGGTCCGTCAAAATCATGAATTGTTTCTCTGATCTCTGTTCCGTCTTCTCCTGTGAATACTAATTCTGCTTTTCCTGCTCCTGGAACTTTGATCTCCACACCTTTGTATACATCACCATAGGCATGTCTTGCGATCGTGATCGGTTTCTTCCATTTGCTGACGGTTGGTTCGATTCCTTTGACTGTGATCGGTGCACGGAATACTGTTCCGTCTAAGATCGCACGGATTGTTCCATTTGGACTCTTCCACATCTCTTTTAAATCATATTCATCCATACGCGCTGCATTTGGAGTGATCGTTGCACATTTGACTGCAACTCCATATTTCTTTGTTGCTTCTGCGGAATCAAATGTAACCTGATCGTTTGTCTCGTTTCTGTGTTCTAACCCAAGGTCATAATATTCTGTTTTTAAATCAATAAATGGTAATAACAATTCATCTTTGATCATCTTCCAAAGAATTCTTGTCATCTCATCTCCATCCATCTCTACTAATGGAGTAGTCATCTGAATTTTGCTCATGGTCATTCCTCCTGCGTTGCTGTTTATTGTTTTATTCGCTGTTTTCAGCTTATTGTGCTTTATTATACAGAAAAAACTGATATTTGTAAATAAATGTATTAAGAATAATACACATTATTTGAAAGTTGAAAAACAAAGCTATTCCGATCTCCCCGATATTTCGCAATCGAATATTCAATCGCTGTATGACTTTCATCATATCCTGTGGAATGAAAATAAAATAAAGGATCTCCATTTTTGACATCTAACAGATCCGCACATGTTTCATCTGCAAGGATCACATCCAGCTTTCTCTGTATGGATGTGATATCTCTTCCTTCCTTATGAAATGTCTGATATAAACTCTCCTTTTCAAAATCAACTTCTGACAAATGTTCAAACAGTCTGCATGGCACATACGTTGTAACCAGAACATTAGGCTGATCATCAACGTATCTCAATCTGACCAGTTTATAAACTTTTTCTGTTTCTTTGAGATTCAATTTCTGGCGGACTTCTTCTTCTGCCTTTTCTTGTTTGAATGTCAGAACTTTTGTCGATGGAGTCAGTCCTTTTTCTTTTACTTCTTTATCAAATGTCTGAATCACCTGTGCAAATTCCTGCCGGATCGTTGGATCACATACGATCGTCCCTCGTTTTTTACGTTTTTCTAAATATCCCTCATCCACTAAAATCTGTACCGCCTTGCGGATCGTCGGACGGCTGACGTTGTAGATCTCAGCTAATTCATATTCATTTGGTATGATACTTCCTTGCTGGTAAACTCCACTTAAGATCTTATCTAACAAATCTTTTTTTATATCTAAATAAAATGCTCCCATTTTATACTCTCTTTCTTTTTTCTTTCACTTTATCGGATTTTTTATTTTATGTCAATTTATTTTCTTTTATTTCATTTACATAATATTGACATAATGATTACATAATGTTATATTTTAATTAACATGAAACAAACATATCAGCAAAAACAGGAGGTTTTTTATGAAATCATATACATTAGATGATCTTGCAAAAATGATCGATCACACAAATTTACATACGGATGCTTCTCCTAAAGACATGGAGGTCTTATGTAATGAGGCGAAAGAACATCATTTTGCCATGGTAGCGATCAATCAGGTGCAGTCTGGATTATGTGCAAAGTTACTGGAAGGAACGGATATTCATACAGGAGCTGCTATCTCTTTCCCATTAGGTCAGACAACGATCGCTTCTAAAGTCTTTGATACAAAAGATGCTATTGCAAATGGTGCAAATGAGATTGATTATGTTGTAAATCAGACAGAGGTCAAGGCTTCTAACTGGGATTATATCAAGGATGAGATGTCACAGATCGTTGCTGCCTGCCATGAAAAAGATGTTACTTGTAAAGTCATTTTTGAAAACTGTTATCTTAATGATGAGGAGAAGATCAAGCTTTGTGAAATCGCCAAAGAGGTGAAACCTGATTTTATCAAAACATCCACTGGTTTCGGTACTGGCGGTGCTACTTTTGATGATGTGAAATTAATGAAAGAGCATGTTGGCGATGCGGTAAAGGTAAAAGCTGCTGGTGGAATCCGTGATGCCAAGACATTTATGAAAATGATAGAGTGCGGTGCCCAACGTATCGGAACAAGTGCTGGTATCTCGATCATCAAGGAATTCGAAGCTATGATGAAAGAACAAGGCGTTTCCACACTTGAGATCTAGGGCAATTTTTTAGGAGGTATTTTATGAATCAGTTTAACTGGGATCAGGCTTTTACTTTGGATTTTGATCTAAATAACGGATTTTCCAAGCACGCAGATACTACAAAGCGTTATCTTTCCCAGATGAAAAATATGTATCAGGATCAAGAAGCTGTTGAAGAAATTCTTAAACACGAAGACCCTTTGATCTATGAGTTTTATGAACTTGGATGCCCAGAGCGTGCCGGTGATCTTGCATTCGGCACAACGATGATCCATCCTGGGAAGATTGGAAATGAATATTATATGACGAAAGGACATTTTCATCAGATCGTAGACACTGCCGAAGTTTATTATACATTAAAAGGCGAAGGGTATATGATGCTTGAAAACCTTGACGGTGATTGGCGGGTTGAACGGATGGAAAAAGGGAAAGCATTGTATGTTCCCCGCGGATATGCTCACCGCACCATTAATACTGGAGATGAAGTCCTAACTGCTTTTTATGTATTTGATGCAGATGCAGGACATGATTATGGAACGATCGAAACCAAAGGATACCGCCATATTGTTTGTGAGATCAATGGCGAAGTAACTGTACTTGACAATCCAAGATGGTAATTATGTTAAAAAGAGAGAAAATCCAGACATTTAGAATTTGTATCTTCTAAATGTCTGGATTTTCTTTATTAAAAGGTATTAACAGCTATTTTTGCACATGCAGTAACTGATGTGCTTTATGACTTCCCGGTGATCCAAAGTATTCATCATACAGATGTTTGATATCTGGATTCTCGTGTGAAAATCTCAAATGGGCTGTCTTATCCAGGAAGTACAGGTTGGATCCACGGTCAGATGCCAGTTCTTTTCCTTCATGGATCGGCTGTCCGCCTCCACCTACACATCCGCCTGGACAGGCCATGACTTCTACAAAATGATAGTGTACTTCTCTCTTCTGGATTGCTTCCATCAGATTCCTTGTATTCTGAAGTCCACTCACAACTGCGATATCTATCGTATTGCCAGCAATCTCAAATTGAGCTTCTGTCCATCCGTTTTTGTTCACTCCACGGATCTGTTTAAATGCATCTACTTCTGGATTCTTTCCTGTGATCAGGTAATACGCAGAACGCAGTGCCGCTTCCATAACTCCGCCAGTTGCTCCAAAGATCACTCCTGCTCCGGTTCCCTCAGTAAATGGAGTATCAAAGGCTGCATCTTTTAATGTCTTTGGATCAATATGGTCAGCACGGATCAGACGGTCCAATTCTCTTGTTGTTAACACACAGTCAACTCCATGTCCTGCAAACTCACCATGGAATAATGGTTTCTCTCTTTCATCCTTCTTCGCAACACATGGCATAATGGATAATGCAAAAATACGGTCTGGGTCGATGTTCATCTTCTTTGCAAATGCAGTCTTCATCACTGCCCCAAACATCTCCTGTGGAGATTTGGCAGAAGATAATCTGTTTACCATCTGTGGATACTGAGATTTGATGAAACGTACCCATCCTGGACAACAGGATGTAAACATTGGATACATATCAAGATCTCCATTTGTAAATCTCTCGACAAATTCCGTTCCTTCTTCCATGATCGTAAGATCTGCTGAAAATGTTGTATCAAATACATAATCTACACCGATCCTTCGAAGTGCATCTACGATCTTCTCTACCGTTGCTTCTTCTCTTGATAATCCAAGACTTTCTCCCCATGCAGCACGAACTGCTGGTGCGATCTGTGCTACCACGATCGTATCTTTATCTTCTAATGCACGATATAATTTGTCTGTATCATCTCGTTCACGTAATGCTCCTGTTGGACAATGTGTGATACACTGTCCACATAATGCACAATCTGCTGTTTTGATATCTCTGTTTTCTGAAACTCCAACTGTTGTTCTTGCTCCAGTTCCAGATACATCCCAGATATGCATTCCCTGAATCTTGTCGCATACTTGTATACAACGCATACATTTGACACATTTGCTTGCATCACGTACCAATGGATATCTTGTATCCCATTCTTCGATACAGATTTCCTTCTTATAAGGACTATCTACAATATTCAGATCATTAGCAACCGTCTGAAGTGTACAATTTCCGCTTCTTACACAAGTTGCACATTGTGCATCGTGCTGGGAAAGGATCATCTCTACCGTATGTTTTCGGTTTCTGCGTACTTTCGGACTGTTGGTATAGATCGTCATTCCTTCTTCTACCACGTTATTACAGGATGTTACCAGATGATCCTGTCCTTCAATTTCTACAACGCAGACTCTGCACGCTCCAATTTCATTGATATCTTTTAAATAACAAAGCTTTGGAATCGGTATATGAATGGAGGCTGCTGCTTCCATGATCGTTGTTCCAGAAGGTACAGCGATCGTGTGGTTATCTATTGTAATATTTACCATTTTGTATCCCTACCTCCTTTGAAAATACCATAACCAAAGTGGTCACAGCGAAGACATCTTCCTGCCTCCTGGCATGCTTCTTTCTCTGTCATACAGTTTTCGACTCCTTCAAAGTCTTTAACTCTCTCTCCAGCTTCTCTCTCTGTAAGATTAACTCTTCCACATGCTGGTTTATCTTCTAACTTAGGTTCTGGAATCTCAACATCTGCTGTAATTTCATGATGATATCCCAGATATTCATCGATATTGGCTGCGATAACTTTACCTGCTGCGATCGCTGAAATAACTGTGGATGGACCTGTCGCACAGTCTCCACCTGCAAATACTCCTGGCATCTCTTCAAATCCACCAAATTTCTCTACGTTGATCTTTCCTCTCTGTACGGGAACTCCTGCTTCTTCGAAGTGCTGATATTCGATATCCTGACCAATCGCTACGATCAGTGTCTGACATGGGATAAATACGTCATCTTCCCCTGTTGGCTTTACAGATGCTCTTCCACCTTTGATATTACTGATCATCTGTGGTGTTACCCATATACCTTTGACATTACCTTCTTCGTCTTTCTCGATTCTTGAAGGTGCCATCGATGTCTTGATCTCAACACCTTCTGCTTCTGCTCCTGAAATCTCATCTGGAAGTGCTGTCATATCGGCAACTCTTCTTCGATATACGATGCTGACTTTCTTCGCACCTAATCTTACAGATGTACGAACTGCATCCATGGAAACATTTCCACCACCGATCACGGCAACTTCTTTTCCTTCCAGGCTTTCCTGTGTTCCATGTCCGACATTTCTTAAGAACTGTACCGCTGAAATAACGCCTTTGGCATCTTCGCCTTCTAATCCTAACTTCTTATCTGTGCTTGCACCAATCGTGATCAGTACAGCATCGTATTTTTCTTTTAAATCCACAATGGAATAATCTTTGCCGATAGCTTTTCCACAATCTACTTTGACTCCTGTGTCTAAGATTGCCTGAATATCATCATCTAAGCGTTCTTTTGGCAGCCTGTAGTTTGGAATTCCATAACGCAACATTCCTCCAAGTTTTGGAAGCATCTCATATACGGTTACCTGATGCCCCATCAACTGTAAGAAATATGCTGCACTTAATCCACCTGGTCCACCACCTACAACGGCAATATTCTTCCCTGTAGATTCTGCACATTCTGGCGGTGCAACGTATCCTGCTGCATCTGCTGCCATACGTTTTAATCCACGGATATTCACCGCATCATCGATCATATTTCTACGGCATAATGCTTCACATGGATGCTCGCAGATAAATCCACATGTTGTTGGAAATGGATTATCTTTTCTGATCAGACGGATCGCATCCTCATATCTTCCTTCACGTACCAACGCAATATATCCCGGAATATCCACTCTCGCAGGACATCTGGATACACATGGCACTGGCTGCTTTAACGTACTTAAGCATCGATGATACATGATATGTTCTACATAATCATCTTTAAATCCAATGGCTCCTTTGTATACCATATTGGCTGCCTCATAGCCAATCGCACAATCTGCAGATTCCATAATGGATTTTGCTGTTTCATGTATCTCTGTTAAAGTTCGGATCGTTGCTTTGCCATCTAAAACATCTGTGATCAGATTCTTTAACTGTCCAAGTCCTACACGACATGGAACACACTTTCCACAGCTCTGTGCATGACAGATCTCCAAAAATGCTCTGGACATATCAACCGGACATAACCCTGGCGGGCTTGACTCGATTCTTCGTTCCAAATCCTTATAAAGACCTTCCACAACCAGCTGTGCCTGGTTCGGAGACCTTAATTCCAAACGACTCATGACTCATCCTCCTTAATTCCTCTATATCAGTATATTGACTCCCATTATACGCACATTCTTCGACAAATTCAAGTGTTTTTTGTGCAATTTGTACGTTAATTTCGTAACAATTAGGTTCATTTTTGTGTATAATCACGTTAATTTTGTAACAATTTTAAGTTGTAGTTAGCCAACTATAGATTTTGAATATATGATAAAAAATAAATAAACGATCGGGAGAGCAAAATTCTAATGTTGCTCTCCCGATCGTTTATTTATTTTTTATCATATATCAGAAGTCTATCGTGTAAACAATTACAAACTTGGAAAATTTAAGTGGATGTTTATTTCTATCACTTATATACACGTCTATTCAAGTAACCAGAATCTAATATGATACAATGATTCCTCCATCGCATGCATACAAACTGCTGACTCCTTTAGTATCTACAATATCAACGTCTTCTGCGTGTAAGTGTTTCTTGATCAATTCTTTCACGTAAACAGCTCTCTCGTAGCAATTGCAGTGTGAAATGACGAATTGTCTTCTTGTGAGATCTCTTCCTTCGCTTCCCATGTGTTCTACCATCTTCGCGAGTGCTTTCTTCATTCCTCTTGCCTGGGCTGCTTTCTGGATCACGCCGTCTCTTGTACCGATCATGACTGGTTTGATATTTAATGCACCGGCGATCGTTGCAGATAGTCTTGATAATCTTCCGTTCTTTCTTAGTACTTCTAGTGTCTCCAAAACAAAATATGTTCTAAGACTTGTTGTATACTCTTCAATCTTATCAACCACTTCTTCAAATGGCATTCCCTGACTTGCATATTCGTTGAGCTTACGTGCGATCAGAACCTGAGTCGTAGCGGCTCCTCTGGAATTCACTACATGAATATTCTTTGTTCCGTTCTCTTCTTCATATAGATTCTTTCCTAAAACTGCACTGTTGTATGATCCACTTAATTCTGCAGATAATGTTACCACATATATATCATCTGCCTTGGAATATGCTTCCATATAACTCTCTGGTGCAGGGCATGCTGACTTCACAGACTCTTTACTTGCTGCAACCTTTGCTAAGAAATCTGCCTGATCAAATGTTTCATCATCTATGATTTCTTCTCCATCCACTAATAATGTCAGGGGTACTAAAGTATAACATCCTTTTTTTAAATCTTCTTCTGTCAAATCCGTACAGCTGTCACAAACAATATGAAAACTCATATTCGTATCTCCTTTTTACAACTTTCTTATCTGGTATTCATTACTACTTATTCTAACATATATCTACGCAAAAAGAAACATGCAAACAAAGTTTCTTTTAAGTTCCCGAAGTTTGTGAAAAATTTTACAGGTACTTTGTTAAAAATCTTTCTTTCACTTCCTGATCCCACGCTTCTTCCAAAGTCTTATCCAGTACAAATGTCTTTCTGGACACTCCTGATGTACACTTTAATCCCTGTCGGTCGTATAAAATGTTGATAAATAATCCTGCTATTTCATCTTCTCGGACTGCAAGATTATATTTGGCAAGAAACTCTGGAGAAAGATCTGGTTTTAACATCATCACAAATTGAAAAGACAGCGGTGTCTTCTTCCCTTTTACGAGAGAAAATATTTTTTCTTTCTCTTCTTCCCACGTTACATATGGATATTGTTTCATCTCTTTCCATTCTTCTGTATCATAAAATTCTTTTAAGATCTTTCCATCAAATTCATACGAAATGTTCATGGACAGTTTTCCTTCGCTCATCAAGAAATCATCAAAAAGATTTCCTCCTAAAAAACCTGCCATAAACTTCTTAATATTTTCAATTTCGATCATAACCATAGGCATATTCTCCTGACTAAAAAATGGAACCCTGCCTACTCACAGGGTTCCATTTTATTGTATCTTTCTTTGGTTCTTTTTTCAACCGGTTTTACTGTCCAAAACTATAATACTGGCTGTTAGAACTTTCATTATTATAATTATTGTTGTAACTATTGCTGTTATTACTATTGCTATTGCTGCTGTTACTGCTTGTGCTTGGTGCATCTGATTTCTTTCCAAGAGTAACTGTCAGTGTCTTCTTCTCATAAGTACCCATCTGATTCTGACGTTTTACAACAACTTTAACTTTCTTGCCTGCTTTCAGGTTTGAAATCTTTTCTTTTAATCCATCCATTGTAGAAACGTTGCTTCCATTAAAGGATACTATCACATCTCCTGCACTGATGCCTGCTTTCTGGGCTGGGGAACTCTTGATCACCTGCTGTACATAAACACCAGATGGCATATCAAACTGGCTTGCCATAGAGCTGTCGATCGTCTGACCTGATACACCTAAATATGCCTGTTCACTCTCACTTGTTGCCTCATTCTTGATCAGTTTATTGATGATCGGTTTTGCTGTATTGATCGGAATCGCATATCCCATTCCTTCTACATCTTCTGAAGAATATTTAACTGTATTAATACCAATTAATTCACCTTTGCTATTTAATAAAGCACCACCACTATTTCCAGGGTTGATCGCTGCATCTGTCTGGATCAGTGTCATTGTCTTGTCTGTCAACTGTACCTGACGATTTAATGCACTGATATAACCACCTGTGACAGACTGTCCATATCCTAATGCATTACCAATTGCGATCGCTCTTTCTCCTGTCTGTAATTTTGAGGAATCTCCTAATGTGATCACTGCGATCTTCTTTAAGGTAGAAGATTTCATGTTCTTTGTATCTACTTCTACAACCGCTAAGTCCGCATCGCTGTCAGTACCACGAATGGTTGCACTTGCACTCTTTCCATCCACAAATCCTACGGATAAAGATTTGGCATCTGCTACGACATGGTTATTTGTAACGATCAAAATCTTACCATCTTTCTTGCCAATGATGATACCTGAACCAACACCTTCGGATTCACTGCTTTGTGTCTGTCCAAACCAACTCTGGCTTGTTGTCTCGAACTTTCCTGTGATCGATACGATCGATGGCATAACATTTTTTGATACACCTGAGAGGTCATTACTGCTGGTACTTGAACTGCTGCTTGTTGTCTTCGTTGTTGCAAGCTGTGTTGCACCATTTCCAATGCCTGCTCTGCTAAATCCATATGTGACTCCCTGCATCACAAGCCCTGCGATCAATCCAAAAGCTACTGCAGATGCTGCTAATTTTGCAACATATTTTCCTCTGCCGCCATTTTTGTTTTTCTTAGGATTGGAATGGTCGTTCGCTTCCTCCGCTCTCCACTGATCGGAAGTCTTCCACTGTCCATCCTGATTTGTATTATATTCACTCATGATTAATTCTCCTTTCGATCCTGATCTTTTGTTTCGACCTTTATCTTTTATGAGATAAATATATCTTATAAATGTGTAAAAACTGTGATTAATATGTTACTAAAAAATGATTTCCTCTTTTTTCTCATTTTTCGTGAAAATGATGAGAGTGTCAATAAGTACAAAATACAAAAATAAGAAAAAGTTAAGTCATTTGTCATTGTATGATCTCTTTTTATCCCTTATAATAGAAGGAAGTGAAAAAGGAGTATTTATCATATGATCAAACAAAACCAAACTTACTTAAACAGACTGCATGTCGTGATGGATGCTGTCTGCATTTATTTTGCAGGATTTGCAGCATGGTATATAAGATTTAAATGCACGATCTTTGGATTCTGGCTGAATCAGGAGATTTTCGATCTCAACCGCTATTATCCAGAGTTTTATCAATATCAGAAACCGCTGATCAGCTCTTTGATCCTGTTATTGTTATTGTATTCGTTCTTTGGTCTTTATACACCAAAGCGTTACCAGCGAGGTTCCAAGGAACTTGTGAATCTGGTCAAAGCGAATCTGATCGGACTTGGACTTTCTGCATTTGTGATCACTGTATGGCAGATTCAGAACTTTCCTCGTTCTTTATATCTGTTATTTTATTTATTTAACTTTATTTTTGGTCTTTTATCCAGATATATCATACGCAGGATTTTGAAAACGAATCGTAAGAAAGGACGCAATATCAAACATACAGTATTTATCGGTTTCAGTACTTCAGCAGCTGCATATATCGACCGCATCAAATCAAATCCTCAATGGGGCTTAAAGGTTCATGGGATTTTTGATGATCTTGTCAGTGATAATTTTGAATATCGTGGAATCAAGAAGATCGGTACACTTTCAGATCTTGCCGCTTATCTTGAGAAGACATCTCTTGATGAAGTTGCGATCACTCTGAATCTGAATGAATACCATAAACTGGAACAGATCGTTGCGATCTGTGAGAAGTCTGGTGTGCATACAAAGTTTGTTCCAGATTACTATAACTTTATTTCCACAAACCCATACACTGAAGATCTGGACGGACTCCCTGTTATCAATATCCGTAACGTACCATTAACAAATACGATGAATAAACTGATCAAACGTCTGATTGATATTATCGGTTCTATCATTGCGCTGATCTTATTCTCACCGATCATGCTTATCGTTGCAATCCTTGTGAAGAAGAGTTCTCCTGGACCGATCATTTTTGCCCAAGAACGTATCGGTCTTGGGAATAAACCTTTTAAGATGTACAAATTCCGTTCCATGGGTGTACAGGACCCTAAGAAAGAGGCCAAAGAATGGACAACCAAGAACGATGTCCGTGTTACACCTGTTGGACGTGTGATCCGTAAGACAAGCCTTGATGAACTTCCTCAATTCTGGAATGTATTAAAAGGCGATATGAGTCTGATCGGGCCACGTCCAGAACGACCTTTGTTTGTCGAGAAATTTAAAGAAGAGATTCCTCGTTATATGATCAAGCATCAAGTTCGTCCAGGTATTACTGGATGGGCTCAGGTCAATGGATTCCGTGGTGATACTTCCATCCGAAGCAGAATCGAACATGATCTGTATTATATTGAGAATTGGTCTTTGGGACTTGATATCAAGATATTATTTCTTACATTCTTTAAGGGATTTGTCAATAAAAATGCATATTAAACAGCAAGAAAAGGATGGAGTTTTTCATCCTTTTTTCTGTACAAACTTAACTATTTAAGGAAATCTGGAGGGATACATTATGACAGCACAGCATACAAAACATGCCAAACACACAAAGCGAAAACGAAGAAGAAGATCTCCACTTCGGATCTTGATCATTCTCATTCTTGTGATCGCCGTATTAGTCGGACTTACGCTTTCCACAGTTCACAAAAAACTTGGGAAAATATCAACAAAAAGTCTTGACCACAGCCAGCTTGTCACTGTAAACAAAGACAGCAATATGACTGACTATACCAACTATGCTTTTTTCGGAATTGATTCTCAGACTGGAAGTATGTCAGATCATGGAAACCGTTCTGATTCTATCATAGTTGTCAGCATCAACAATTCAACCAAAGATGTCAAACTGTTATCGATCTATCGTGATACATATGTAAGTATTAATGGAAAATACAGTAAGATCAATGCCGCTTATTCTTGGGGCGGTCCAGAGCTTGCGATCAGCACGATCAATCGTAATCTTGATCTGAATATTGAAAAATACGCAACTGTAAACTTTAAGATTCTTGCTGATATCGTTGATGCTGTTGGCGGAATCGAAGTAAAAGTCGATAAAAGCATCTTAAAGAATTTAAATGCTTATATCGGTGACATGAATCGTATCAACGGTGGACATTCTCCAAAACTTTCTTCTGCCGGTACTTATACTCTGGATGGAAATCAAGCCGTTGCTTATTCCAGAATCCGTTATACCGCTGGCGGTGACCTTGCCAGAGCCGGAAGACAACGAGAAGTCCTTCAGAAGATTTTTGACAAAGCCAAGAAAAATCCTTTGAAGATGATGTCTGTTATGGATGAGATACTTCCTCAGGTAAAGACAAATATGAGTCAGGATGAATTGTTTGATATGTTCTTATCTGTTTTCAAGTATAACATCAAAGATCAGCAGGGATTCCCTTGGGACCAGAAAGAGCTCCGTTATTATGGTACTTATTATGGATTCCCTACAACATTGAAAGAAAATGCGATCCGCGCACATAAATACCTCTTTGGTACATCGGATTATCAAGTCAGTGATGAGCTTAGCCGTATCAATCAGAAGATTATTTATCGTGCTGGATATTAATCCTGAATATCAACTCAAAATGCAAAAAGAAGCTTTCGATCTATGGATTCACTCATAGATCAAAAGCTTCTTTTTATTTTATATTCTTCAAGATTCCTAACAATGTTTCTCCAACCATTCCCTGGCCTTCTTTGCAGTAAAAGAAATCCCTTGCCTGCCTTCTAACCTCTTTAAAATGATCTTCTCCTTGTACCAGACGTTCGAATTCTTCCATCAAGGCTTCAAATGTCTCTGCCTTATATCCCGGAGCCGCCTTCTCATAATCGCAATACATACCACGATCATGCTCCAGATAATCCTGATAATCAAAATTATAAAAGACTACTGGCCGGTCCAGTAATAGATAATCTATATATGTGCTTGAATAATCTGTAACCAGAATATCCGTATCCATTAATAATTCCTGAATATCCATGGATCTCTCTGTGATATCTGTTATATTAGAATACATGGAGAAATCTACTTTCTCATCTTTATGATAAAAATGGCGCCGGATCACGAACAAAATATCATTTTGGATACACCAATCATTGAGCACTTTAAAATCAAAATGTTCTTCCAAAGGAAATGCCACTTTACCTTCTTTCCTGTGTGTCGGCGTATATAAGATGACTTTCTTTCCTTTTGCCGCTTTTGATAACTGATGAGAAGCATGAAATTTTCCACTTTGATCATAGAATATATCATTCCTTGGCTGTCCCAATGTTATGATATGTCTCTTTGATCTTCGAAATGCACTTTCATAGATCGGTGCATAAAAATCACTTGTTGCTACTACATACTCTTTTCCTAATGGGATTTCCTGAATCATTCTTCGGATTTTCTGACCCTTGCTATCCCAATTCTTGACCTTATCATCATCATAGCCAACTTTCTTTAATGGAACCCCATGCCAAAGATTTAAGAATACTGCTCGTCCCATAAATGTATGATTTACATCACTGATCCCATTGCAGACTACCACATATTTGGCCCGAAGCTGCATTAAAATCCCTTTGAAACTGTCAAACATATAAGCTTCATATCCAAGCTCCCTGACTTTTCTGCAGACTGATTCATTCTTCGTGATCCATATCGGACGGATCTCTTTATGCTCTTGTGCTTCTAAAAACAGATATTTGGGATTGTCTGCAAACTGTTCTCCAAGCCATGCTCCAAAGATATATATCTTTCTGCTTCTTGGAAATAAACACGACAGAAACATGATCACATATTTTCCTGCAAGTCCTAATGCTTTTTTCATAAATATTCCTATCCCCAAAGCCACTGCATCAGCTTTCGGATATTTCCTTCCTTTAATACGTGATGATTTTTATAAAAACTCAATCGTTTGATCTTTCCTTTATAATACAATTCTCCATAACTCTCAAGAAGTTCATAAACATCCAGATTATCAATCTCTTCCCCATATGTCTCAACAAATCCCTGCATCTGCTCCATAGATTCGATCATCATACGGCGATAGCTGTTCTTTCCTTCTTTGAGACGATGATACAAAAAGACGGGATTCTTTGCATCTTTCGCACCAACAGAATTATTGCCATGCTGACGGTAATACATCGTTGGCTCATTTACAAAACCAATCTTGCCAAACACTTTCGCGATCAATGCCGCCCAATAATCATGCATGATGATCTTAGACATCGGTAACGGCCGTAAAAAATATTGTTGCAGACAACGATTGATCATCATCGTACACCCTGTCACAGAATTTTGTACCATCAATTGATTCAATACAATTCTCTTTGGAATATTCGCATACTGAAAGAATGACTCTGCAACCATCTCTAAGTTATGATCTGCAACTGACAGATCTGAATGAACCAAGATCGGCGTTTTCTCTCCATATCTTGCCTCTAACGCTTCCATCTTCTGTAATGTCAGGTAAATCTTATCTGGTTTCCACACATCATCCTGATCACAAAACATAAAATACGGTCCGTAAGAATTTTGGATCAATGAAATAAAATTATCTTTGGCACTTCCCTGTGGCGGGTCATTCTTAATGATCGTCACTTGTTCCGGATATTGTTTGCTGAATTCTTCAAGAATGCTGATCGTACCATCCGTAGAACCATCATCACCCACGACCAGCTGCCAGTTTTCATAGGTCTGAGCTGCAATTGATTCTAACTGCGCTTTTAAATAATCCTCTCCATTCAATGTCGCTAACAGAATCGTTACCATATTGTTTTCAAACCTCCTGACTGTGTTATTGTTCGGCAGATCTCTATCTGCTTACCTTCTTTATCACGTCAATGACCTTCTGTGAAGCATGTCCATCATCTATGCCATTGAATTTATCATGATAATTCTTATATTTTTCTTTCCAACTATCTTCATTATATTCTTTAATATCTTTGATCAACTGATCTGTATCTCTTGAAATCGGTCCTGGAATATCATTGACAAAGTCAAAATAAAATCCTCTCAGATTCTCCTTGTAGTCTTCCAGATCATATGCAAAGAATAACATCGGCCTGTTAAGAATACTATAATCAAACATTACAGAAGAATAGTCCGTGATCAACATATCTGACACAAGGTATAACCATGCAATATCTTTTGTCTCGTCGAATGTATAAACGAATCCTTTATATGGTGTCCAATCAATCTTATCTGATACAAGATAATGATATTTTACAATGAATATATATTCATCTGATAATTTCTCCTTTGCTTTATCAAAATCTAGTTTTGAAGCAAATTTGTACTTTCCTTTCTCGCTATATTCATTATCTCTCCAAGTTGGAGCATATAATATGATCTTCTTATCCAATGGAAGTCCAAGTTTTTCTTTGTATTCTCTGATCTTAGCAGGAGAATTATCATTGATCAAAATATCATTCCTTGGATATCCGATCTGTAAGATTGGACGATCTTTAAATGCAAAACATGATCTGAAAATATCTGTAGAAAACTTATTCTGTGATACAAGATAATCCCAATCCTTACATGTTACTCTAAACTGTTCATGATAATTCTCAATATCCGTACTTCCACCCATATCCATTCGGTCCATATCAAGCGCAAGCTTCTTAAGCGGTGTTCCGTGCCATGTCTGAATGTATGTGATATGCTTCTTCTTACGCACATATAATGGCTGACGACTATCAAATACCCAGATTCCTGCTCTCATTAAATACCAAAAATATGGGAAATAATTATTCCGTATCTTCTTGCATTTACCTGGAACTTCTATACTTGTATCAAAGAAAAACCAGATACATTCATATTCTTGATCAAGGCCTTCTCTTACCATCTCTTCATAGATGTATCTTGGATTTCCTGTATAGTTACGTCCATTGCTGCTCTGAAATATAATCATCTTTTTATTTACTGGAATCAGATATGTTAATACTTTATATATCTGAATCGTAATATTCTTAATCAGTTGCTTCATACGTGCACTCCTATTTACTTACTTCAAAGAATGAATCTCTGCGATTCTTCTTATCAAACATCATATTGTACTGAATCATACGATACTTCTGTATTATACCATAATATGGTGATCCTTTATCATTAATCTGATAAAATTTTCCATTCTTTCCCCAATATCCCTGCGATGTGATCGTTGGAACTTCTTTTCGGACCTCATTTAAAAATCTCTGATATCCTGTCATCTTTACTCCAGCTGTCTTGGTCAGGATACTTTGGATATAGTTCATGCTTGTCTTCTCTATATGCTGTTCTTTAATGTCATAATTGGCCCAGATCACAAATGGTACCTGATAACGCTTCATCATCTGTTCGCTACTCCAAGTCTGATATTGACCGTTTGTGATCTTATTCATAAATTCATCTGTCAATCTTGGCTGATGATCTCCTAAAAATAAAATGATCGTTGGCTCTTTACATTTTTCAAAATAACTTGTCAGCTGTTTTAAACTGTCATCTGAATATTTGATCAGATTTAGATATCTGTTGGCCTCAGCATCATATTTGCTGCTTTCAATCTTGATCGGCTGTTTAAAGTTGGCTGCATCCTTATCATAAGGACTGTGATTCTGGATCGTCATATTATACATATAAAATGGCTGATCTGTCTTCTTACGATTCTTTTCATATTCAGAAATAATGCGATCTACATTTGCCTCATCAGAAATATACTCTCTAACCCTTTTTACATTCTTAGGAAAGTCAAATTTATCAATAAAATCCGTAAATCCAAAATCTTTATATACAGCTGGTCGATTATAATTATACGGATTGAACGGATGCATCGCTTTATTTCCAGAATATCCTTCTGCCTTTAGATTACTAACTAGTGAAGGCATCTGCCCATGAATATAAAGCTGAAATGCTGTCGTTCCAGCTGATAAAAACCCAAGAGTATTTCCTGTCAACAATTCAAATTCTGTATTCGCTGTCTGACCACCTACAATCGATGCATACGTATATCCTGTCACACAATTCTTCTTCAAACTATGGAAATAGGGCATATAATCTTCATTCGTCTTAAAATCTCCCAGCACCTTAATATCTGCGAATGTTTCATTGACAACTGTTATGATATTCGGATATTGCTTTGCTGTACTTTGCTGTTCATTCGCTGATTTCTTTTCATATTCCTGAATGATCTGATCAACCTTCGCTGTTGTATATCCTTCTGGCTTCTTCACGACCGCATATCCAACACTTCTTGCAAATGTCAGCACGCCTCCATATTTTTGATAACTTTCCATTGGACGGAACATACGAATATTGATCTGGTGCTCTTCCATAAAATCAGACAGTATGATCTGATTTGTGAACAATCCGCATCCTAATGCAACAACAATAAATCCTGCAATGTGAAATACTCTTTTTTCTGTAACCTTTACTTCATGAAGTCTTAAAAATGTAAAGAAAAATGCCATACATACCAAGATCACACTATATTGTTCAAACGTCAATTTGAATGTATAATTACCCATCACGCTAGTAGCCGTCTGTACTGTTAAAATATCTGGTGCCATCATCGGAATCCCGCGAAATTCATATACAACACATACAACTACCGCAAAGATAAACAATACAAATGGTACGATCACTGATCCAACTCTGATGCTGTTCGTCAAAAATATGATCAGCAGATCCACCAAAATGATCATTGCAAGACTTAGAACAATCCAAAGTGGCTCTTTCTGATAGAACTGTGTCGGCGGAAATGCACACTCTGCTTCATTGATCAAAAATTCTGACAAGATCCATCCCATAACTGGTGCGATCACTCCAAGAATGATCACAAAAGCCCTGTCAACCTTCTGACTCAAACGAATGTCGCAAACTGTTACAAATACCATCCAAAAACATGCCAAAAATACAAATCCCATACGTTTCAGGTAAAAATCAGTCTGCACATGATACATTGGCTTATTTGATAAAAAGAATCCAAGCAATGCAAACATGACCAGTAATTTTAAAACTGCGGTAACTTTATATCTCTTTTTTTCACTTTTAAAAATATTGCTAATTTCTATAAAATGCATCAAAAACTAATCCTTTCATCTATAGCATTATCTTAAATTCTTTTTGTTTGATAACGCAGAAAAGAAGAATTCCGTCTCTAGCCGTTCATAACCTCTATTGTCAACGAAATTCCTCTTATATCTTAATTCATAACTCTTGCTATTTATTCGCTGTTGTTCCGTTTAATCCAAGATCCTGTTTGATCTTTGTTGTAGAAATTCCTTCTGTTCTTGGAAGATATACGACTTCACAGTAATCTTTTAAGAAATCAAACTTACCTTTCCAGTCATCTCCCATAACAAATGTATCTACATGATATTCTTTCACATCGGAAATCTTCTGATCCCAATTTTCTTCTGGAATCACAAGATCCACATAACGAACTGCTTCTACCAGTTTTTTTCTTTCTTCATAACTGAAATAACATTTTTTCTGTTTTTCATTCCAGTTAAACTCATCTGTTGATACAACTACAATTAAATAATCACCTAATTCTTTTGCTCTGCGCAATAAATTGATATGTCCCGCATGCAGTAAATCAAATGTTCCATATGTGATTACTTTTCTCATATCACACCTCCGTGTCTTCTATCTTACTTTGTTTTCTCTTCGTATACTTTACTTACTTCTTCAATCGATCCATGAGAAATGATCTTTCCTTTTTCAAGTAGGATTGCCTTATTACATAATCTCTTTACCTGATCTAAAGAATGAGATACAAATAATACTGTAACTCCTTTGTCAAACATACTCATGATCTTTGCTTCACTTTTCTTTCGGAATTTCGCATCTCCGACAGATAATACTTCATCCAGGATCAAGATATCTGGTTCCACTAATGTTGCAACAGAGAATCCAAGTCTTGATTTCATACCTGAAGAATAGTTCTTAACTGGGACATCTATAAATTTGCCCAGTTCTGAGAACTCTATGATCTCATCTAACTTCTCATCTAAGAACTTCTTTGAGAATCCAAGAACTGCTCCATAAAGATAAATATTCTCACGTCCTGTATACTGTTGATCAAATCCAGCACCTAATTCAAGCAATGGAGCGATCTTCCCCTTGGCTGTCACAGTTCCTTCCGTTGCTTTTAATACCCCTGCAATAACCTTTAACAGCGTACTCTTTCCAGCTCCATTCAATCCAAGGATTCCAAGTCGATCCCCTTTGTTAAGGGTAAAATTAATATCTTTTAATGCCCAGAATTCATTATATGAAATCTGATGTTTCAATAACTTGATTACATAATCTTTCAGATCATCAACCTTTTCCTGACTTAAGTTAAACTTCATTCCAACATGTTCAACTTTCAATACTTCTTTCTTTGCCATGATACCCTCCTAAATATGCAGAATGAATTCATCTTGCTTCTTATAGAAGAAAATCAATCCTACAATAACACTTACGATTGCAAACACGATGGATGCAGCTAAAAACTTCATATTCATCGGCATACCAAAAACAGCCTGTCTAAAATTATGGATCAGAAGATATAATGGATTACATTTTAAGATCCATCCAAAACCTGATTTTAATAACTTCTCTGGTTTATAGAAAATTGCTGATGCATACATAATGATCATTAATCCTACAGACCATAAATATTCTAAGTCTCTAAAGAATACTGCCATCGTAGATAGGATCATTCCAACTCCAAAAGCTGTGATCAGTAATAAGATCAATGGAATGATCGCCTGTGCCAGATAAATAGTTGGATATACCTTCAAAACAATAGATACTACTACCAACACGATCAGAGAGATAGCAAAAATAATATAATTAAACAATACACTGGATAATGGATAAATATATTTTGGCACATATACTTTCTTGATCATTCCTGCATTCGTCCTGATCGCTTTCATCGCACCATTTGTCGCAGATGAAAAGAAACTATACATCAAACGTCCACATAAGATATACACTGGAAAATGTGGATCCTTGTTTCCAAACAATGTACCAAATACTACACTTAGTACGATCATTGTCATTAACGGTTCTAACAGTGTCCATAAAATACCTAAATATGATCTTCTGTATTTTAACTTAACACCTTTCTTTACAAGTTCCCATAAAAGGAATCTGTACTTTTTAAAATTTTCAATATAAGATTTCACTGTACTTCTCCATTTTGATATTTTTAATTTACACCTTGCTATTATACTATTCCTTAACAGATTATTCAACTATCTAAAATCTTCCGATCAAAAATTTAGCTTTTGTATTAACAAATGTTATTATTGAGTATTCAATAATCATCACAAGGATCATTGCCCCAAGGCAGTCAATATAATATCTCCATGCCATGATCCCTGGCATTCCTGATATGATCTTCCATCCTGCAGTTGCAGTAGAAATAATATAAAACGGTCTTTGTGTACACATTAGTATCAAAGAATTCTTTCCAAAATAATTCAGTATCGTAAATGGAATATGGTCCTCAAGAAATTCAAAGACAAATAGTGCTCCAAAAGATCCAATAATTCCTGTAACAAAAAATAGTGGTGGGTGAATACCTAAAGACATATTATTTAAATCCACTCCAATATTTTGCTGTGATAAAAAGATATTTCCAATTGTAAATACCAGTCCGATCATAAATCGGATTTCTCTGTATGTTACTTTACTGAATAACATACATCCAATATGTCCTATCTCCAAAAACCATAATGCGATCAATGCTTTACTGATCGGTAAGATCAAAAATGATATTCTTTCAAATGTTAATGGATCCACTGAAACGATCAAGTGTCTGATAAAATAAGACTCCCAAATTCCAAAAACAGGTATCACGATCAATATCACGATCCTCATCCATTTCGGAAGATATTTGATAAGACAGAAAAACAGGATCTCCGCAATAAATAACACCGGTAAAAACCATAGTGCAAATGTTCCTCTTAATGTGATCGTTGCCAAAATATAAGATTTGATCGCCGGAATATCAATCCTGTGCTTCATAATCATCGTTGCAAATCGAAAGCCAATCGACAAAATACTAAACAATACATATGGCAGCATCAATGATTTCAATAACTTTACTGAATATCCCTTTAATGTCTGTGTCCGATAAGAATCTGCATACCGGATCAGATATCCGGCGGCAACAAAGAAAATTGCCATCTTGAATGATGCCGCCCACGTATCGACTGGATTATCAAGCTTGGTAATATGTCCCCATGTTACCATCAAGATTCCTAAGCCTTTGCACAAATCTATATATTTTATTCTCCTCTTTTTGTCCATTTTAATATCCTTTGCTTATGATATATTCATACGTACGTTTACTGTTATCATTATCACGATATTCAAAATAATAATCTTTTAATTTTGTATATTCTTCTTTTTCTTTAAATCCATTGTGAATATACTCTTCAATTCCATCGATCAATTTCTCATATTCTGTATAACGTTCTCCAAATAGTTCATGCTCCATATCCAGATAACTTCCATGCGCCTGCATATACATATCATAATCAAACTGATAGAATAATACGGGTTTATCGAGATAACATACATCCCAGCATACACTAGAATAATCTGTGATCAGCATAGAACATTTCTTCATGATCTCATTTAATGGCTCTGTTCCAAATGGAATCAACTCAATGTTATCTCCACTGACATTAAACTCGCTCAAATAATCTTTAAACTTTGGATGAATGTAAAAAATCAATTTAACATCATTTTCTTTTAAGATTCTTGCAAGTTTCTGACTCTGTAACAGTTTCATATAGTTTTTATAATAATCACTTGCCTTAAACTCTTCTGCACTCTTTTCTTCCAGCCATGATCTCCATGTCGGCATTGCAAGAATGATCTTTTCCTCTGGTTTTGAAGTATCTTCCAGAACATCCCATCTCGTAAATCCAAGAATCGGTGCATCTCCATCTTCATATCCAAAATTCTCTACAATGATCTTATGCTCAAATCTTGATGTCGTTGTAAAATGAGTCATAGGACTTGAACCTTTCATTCCAAAAATCGGATGTACACGTTTTAATGCTGTCACCCCATGCTGTAAAAACAAGATATTATGTTTTGAAATACGATTTGAGATCACATTTGGTTTTGCTCTCCATGTATATAAATGTTTCTTTGAATCAGAAGCTATATATAAATTGGCAACAAGTGAATATAAAATATGTCGAAAACTCATAAATGGAATCACATGTTTTCCATATTGCTTCATCTTATCATAATCAGCAGAATCTGTATCGAGAATATAATAAATATGCTGCTTCTTTTCTTTTGGAAGCTGCTCCATACAATATTTGAAGAAATAATATCCATTATCCTGCGCCATAGAGCAGAATTTTTCAAATACTAACCATACTCGTTTCTTTTTCCAATATGGTAATAACAACGTATAAACACCAAAAGCTGCTAATTCCTTGATCTTTACATCAAATCCATCATATTTTGATCTTGTACGATAAGTAAATGCCATTTTACATGTGATCGTCGAATAAGGGAAAATAATATGCTCTTTATCAACATCACATTGATAATTCATCAGTAATAATTTTAATCTCTGCCATCTGCTCCAATATGCACTTACTCTTACTTCTTCTCCATTCTTCTCTGTTACAGCAAATACATCCCAAAACAGTTCTTCCAGTGATAATACCGACATATCGATCTGAGCATCAATAATATAATGATCACCTGATCTCGTTACTTTATATTCAAATGGATAATCGATCGTCTCCACTTTACTTCGATATGATAATATGACATTTTTGATTCCAGCTTCTTTGTTTTTATATTTCATTTTCACATGAACTTTTGAACCCTTGATCTTGAATTTCAGTACTTGTCCACGCATATTACGAACGGATAACTGTGCCTGATCTCCCATAAATACAGAAAATCTTCCATCTACTTCATTCATATAAGGAATCACACTTGTATCCGCAGGTTCGAATGTATTCTGATAAGTAATATCATGTTTCTTGATTCCTGTCATATATACAGAAGATTTATCTAATTCATCCATCGCTTCTTTTCGTTTTGCATATTCTTTACGATCTACAAAGAAATATGGCAGTTTGTTGCCATTTTCATCTTCTAATTCGATCATCAACTGATATCTTCCGTTCATATCTGCAATTTCAAGCGAAAGAAATTCATCAAAATATTCCTTGATACAATGATCTTTCCATTCTTTTTCTGTTAGATCCCTTGTATAAATGATCTGACTTTTCTTATTTACAAGTAACAGCTTCTTTGGCTGACCTTTCTTGCCTTCCTCAAACTTAATCTCCAAATGGTCTTCCATTACTCGCATGGATGCATTGATCATTTTTTTCTTATTGAAAGAAAATGTCTCTCCTGCTTCTCCATGATAGTATTCTGTCTCAAACTTTGAATATACTGGAAGATCTGCAAAGCATCTCTTGATCTCCCTCTTATGAAGTTCTTTTCTGACCTTGGCACTCTTTCTCTTTAACACTTCTTCTGCATAGGTTCTTGGAAGTGTTCGTGTAATAAAAATATAATCAAAATCATCAAGATAATTATCATGTAAATGACTGCTTAATTCTGGATTGAAGAAACGTTTTTCAAAGATCACTACATCTTCATCTTTCTTAGCAATCTGTGCGATCGTATCGATCGTCTGTGCTGTTTTTACATTTGGATAGTGCAAAACTCTTCGTTTCTTTTCTTTGTTAAAACTGTAATCGATCGTTGGCATATCGCACATATTTCCATGAAAAACAAGTTCTGCCATATTCTTTGCAGCATCAATAGAATCATACTGAATATATTTTTCTGTATATTCCATATCATTTTCATAAGAATCCTCGCGGAATGTCTCGTTGACCAGACAATCTCTTAATGCTTCCTTGTCATAGATCTTTCTAAATGGCAATTCTTTGATATCAAAATACATTCCTCTATCGTGCATGTATTCTTCATAGTCATACATATATAATATGATTGGTTTTCTTGTAATCGAGTAATCAAAAAATACGCTTGAATAATCTGTGATCAGTGCATCAACACTATTCAAAAATTCATATTTGTCAACACCACTTGGAAATGGATAAATATGTTCATAATTATCCATCTTTACAAACTTCTGCACAATTGGATGAAAGTTTACATATAATTTCTGATCATCCTTTAAATTCTCATCAAGATAATGTAACAGCTGATTGATCTCTCTGCTATATTCAGAGGTATTCACATCATGATTACTCTGTCCACGCCATGTCGGCATATATGCCATCGTTGTATAATCTTCATTTCCAAGTTTCTTTGTTACCTGATCAGCTTTCTCATGATCCATAAAAATACTGTTTCTTGGATATCCATTCATCACAACAGTTCCTGTATACAAAGCTTCCAGATTATAATCTTCCATGATCGCTTTTCTTGTAAATTCATTTGGGAACATGATGTAGTTGGCATGTAAGAAATTATGTTGCACATTATACATGGATTCAATTCCAAAACGCATTCGTTTTCCTAATGTCTTTAACGGTGTTCCATGCCATGTCTGTAGGTACACCTGTTCATCTCTTCGAATGAAATACGCCGGAAAAGAACTGTTATTGATCAGATACTTGGATGTTGCAAGCACTTTTACATATTTAAAATCTGCAATATCTACAAGTTCTACCTTCAATCCGATAGAATCAATAAATTTCTGATCACGTTTCTTATCATTCGTCGCAAAATAGATCTTGAAATCTTTTGATTCCGGCATTTTCAAAAACTCCTGCAAGATCGCCAAGGATGAATCTGACACATCCTTGCCGTGAAATGACTCAAAGAGTGCTTGTTTTTCATTGATCTTGCCATGTTTATAATACCAGGCATAGATAAATTTCATCTTTGGAGTTTTTGGAAATAATCTTTTTACAAATCGAATAATTTTTCTTATTTTATCCATGTTTCCTTCTTAAACCTTTCAATGACCTTCTTAAAGATTGTTCTGCCTTATGGCATTGTTTGTTTTTATTTTCCCTGCATCATATTAAATACTTTTTCAGATGAATTTTCACATTCATATGGAATGTATGTTTCATGGAATGCATCGACTCTCTGTTTTGAATTTTCAATCGTTTCATCCAGATGCTCAATCGCATCTAACACCTCATCAGACGTATATAGTAATGGTCCTGGTGCTTCTTTTTCGATATCAATATTAAATCCACGAAGCTTATCTCTATATTCATCCAGATCATATGTAAAGAATAACATTGGTCTGTCGAGAACTGCATAATCAAACATTACAGAAGAATAATCTGTGATCAGGATGTCTGTAATGATATATAAATCTTCAATAGATTCATAATCCGTAAGATCATACACAAATCCATCTGCTGGAACTCCTTTCCAACCTTTTGCTGAAAAGTGATGCAGTCTTAAGATCAATACATATTCATCTGAAAATTTTTCCTTCATCTTCTCAAGATCTAGCATTAATTCAAACTTATCACGCACTCTCCATGTTGGTGCATACATGATGACTTTCTTATCTTTTGGAAGTCCTAATTTTTCTTTTAATCTGCCCATTTCTTCTTCGTTATTAGAAGAATACAAAATATCTGTTCTTGGATATCCAGTATCCATGATCGTGTTTTCAAATTTAAATGCAGATGGTGCAAGATCCGCAACAAACTTACTTTGCACGATCAGATAATCCCAACGTTTGCACTTTCTAATGTACTTCTTTTCTGATTTCTTTGTAGGGAAATCGCCTGGTACATCCAATCCAATTGTCTTTAATGGTGTTCCATGCATCGTCTGTACTTCAATCTGCCCTTTTCTCTTCTCATAAGAATCAGCAAAATTTACATTATTCACAAAGTATTTTGCTCTTGCCATATAATATAAATACTTCCAAGATAGTCTTCTGACTCTAATACCATTTCCCGTGATCGGAATGCATTCATCTTTTAATGACCAGATACACGTATAATCTGGATGATTCTTATCAATATATTCATATAAATATCTAGGGTTACAGCTAAATTTACTTCCCCACATAGATTCAAATACGATCCATTTTTTCTTTAATGGAAGAAGTCTTAATAACGGATATAAGAATCTGTTGACAAAAGCTCTTTTCTTCGCACTTCTTGTCAGGAATTCCTTGACCCTCAGCGTAGTAAAATACAGAAAATCATCTTCTGGATCAATAATAAATCGATATCTTCTTTCTTTCGTGTAGTATTTTTTATCAAAAACTTTATGTTCCCCACCAAGTGCACATACCTTCTGCTGTTCATTATTTTCATATAAAATAAACACCTGACGACGTCTTGCATAAAGATTCTTGATGATTTTTTCGTCCTTTAAACTTAAAGAAATGACAACTTTCTCCTCTTCTCCATGTTGATTCACGGATCCTGTTCCAAGAATAATCTTTTCTTCTTCTAATGGATCTTCTACATACAATGTTGCTCTCTGCCAGTTACCGATATTTTTGTTTATGATCTCAAATGAAAACTGTTCCTCATTCTGTTTTACATCTCGTATCACAGGTACTGCCTTTCGATTTAACAAGTAACATCTATGATTTCCTGATGTTTCTTCTACTAACTGATTCTTCTGGTTTTCTACAAAGATTCTCTTTTTCTTTTCTTTGTATACAGGAATAAATAAATTACCTTTTTTAACTGCAATATATCGTTTATTTTCTGGAATATCTGAAATATCCACAGAAACATCTTCCTGTGTTATAGCTGCTTTTAAGATTTCCGCATTATGTGCATCTTTCGCTTCATATAATGCATCAACTTTCTCAGAAAGTTTTAATCTTAACTGATCACCGTCCAATTTCATATCATTTAATTCGATGTTCTTTTGTGAAATTTTTACTTTAAAATCATATCTGTAAGACTTGCTAAGTTCGATCAGCATATGATCTTTAAAATATGTTTTCTTGTCCAATTTATTACCAAGAGATTTTAAGATTCCTCTTAAAATAGTCTCTTTCTTCCATCTGTCTCTCTCATAAGTTAATAATATATGGTATTCTCCATCAAGCTTTAATTCTCTGATCTTGGCTGCATCCAGTATGATCCGGTATCCACAACCTTTATAATTTGCTAAATGGATCTGTTTTGTCTCGTTATCAATTTTTAAGCCAAATTTCTTCTGTGCATATTGTGACTTAATACTTTGTATTTCCAGTGGAATCTTCTCTCCTGTACTTAAGCATACCAAATGTGCTGATAATTTTTGTACATTTACATTTGGCACAGATAATCCTCGTAAGAATACATATCCTTCGATCACACATTGCTCTTTCTGCCATGCCACATCATAAATCAATTGAGTAAGTCTCCACTGATCTAATGCCTCTGTCATATCTGCCTTATCACCAGTTACGATCGCTTTCGGGAATTTTCCAATATATTTGTTGCCCTTTTTCACGATCTTTAAATTCTTATAATTATCAACTTCATATTGACGCAGTTTTACTAATCGTTTTTCATCCAGATTCATCAAAGCCACATATTTTTCACGATATAAAACTGGTAACTTATCGATCGTTTCTAAAGGAATTGTTTCTTCTATATAATCTTTAATGATCTTCATCATCTCGAGTGTTCTGTTATCTGAAAGATAAATACAGTTGTTCACATAAATCATCAGATCAATATATAACCATTTATAATATTTTGCATCCCATAATTCTTGTTCTTTGACATTCTCCTCAAAGAACTTATCTACCATACGTAAAACGGTAATACGATCTCTCATGTTCGTAAAGTCATCTGCTCTCTGCGTAATAGACTTATTAGCTCCATCACGAATTCTCCAACGATAACAGACATCCTGCACCATTGTCACATTATTAGCAAGATAATGCATAGGAATCGTTACTGGAATATCTTCATAGAGAATTCTCTCTGGAAATTCAAAATGATTACGATCCCAAAACTCTTTCAAAATTAATTTATTCCATGAGGTTGTATCATAAATCAGATCCGTATTGTCTGTAATATGTGTTTTATCGATATATTTTCTAAATGCAATTTCATGCAGATTCGATACATGGTCTTTCTTTGAGTCAAATCTCGCAACACTTCCAACTACCATCTCACTATGATTTTTCTCTGCTGCAAGATACATTTTCTCGTATGCATCATCTGGAACAATATCATCTGAATCAAGAAAAATAATGTATTTTCCTTTTGCATACTTCACTCCTGTATTTCTCGCATTTCCAAGTCCACCATTTACCTGTCTTACATACTCAAAATGATCATATCGACTAGCAAATTTCTTGGCAATGTCTGTACTTCCATCCAAAGAACCATCATCAACCATGATGACCTGCAGATCCTCTAATGTCTGATCTACAACTGATTGCAGACATTCTTCCAAATATTCTTCTACGTTATAAATTGGTATGATAACACTTACTTTTATCTCTCTCATCACTTACTCCTATCTCTCTGGGAATTTCAATTCAATATCTCCTGGGATATTATAATACATCTTATAACGCCATACCCATGCTGGATTATATACATCTAAACCATAACAGTATGTATCTCCAAGTGGTATTTCCTTTAATTCAATCTTCTTCTCTCCTTGTTTTATCTGTGTTTGTATATATTGAAGTCTGTCATTCACTTGTCCATGAACAAAATAATATACACCAATATTTCCGATCATCACAAAGAAAATACACATCATGATCCCTGTGTTTAAATATCCTTTGCTTATCTTTAAAAGTCCACTTCGTATACTATACGATAGCAATACTCCAAGATATAAAACAAAAAAGATATATGTTACATAAAAACAACGAATTGCTATCGGACTTGCAACGATCAATGGTCCCATTAAAATCAGTTGTGACCATAAAATGATCTGAACGATCACCTTATCCTTAAAATCTGTAATAAACCATGCACTAAAAGCCACCAATGCTAAACAATACGTCGTTGCTATTACAGCCTGAGCTGCATTTCCCCATGCCAAATAATCTTTCCATATACCAAGATTCATAAAATTAAATATATAAAATGCTAAAAAACCACTGAACAGAAGCAAGAACAATCCTTGTCCTTTCTTCTTTCTCTTTTGAAGCAATATCAAAATCATTCCACATGTCACTATATTTAATAAATGATTTGGCATGATCCAATAGTTAATGATCGTGTCTGCGTATACCTTTAATGCAGAGGCAAACCATTCAAAGCTTAATTCAAACGCTGCGATCTCTTTTCCTGTTCCTTGTGATGTATGTGCCGCAGCCATACGATATGCGCTATTCGAGAACATCCAAAATGCACCAATACCAACCATGATCAAATGAAGTAACATTCCTTTATGCAGCTTCTTATATTGTACACCATAAATAATTAAAAAAGCGATACTTAGTACAATTAGATATACCGTTGAATTTTCAAGAACCAAGCTTCCAAGAAATGCATTGATCATTGAAATCCCTGTTTTCAACTTCGACACTTTCTTTTCTTTGAAAATAGATATATGATATAGCAAAAATCCAAGAATCATCGTTGCACTAACACAGAAATTTGAAAATCCTGATACCCATCCATACGTCTGACTCATTAAGCTTGTTGGAATATTGACTACAAAAAAAACACAAATTAAAAATGATAATATCTTATATTCTGTTAATTGATATATCAAGTATAACATTGCAGTCATTATCCCAGAAATAGCCATACTTCTCAATACGATCGGCAATCTTGTTAAAACAATGACCAAAATATCTCCAAAGTAACGTCCATTATATCCTTCAAACCACGTTTTTAATCTCATGATCCCTACTTCACTTCCCCATCGCCAATCATCCAGTGCTTCCGGCACCCATAACTGCCAAATGGAAAATAATACAAAAAATATGATCAATATCCAAAATATTGATGATTTCTTTTCTTTTTTCAATGTACTGTTACTCCTTCTTTTGTTACTAATCTTTTGACCCAATCTATAAACTTCTCATATCGAATTAATTTCTTAAACCATTCTAATACAATCGATGTCACCAATGAAATTGCCATAAGTACTATATAATCCAACCATGCATAATAAAATGAATATGTAAATTCATGGAAAAATACGTCTCTGTAAAATGAATGAATCAAGAAAATATTCATAGAATGTTTTCCAAGGAAGCCTAATCCTTTTACGATCCATTTTCCATTTAATATATAAATATATGAAATTACGATCACATACATTGCTGCAAAGCCATCCCAAAAATCTAGATATTTCCATCCAATCCATGCATTTTGTCGGCATTTTATGATAACTGCCAAACCTATCAATGATACTATCAGAGACAACAGTTTTCCTGCCACATTCTGTTCCATAAATTTTTCTTTTATTCTCGCAAGCAAGTCATGTTGTGCAAAATACATTCCCAGTGTGTATGCTAATAGATATCGGAACAAATCTGTTGATTGTCCAAATCCACAAGCTCTTGGAACGATAATAGATGCAACAACCACGACCCATTGATATTTTTCCATAATTGAATGTACAAATGGAAAAATCATGATCAAAACGATCGCAAGACTCATATACCACCATGTCAGACAAAATAACGGTGTTCCAAGTAATTTTGCTAATCCTAATGCATCAATGATCATATAGACCACACTACGAAAATCATGTCCATAAACTTCTATAAAGCGTCCAGTTGGAATCGCAAGAATCTCTGTCACAACAAAAATGATCAAAAATCCTGTCATTAATGTGACCATTCGTTTCTTTATATAATTACTCATCGTTGTTTTCTTTTTCTGACTCTCATAAGAAACCCACATTCCGTATCCAGTCATAAAAACAAACATGGCTACGCATATCTTTGAAAAACTAGCAAGATATTGTATCGTATGAGAAGAAAATGGTGCAAACGAAATTGGGTAATACCCCCATCCCTTCGTCGTCGCAAGTTTCTCATACGGAACCGTAGCCCAACGCTGTGCATTCAAAAAGCAATGATGAAACAACAGGATAATAATCGCAATCCCTTTCATCTGCATTGTATGTTCCTTTGTAAACTTCATTCAATCTTACTCCTCTTAATTTTACTGACCTGTATTATATCACAACGTAATACTTTTGTAAAAACTTTTACTTTATATACACCGCAAAACCTTGTATTTTTTTGCCAACCGGTCTATAATTATCCTGTTTGAGCTAATTTACAAATAAACAAAAAGGGGATGTGATCAATGAAAGTTCAACGCAAATATTTACAACTGGCATGCCTGAATCTGTTTCTTGTCATGTCTGTTATCTTATGTCCTCACCAGACATATGCCAAAGGTAAAAAATTTAAAATCTATTTTACCAATGCAGAAAAATCTATCAAGTTACCTTTAAAATCCAGCCAGACACTATCTGTTCGATACTCTAAGAAGAAAAAAGCTTCCTACAAAATCAAATGGGAATCTTCTAATCCTAGAGTTGTAAAAGTATCAAAAAAAGGTATCCTGACACCAAAGAAAACCGGTAAGTCAGTGATCCGTCATGTGGTCAGAACAAAATCTGGTAAGGTCATTGCAAAAAAATCTATTAAAGTAAAAGTAACACCTGAAATTGCCATCAAAGCAATTTCCTGTGAAGAAGATGCTGCTTCTGAAACACTGATCAAATATCCGAACAAATATCGTTGGAATGTTTCTCTCAAGCCTGCGAATGCATCTCTTGCTTCCGTTACTTTTCGAAGCAGCAATAAATCCATTGCCACGATCAGTAAATCTGGTGTTATCACACCTTTAAAAGAAGGCAACATAACAATGACTGCAAAATATAAAAAAGTTATCTTGAAACGACGTTTTCATGTAACGATTCCATTAAAGAAATTAACAACAAGGCATCAAAAGATTAGTATGCCTTACGGAACTTTCAGGACTTTATCTGTGAATTTCAAACCATGGAATGCATCTGACAAAAAACTTACATGGAGCACAAACAATGATACCGTTGCCGTTGTCGATGAGAATGGTCATGTAACTACCCGTGGAGTTGGTGTTGCTGTGATCACCGCAACTTCTATAAAAAATCCAAGCAGAAAGTGCAATATCACGATCACTGTCACTGCTGAAAATGGTTTATTATCTACTGAAGCTTTGGATTATTTTGACTTAAAAGATGGAGACCGTCTGATGATCATTGCCCATCCAGATGATGACCTCTTATGGGGTGGTGGAAATATGATTCAGGAAATTAAAGAATTAAAAGAAACTGGAAATAACTATTTTGTTGTTTGCCTAACCAATGGCTCTTATGATAGTCGAGCTAGGGATTTTGACTCTGCGATGAATGATATCGGGGCAAAACATGTGATTCTCCGCTATCCTGACCTCTATCGCAGACATCAGGTTGCATGGGATCCTTATACTAACTATATCACACAGGATATCCGGCGTGTCATGAATTATCGTAACTGGAGCAAGATCGTAACACACAATCCTGATGGCGAATACGGACATCAGCATCATAAAAAAACAGATGAATTAGTCACTGCTGTAAGTCATGAAAATGCTGAGCATTACGATAAATTATATTACTTTGAAAAATTCTACACACAGGATGCTATTCCAGAAGGTCTTGCAAAACTCCCTTCTGATGTCGCTCAGAAGAAGCATACTCTGATCTTTAAAAACTATTTTGACCGTGGTGCGATTCGAATGTATGAATATTTTAATGATTATGAAAATTGGGTAAAAGCTACGGATTGGCAATAATACAATATGGTATAAAAAATGCAGATGTATTTCAAATTATACATCTGCATTTTTCTTTCTAAATTTTTATTGATATACACGAAATACCAGATCTGCTTTCCCAATCTTCTTGTTACTCCTATACATACATCCATTTGGGTATGCATCATAATTTCCAGTCCAGTATACCGGAAGTTTGTATTTTTGATCTTTTTTCTGATTTACAATCTCTATTGCATATGTCCCAGAATTCTTAACTTTGTTTAACTTCCACTCATATTGATTTTGCGCATAAGATAATTGATCTTGTCGTGCGCTTTCCATTACTTTTCCTGTTTCATCAAGCAGACGCACAGTAAAATCATTCTCATTATTTAATAAATTGAATGTAATATTCTGAAACCTGATTTTTGTAAGAAAACTTTGTTTTATTGCTTCATTCTTCTTCAATGACAGATTCAACGTCTGACTTTGTGCAAACTGACTAGCTGCATAAGATTGATCTAACGCCTCTGGATTTTGTTTTAAATAATTATGCATTGGCTGCAAACATACAATCAATCCGATTCCGACCAAACATAACATAACATTCCCCATTGAAATCTTTTGTTTTTGTTCTTTCTTTTCTTCTTCACAAAGATTTTCAATTCCTGTTACCATCATAAACATCATTACACCCATAAAGCATATGCTATACTTTGGATTTGCTTCCCAGAATACATGGAAGATCATTCCTCCAAGTAATGTAAGCATCACAACATAATTCCATGGGTTTCTTTTTCTGAGCATTCCAATCGCTGCCACTAATGCAAAGCACCAGACCGCCATCCGCATCAGATAGCTGTACATTAAGATCCATCCATTGTGCTTTCCATTTAAGAACTCGTTTGCTGTTCCATAATCTGTTGAAACATAAGACATTTTTGTAAAATCATCATCTCCTGTCAGCCAGACTTCTCTTAACTTCACTCCAGATAACTGTAAAGTTCCCTTTATCTCAAGCTCTTTATAATTATGAATTGTTTTTTCAATTGTCTTTTCTTTTTTTTGTTTTTGCGTTGAAAGTTGTGAAGTAAACCACACATCACCACTATCATATCGCCCAACTCCATGAGAGGACATCATTAACCAATGTGTTGCTGGAAATTCTTGTGTGTTTTGTTTCGGTATCATATTCTGAAATTTGTACTGATATCCAAAAACAGAAACTGCAATTCCTGCTGCCATTCCAAGAATCAGACACATATGTCTTACTTTAAACTTATACTGCTTCCAAAAGATAAACAACGTGATCCCCACTGCAATACAGAGAATCAAATTGGTGATCCTGATCTTAATTCCTATATAAATTACAATTCCTAAAAAAGCACTGTACAAAATGCCCTTCCAATTGTCTTTTTCTTTATGTATTAGCACAAACAACAACAGCAACACCATGATCATACCAAATGATATCGTGTGTGTATAATAATAAGCAATCCAGAAATACGTCCACGGATTCAGTAAAAACAACAACATCCATATGTTAGCCAGTTTTATATTTTTAACTATGCGTATTGCAATATATCCACATAAAATTCCAATATCAATTACTAATAAATTCAAAAAATTTCCCGCAAGAACCAGACTTCCGACAGAAATACCGCAAGACACCAACAATTTATAATAGCAATATAAGATTAGTAAATATCCATAATTATTCGGATAATGTGCAAAATACCCACCAAAACGCTGTAACGAAATCATAGGATTTTGAATCATTCGGATTGCTTCATCATGCAAATATAACAAATCATTCACTGGCTGTATCTTAAATACATAGATTGTCATCAGTTGCAATGCAAAAATCATCACAAAGATGATAAAAAATAACGATTTTTTTGCAAAAACAGCTTCTAATTTCTTTCTGTATCTTACGATAAAACAAGCTATGATAAAAAATAACAACGTCCCCAGCCACCTAACTGGCTGAGAAACGTCATTCATCTTTTCTTGTGTATATTGAAATGGAAAACTTACGATCAAATATGCTACGATCAAAATAAACAATCTAATCGAATATTTGTATATAAAATCTTTTATCTTCATCTCCATTCTCCTAGTCATTTAATACCTGTTCAATAATAAATTTAGGTCTGGCCTTTGTCTCCAAATATATTTTTCCAATATATTGTCCAACCATCCCAATCGCGATCAGCTGTAAACCACCTAAAAACCATATCGACATAACAAGGCTAGTCCAACCACTTACCGTGTTGTTTGTAAAATGCCGTACTAGACAATAAATGATTGCCAAAACACTAATTATACAGATTAAAATTCCAACATTAAAAATCATTTTGATTGGTTTTACACTCAACGATGTAATTCCTTCAAATGCAAAAGAAAGCATTTTCTTCAATGGGTATTTGCTTTCTCCTGCAAATCTCTCAGCTCTCTCATACGTGACAATATCACTCTGATAACCAACCATCGGCACCATCCCTCTAAGAAAGATATTAACTTCGTCAAATTCTAATAATCCTTTTAATGCCCGCTTACTCATCAGTCTGTAATCTGCGTGATTGTAAACAAGCTCTCCGCCCATTTTATTGATCAGTTTATAAAATGCTTCTGCCGTAAAACGCTTAAAAAATGTATCTGTATCTCTGGCACTTCGAACACCATATACAATATCACAGCCTTCATAATATTTTTCGATCATCTGATCTACAGCATTGATATCATCCTGAAGATCCGCATCCATTGATATTACAATATCTGCTTTCTCTGATGCCATTGTCAAACCAGCCAGCAATGCATTTTGATGCCCACGATTTCTGGATAATTTCACTCCTGAAAATATAGAATCCATTTTATGAAATTCATCGATCATATTCCACGTATGATCTCTTGATCCATCATCCACAAAAACAATTCTGCTTTCTTTCGCTATTTTACCATCATGGATCAGCATTTCACATTTTTCCTTTAATCGTTTGGATGTTTCAGCTAATACTTGTTCCTCATTATAGCAAGGCACTACAATATATAATATATTCTTCTCTTTTCTTGATCTTTCTTGCATATTTAATTATCTTTCTCATTATCTATTTTGTTTGTGATCAACTGTAATTTAAATTCGAAATCTTGCCTATTTTTTTGTACAATCGTACTTAAAATCAATCCAGAAAAGAATGCCTGCAACGCTGCAAGTGCTATAAATCCACTTACGATCAAAGTTGGGAAATTCGGTACCAGACCTGTATGAAGATATGTCATAAATACGGGTATAAATAATCCTGCCGCAATGATCATAAGCAAGAATGCCATACTTCCAAAAAACTGAAATGGTCTATAACCTTTAAACAGTTTTATGATCGTAAATAATACCTTCATACCATCTGTATAAGTATTTAATTTGGATTCACTTCCATCTGGTCTATCTCGATATTCAATGATCACATTATCAACCAACATATTTTTATCTACTGCATGAATGCTCATTTCAGTTTCGATTTCAAATCCCCTGGATAACACTGGAAATGTTTTAACAAACTGATAGCTAAAAGCTCTATATCCAGTCATAATATCCCGGATATTACTTTTAAAAAGATGATTAATTGCAGCTCTCACCATGCTATTTCCAAGATTATGAAAAGGTCTTTTATTTTCCTCAAAATAAGTAGATGATAATCTGTCCCCTACAACCATATCCACCTTGTATTCTAAAACTTTTTCTGCCATTTCTCGTCCAAATTGAGCAGGATATGTATCATCTCCATCAATCATGATATAACATTGCGCATCAATTTCTCGAAACATCCTTCGGATCACATTTCCTTTTCCCTGTTGATACTCATTTCTTACAATAGCTCCTGCTTCTTTTGCAATCTCTACTGTACGATCTGTGGAATTATTGTTATATACATAGATTGTTGCCTCTGGAAGTTCTTTCTTCCAATCCTCCACTACTTTTTTAATTGTCTTTTCTTCATTGTAACACGGAATCAATACTGCAATTTTTTCCATTACGCATTCTCCTTTGTTAAAATTCATTATATTCTTTATATATTATTTCATTTACAAATGCAACATATAAAATCGTACTCGCTGTAATCGGAAGCATATATCGCATATCGCCATTTACAGGTGATGCCAGACATATAAGGAATGATGTCACTACTGGCAAAAATGCAATCCAATATCTGATCGTCTTTTTAAAAGAACATACCATGCCAAGCAATCCAATCAAAATCCATAAATACATCATCGGTTTTGTAAATAATGTGAATGGAGTTTTCTGATATATTGTATCTAAAACCCCATGATATATATCTCTGATATATTTTGTTTTTCCTGAATAATATATTTTATATTCTTTTTGGTATGCATCCATACTTTCTGGCTGTACATAATATCCATATGGATATCTTATTTCTGTCATATAACCCCAATATCCATATGTCCCATTTAACGTTGCCTGAATATAAGCCGTCGGATGCTTCTTAAGCATTTCAAACCATATGTTAAAATAATCTTTTAAATATTCGTCTTTCTGTTTGTAAGTATTCTTTACTGGGTCAGAAAGATCTGGATCATAATTCTTTCCGATCGTATCGTAATCTAATACTTTTCGAATCACTTTTTCCTCTTCCGTCGAAACATCATTTCCATAATATTTTACATATCTCGCTGTCTGTTGAAAAGGGATGGAGAGCATCTCCTGCTTTCCGCCAGGCTTCACACCTGCCATGGGAAGAATTGCTTTTTGGTAAACCTCCCAAAACGCCACTATTATTATAAATAAAACTATCAATTGTCTTCGATATTTTTTTACACCTACAATACAAAACGGCATCGTAAAAATTAATATATAAAACCCGTTGTGTCTGACCAAACATAATAATAAAGAGACTATTAAAAACAAAATACTCTTAACTTTTGAATCAAATATCTTCTCTGGTTCTAATACTATATCAAATATAAATAACACAAATAAAACAAATATTGGATAAAATAATGTGTCTTTTACTGCTGTCCTTGCATATGCCGACCAGATAGGAAACAATCCATAAAATGCCAATCCTGTAAAGCGAATCCAATACTTTGTATTCTTCTTATGCATCCAATAAAAACATATTGCGAAAACACCACTTGTAAATAACAATGTAAATAACAGATACACTGCGATTCCTACATTTTGACATCCAATGTTTCTTCCAAATTTGACAAACATCCCTTCAAACAATGTCGTCAATACAGGATGATGATTCGTCAGATTTCCACTGAAAAACTGCTCATACTGTCGTATAATATCATAAGTTAAACAACCCGGAAAATACAAAATATAATTTGGAAGCCATAAAACGATCAGAATGCTCCAAGGAACTGCTATAGGATGATGATCAAATATTTTTTCTCCTATCCCACTGTTTGCTTGAGTCTTTAACCTTATAAAAGACTTCCCCGCTTTTGAATATAATACATTCATGATCATATGTACGATCATTGTAAGAATCATCGTCATGATCAATGCACTGATCATATGTTTTTTATCGCATATGATCAGTGACCAGTTATCTCTCTGATCATAACTTATAGATATAACCATGCATATTGAAAATAAAAATGATATAATCCATGAAATGATTCGATTATTCTGATGCATTGACTGCCTTTCCTCGTTTCTCTTCTTTTTCTTTTCCCTTAAATAATCCCATCAACTGATAAAATGCCAGGCCAAATACAAATGCCTTTAAATTGTAAGCGGCTGGAAAATATGCTTCTACTCCGCATGCGATAAATCCAATTTCTAAAAGCACCATAGCCCCAAAATATCCCTTTTTATAAAGTACCCATACAGCTATAAGCATAAAAGCACAAAAAAGTCCAAACACAATTGGCCCATATTCCAACAATGTTCTTACAATTCCTAATTCTGTTACGTATCCATCATTGGCCTGTGTATAAATTCCATATCCACAAACCTTTCCACCAATATTACTTCCAAACAGAGGAATTCCAGCTCCAAGAAAACAGTTCCGTGCAACTGTCAATCGTCCTGTGATCAATTGATCTAATCTCATAAATGTTGGATCTGTCAATTGAGAATAAAGTCCATAATATATAGATAAGAAAATCCCTACAAGATTTCCGATTTCTAATAAAATCAGTGAAATCTTAAACTCATAAATTTTTCTTGCATATCTTAAAATAAAATAGGCAATGATCGCTGCTGATCCACAATAAAATGCTGTTCTTGATTTTGATAGTTGATAAAACTCATAGTTGAAATAGAACATGATCGCAAATGCCCACCATTTCATTTTCTTATAATAAGCATATAAAAAACTAACAATCAAAACCATGATCATAAGATGAATCGTGTTCGCATGCCATGTGCAAAACTTATATCGTACTTCTATCATTCCTCGCCCATAATCTTTTACTGTTGTTAATTTATCTGGTGCATTCACAAAGAACCATGTAAAACCGTAGCTTAACCCAACAAATCCACATGCAAATACTGCTTTCATCACTTTCTTAAGATCTACGTCTTTCATCGCCAGAATGATCAGATAATTTGCGGGGTAATCAATTCCTCCAGAGCTTTTCCAACATAAATACATCAAAACAGCTCCTGCTGCTCCAATAATCACTTCTTTCCATTGATATTTTGTTAATATTATTTTGACCACAAAACAGATTAATCCAATATAAAATAGTCTTTGCATTGGAATTTGTCTTGTCGGATCTTTCTCTACATACCAATAGTAAGCTATATAAAAAAAGTAGTATGTAATATAGAGTATTGTTCCTAATAAAAAGAACAACTCTCCGACCCATTGTCTTTTATTTTCAATCTTCATCTCTATTGCTCCTGTTTATTTTTCAAAAAAGCCATCGTATATTCTACGACAGCTTTTGTCTAATGCTATGATAATGAAATAATTAATCTTCTGTTCTATATCCATCCGGATTCATAGACTGCCATTTCCAGGAATCTGCACACATTTCTTTAATTCCTTTTTCTGCAGCCCATCCTAATTCTTCTTTTGCTTTTGTCGCATCACAATAGCATGTTGCAATATCTCCAGCTCTTCGTGGTTTGATCTCGTATGGAAGTGTCTTTCCACAAGCCTCTTCATATGCATGTAAGACATCTAATACACTATATCCGATTCCTGTTCCAAGGTTGTAGATACGTACTTCTGGTTTTTCTTCAAATTTCTTTAATGCCTTCACATGTCCTTTGGCAAGGTCTACAACATGGATATAATCACGGACACCTGTTCCGTCTGGTGTGTCATAATCATCACCAAAGACTCCTAATTTCTCAAGTTTACCAACTGCTACCTGTGCAATATATGGTACTAAGTTATTTGGAATTCCCTTTGGATCTTCTCCGATCAGTCCACTTTCATGTGCTCCGATAGGGTTAAAGTAACGAAGTAATACGACATTCCATTCTGGATCTGCGACATGGAAATCTGTTAAAATCTGCTCTAACATCCCCTTTGTCTGTCCATATGGGTTTGTGATCTGTCCTTTTGGGCATTCCTCTGTAATTGGAATGAAAGCTGGATCTCCATAGACTGTTGCTGAAGAACTAAAGATAATATTCTTCACCCCATGATTTCTCATCACATCACAAAGGATCAATGTTCCTGTGATATTGTTATGATAATATTCTAATGGTTTCTGTACAGATTCTCCAACTGCTTTTAATCCTGCAAAGTTGATCACAGAATCAATATCTTCTGCATCAAAAATCTTCTCTAATGCTTCACGGTCTAAAACATCTGCCTCATAAAATTTTACTGTTTTCCCTGTGATCTGCTCTACTCTCTTTAAAGCTTCTTCACTAGAATTATATAAATTGTCTACTACGACAACTTCATATCCTGCATTTAAAAGTTCCACACATGTATGGCTGCCGATATATCCAGCACCACCTGCTACTAAAATAGCCATGATTTCTCCTCCATTATTGTATATATTATTTATTTACACTATTTTTTATCATACCACATTTCACGATATCATTAAAGTTTTTCTTGTAAAGCAATTATTGGGCACTCGTCTATCTCTGAATCTTTCGTCCTTCAATATAATAACGTTTTTCACAAGCATGTCCCATGGAAAATGTCTTTCTTGGCAGTGTTCCGTCTGTCATCACACTTGGAAACAGCTGATCTTTCTCCATTGCTGGAAGTTCAATTCCTATCGTCTGCTCTTCTTTTGACAGTTCTTTTAAGACATCTTCTCCGTGGATATAATCAATACATCCTGAATTGTCTTTGAGATATTTATCTAAAAATGTCTGTATTTTATCAACTGCTAATTGATGTTTATGTAAATTCAAATGGAGAACTTCTTCCTTCTTTCCATAATAGCAGCGAATTGTTTGTCCTTCTTCGCTGCAACATTCTGTTTTTAATGCATGTATTAATTCTTCTGGATCTGTTCCAGTAATGACTCTGTGAATTGGTTCAAACTGCTGGGAATCATCATGTAGATTCTCGAGTTCTACCAATGCATATCTCGCTGGATGATCTTTGATATGTTCCCATTGATGATTTTTCTTTAACTTCTCGTAACAGGCTTTTGCTGTTGCCAGAGAATGGTTTCCGTCTCCGACTGCATAGACCATTGGATCATCACTTAAATCTTTATATTTTTCTGTCATTTGTTGTTCATATGATCGTAGTTTTTCTAAAAATTGTTCTTTGACCTCTCCGTCTACCAGCCATCCTGCGATATGTCCACCTTCCTGCATCAGATCAAATTCATATAATTTCTCAAGATTTTCCTTCTGCTCTGTTACGATTTCTAATACTTCATTTTTCCAATCATCGCATAGCAAGATCACGTGTGGCAATTCAATCGGTGCCTGATAACGAATCTTCATTCTTGGTGGGATTCGCTCCATGACTGTTTTCTCTGTGGAACGGATCTTTGCTTCGTGTTCTGGCGTATAACTATATTGTTCCAGATCGATCGCACCTACGATCCCTCTTCGAATCTTTCCATTCTGCAAGGTTCTTTCCACATAAACCAAAGAATTTTCATAAGTTTTCAACAGATGATCATCTGCATAATTCTTCATTGTGGATTGAATCTTTCGGATCTTTTCATCTTCTTCCTCACTTCCAAGATATGCTTCTGGAAGCATTAGATGTAACGTTGATGGCGTATTTCCTACATACTCTTTTACTTCATCCCAGTATTCTGGCTGGGATGAAAACTGGTCACAAGCGATCACGGCCCATTTCTTCATAGAATCTACCTGTGGCATTAAAATATTTGCTGGTAAAAATGTTTCGCTCATGTTTCTTGTTCCTCTTTTCTTATATTTTTCTGATCATGCAGCGTTTCTTGTAAAATGAGATTCCATAACAATCAATCTCTTCATACTCATCTTCATAATCTTTTGCATACATTTTATCTTGAATCTGTTTTAAAGCTTTGGCACACTGCGATGACATATCATTTAAAGTTTTTGCATATTTGACTTCAAAAACAGCAACTCTTCCCTGTTCCACATCGTGAACCACTACATCACTTCTTCCTTCCCCATGTTCTTTATTCGACTCAACCGAATATCCTGCTCCAGCAAAAATTCCCAGTAAAAATGCATGATAGAAATCTTCTTTGTAATCATGGTAACTGATGGTCTTTCGAAGTAATTTTGTCATCTCAGCTGACAATGATTCTTCATTTCCATCCCATACTGCCTGAAATAATTTCTTTCGTTCCCATCCTTTGACACTGTCATCAAACCATTTTAGGATCGTATTCTGATAAATTTCTTTCACTTCAAGATTCGGAATGATCAAAGCAGTTCTTTCTTTTTCCAAGCTGTTTTGGCTGTCTTCTTGTACCTTCGTTAAGTATCCAGTTAAGTATAAGATACTCCATAGATTTTCTTCTGAAGAATGGAGATAATCATATGTTAGATTCTCTTCTATCTTTTGTTCAATAGAATTTCCTGCCAGTAAAGTTTCTAATTTTCTCGTAATATTACTTCCTGCATAATCAATAAACGACCTTATGATCTCATTTCCGCTCGTATTTTTCCAATAGCTTACTGGTTCTTTTTTCCCTTCCTGATAGTAATTCAATGCATAATTCATCACATCCCATGGGCAATATACATCCACCGATCCAAAATGATAACCATCGTACCATTCTTTTACCTCTTGTGCATATGCAGATGCCCCGATATCTTCAAGTATCTGATCCACTTCTCTCTGTGTAAATCCAAAGTGTTCATTTAACCTTGTCGATGAGATCGTGTCAGAGACAAAATTATTGGTACCTGTAAATATACTTTCTTTTGCAACTTTCAGGCATCCTGTGATCACTGCTATATTAAGGTCTGTATTATCTTTTAATGAGCTGCTCATCATCCCTTTTACTATATTAAGCATCTGATCATAGTATCCGTGGTCGCTCGCTTTCGCGATCGGTACGTCATATTCATCTAACAGAAAAATGACTTTTCTTTTGTAATACTTGTGCATCATTCGCATCAATGTGGCAAATGCCAGGGTTGTCTCACTCTGATTCCCATTTCCTGCTTTTAAATGTAAAAATATCTCTTTATCATCTGGATCGATCTCATTGCTTTCTAGTAAATACGTATGTTCCTTGCATAGATTGGCAATCAACGCCTGCAGTCTTTGATATGCATTTTCAAAATCAAGCCCATCCACATCTTTCATTGAGAAAAAGATCGTTGGACATTGGTTCATCCACTGCTCACATATCTGTTCTTCTTTCTCTATCTTAAGTCCTTTAAAATGTTCTTTACTTTGCTTTCGGATATCCAGAAAATCAGATAACATACTCATTGCCAAGGTTTTTCCAAATCTTCTTGGCCGTGTGATCAATGTTACTTTTGCTGTATTATTCTGTAGAAGATCACTGATCAGTCCTGATTTGTCTATATAATAACATCCACTATCTCTGATTTCTGCAAAATCTGAAATACCGACTTTGATATTTAATTTTTTCATCAGCAACCTCCTGTCTTTCTTTGTTCTCTTAATACGTGATATGCGAATTTTTACAGTTCTTTTTCACACATATCTAACGCCGCTGCAATGACCGCATCCATATCATAATATTTATATTCTCCGAGTCTTCCTCCGAAGATGATATTTTCTTCTTTCTCGGCTAATTTCTTATACTCTTCATATAATTTTCCATTCTTTTCGTCATTGACTGGATAATATGGCTCGTCTCCTAATTTCCACTCGGAGCTGTATTCACGACTGATGACGGTCTTTGGAAGGTCATTTCCTTCTTCATCTTTTCCGAATTCAAACCATTTGTGTTCAATGATCCTTGTCCATGGTGTCTCGGCATCTGTGTAGTTCACAGCTGCATTTCCCTGGAAGTTTGGCTGGTCTAATACTTCTGTCTCAAATCTTACGGAACGATATTCTAGTTCTCCCAATTTGTAATCAAAGTATGCGTCGATCGGACCTGTGTAGATTACTTTATCTGCTAGTGCATCCAGTTCTTCTTTGTGTTCAAGATAATCTGTATTTAAGCGGACCTCTACATCACCTAACATATTTGCGATCATCTTTGTATATCCGCCCACTGGAATTCCCTGATATAGTGCATTGAAATAGTTGTTATCAAATGTTAAACGTACTGGTAATCTCTTAATGATAAAAGATGGAAGCTCTGTACATGGTCTTCCCCACTGTTTTTCTGTGTATCCTTTGATCAGTTTCTCATAAATATCTGTTCCAACCAAGCTGATCGCCTGTTCTTCCAGATTCTTTGGCTCTGTGATCCCTGCTTCTTTCTTCTGCTGTTCAATCTTATCTGCAGCTTCCTGCGGTGTGATCACACCCCACATCTTATTGAATGTGTACATATTAAATGGCAGAGAATATAATTCTCCTTTGTAATTTGCTACTGGTGAGTTTGTGAATCGATTAAACTCTGCAAACTTTGTAATGTAATTCCATACTTTTTTATTGTTTGTATGGAAGATATGGGCTCCATATTTATGTACATGGATCTTCTCAATATCTTCTGTGTATACATTTCCTGCAATGTTTGGTCGTTTGTCGATGACTAAGACCTTCTTTCCTTTTGCCATTGCCTGCTGTGCAAAGACGGCTCCGTATAAACCGGAACCTACGATCAGGTAATCATATTGTTTCATTTTTGTTGTTTCCTTTCTTGTAAACTTCTTATCTCTCCTCGTTGTTATTACATTACAACCATGCATCGCTTTTTATAAAATGAATTTCCATAGCAAAATACTTCTTCATATTCATTGATAATTACGATGTCACTTCTTCCTTCTCCATGCTCTTTATTAAATTGTACATTATATCCAGCACCCGCAAAAATTTCCGCAAGAAATGTATGATAGAAATCTTCTTTATAATCGTGATAACTTATTGTCATTCTTAACAGTTTGCTGATCTGTGCTGTTAGAGTCTTGGAATCTCCATTCCATACTGCTGCAAATAATACTTTTCTGTCGATCAGCTGTGTCTGATCATTGAACCATTTCTTAACTGTTGTCTCAAAAATCTCTTTTATCTCTTTATTCGGAATCTTTAAGGACATTGTTTCTCCCGAATTACTAACTTTATCTTGTGTCAAATATCCTGTCAAATATAAAATACTCCAAAAATTTTCTTCAATAAATCTTTATCAATAAGCCTATTTATAAATTCTAAAATATCAGCTCCTGTAATCATTCATTTTGCCTTTATCTAAATTTTATAATTCCGCTAATTTACTAAAATCATTTTGAATTAAAACATAATTCTCCCATTGAACATCTTTTAATATATTTCTTCGATCAATAAATTGATCAACTGCTGTCCTGACAGAAAAATAAACATCAAATTTTGCTTTTGTAACATATCGCCTTTTGTTAAGATATCGTTGCTCTGGATCTACGTTTTCTACAAATTCTTCTCCTTTTTCTATAATTTCTCTATCATATTCATCTTGTTCTGCTATTGCTTGTAATAAAAATGTTTCTAATGCTCCTGTTGTATTGAATGGAATAACTAACGGTAAGATTCTTATGGTGATTTCTTCTCCAAATCCATTTTTCTGTACTATATCTATCCATTCATTTGCTTTTGATATACTAGAATATTCAGCATCTCTATCATTTAATATTTCTTGAATGTTCAGTAAAAAATTATCTTCTGTATCTATTTCATCCCTATCTGTGATAATTACAATATTATTATACTCTTCTCCCATAGATGATAAATTATTTATCTCTAATATCTTGTCCATACATTGAAGAATACGACTACTCCCACCCGATTCTCCTATAATTAAAGAATCGTTTTCTTTTTTTAACTCTCTTACTCTTTTAAATCCTGTCATTTGTTCTGGATTTCTATAATCATTCCAATTATTAACTTTTTTCATAAAATATTGAAGTAAAACATAATCAGTTGAACCTTCACAAATAATTACACTTTTCATTTATCTAAGCTCCAATCCCATACTATCCTGTACTTCTATTGCCTTATCTCCAGATAATCTTCTCACAACTGATTTATCTTTTACCTTAGATAACGTATATACAGCAATATCTTTTGTTATTTTTGGATCACATTTTAAAATTTTATCAATTGCTTCTTTACTATGAGATGTTAAAAAAACCTGCACATTTAATTTTTTACATGTTCGTAAAATCCATCGAAATGTTTTATCCATTGCAGATGTATGAATTGCTGTTTCAAATTCATCCAAAAGCAAAATCCCATTTTTAGCTTTGATCACTGCACTCATTAAAAGAATTGCTTTCTTCATACCATCTCCGTATACATTTAATGGCAATGCTTTTTGAGATGATTTCGATAAAATTTTATAAACTCCCCTATTCATTCCACGTTCATTTTTACTATCGTAATTTATACTGATAATTCCACTGTCATATTCTTTTAAAATTTCTAACATTTCTTCATATAAATCAGGATTATCTAATACATTATTAAGAAATAATCCCCCTTCTGCGTGTCTTATTGGTGATATATACACTATATTTTTCTTTAAAGTTTGATCTGATTTTTTATTACCTAATAAATATCCCGTTTGATCATCATATAATGATAGACTATCTCTCTTCTTGTGATCTATATATAGTTCCATATCTAACTTAGAATGTATTTCTTCCTTAGCATATTCTAACTCATTCTCCCCATAAACTATTGACTTAGATTCTTGTTCATAATTATCTAATTCTTCTTTTTCCTTTGCCGTAATTAAAATATCCATGATTTTTTCTTGTGATTCTATACTATATTTAATAACTTTTTCATCATTATTAATATTAAATAAATCATAAAATCCTTCATAATAAGATAATCCTCGATTAGCAAATATACCTTTTCTCAACAACTTAATCCATGTGTAGAAATTGTCTGGAGCTTCTAGACTCTGTAAAATTTCCAATATACTTGTCTTTCCGCTGTTATTATCTCCTGTTAGTATATTGACTTCTGCCAAATTATCTAATTTCAAATTATTTATTCCACGAAATGTCTCTATGTTTATGCTATTAATTGCTGCCATAAACTTTACCTCTCTAAATTCATAGTTTACTATTTGTAATCTCTCAAAATTGACATGAAATTATCATATCTATGGAAAATAAAATCCCATTCACCCAATACAAACACAAATCTTTGTTAATCACCCTCTTCAAATATTGTCTCTAATATATCTGCTGCCGAGTCATCTTCATAAATTGGAAATTCCTATTGGAATTTGGATACTGTTCATGTTTCTTAATGTCTGTAAAATTTAAGTTATTATACTTTTCAATATTTAGAAAAATAACACAGAGGTCCTTTTCTTGATACTTTTTTATATTTTCCACCTATTTTCATTGAAATTTAATACACAAATGTCAAATAATTGTTTTTTTATTATACATTATTTGTTATTCTAAGTCCATTTTTGTTTGTGATATCTTAAACAATTCATCCTCTGTGTCTTTTTATTTATACACGCATTATATATTAATTACTGTGCTATAGAAACAAGAAACCATGATTTGCCATTTTAAATTCATGGCATCAGAATTATAAAATTTATTAAAAAGTTATTGCGTTTATTAAGAAAATATGAAAAAATTATGGTAACATATTATTTATTACAGGGAGGAAGCTATGCAAAAAACATTACACAAGAGAATTACTGTAAAGAAAAAAACATTCTACATATTATGTCTTGTATTTTCAGTCCTAGGACTAGCTGGTATTACTTACGGATGCTCTAAAAAATCTGATTCTTCCGTTCAATCCAAAGAAATAGATGTAGATGTACAAACTGTTAACCACAAACAAAAGGACATTTATACAACCGCTTATCAAAAAGAAAGCGATGCCAAATTAAAATCATTAAAGTCCAAAGATGATTATTCCACAGAAAATCCATTGATCATCGAAAATTTATACGGAACAAACACAACTTCTTTATATTATTATGCGAAAACTGATCAGGCATCTTATGCTGTTGCTACGATTGAAACAACCGATAAAAAATCTGTTGCCTACAAACATACACTTCAAACAGTATCTGGTGACAAATATGTAAAACAGCATGAATACCAGATCATCGGTTTAGTTCCAAATACAAAAAACAAAATAACCATGCAATTTTTCAACAAGAAAAACAAACCGATCAGTAAGACTTGTTTTTATGTAACAACAAAAAAAGATTCTAGCATTCCAAAAATGGAAAAAACAGCAACTGGAAAGAGTAAAGTCAAAATGACAGACGGTCTGTTTGCCATGATGGGAAGAGATCAAGGAGCTTTACAGAATAACGGAAAAGCTGTCGATGCAAATGTATTTCTTTGGGATAACAACGGTGTATGTAGAGGTCGTATTCCATTAAATGATTATAAAACTGACCGATTATTATTTATTAAAAATGAAATGGTTTATTCTTATGATATTAACCATCTTGCATTCGTAAACCGTCTTGGTAAAGTAACCAAAACCATAAACCTTGGAGATTATCAATTACATCATGATTTTATGTATGATAAACATACAAATAAAATCTTATGTTTGGTAAGTATCAATAGCAAAACTACCATTGAAGACAGTATTATCTCTGTCGATGCAACAAGTGGACAGGTGAAACTACTTCTTGATACTGAAGATGTTCTTCCAAATATTAAAAATATCGCAACCCAGGAAGAAAATGGCGGACTGAATTATTCTGGAACTACGGATCTTGACTGGATTCATGTAAATTCTTTTGATTTCGTCGATGATGATTCCCTCATCCTAAGCAGCCGAGAGCAAAGTTCTTTGATCAAAGTCAGCAATATTTATGAAAAACCGGAATTAGACTACATCATTCATTACGGAACTTTATATAAAGGAAGTGGTTACGAGGATAAATTATTGACTCGAAAAGGTAATTTAGTCGCACCTGCCGGACAGCATACCGTTACGGTTGAAAAAGATGACTCTCTTCCAGATGGACAATATTACGTTTATATGTTTAATAACAATTATGGAAGAGTCACTGCCTTCCCAGAGTTTGACTAGAGTTCTTATAAAGATTTATCTCCATCTTCCAACTCAAAGACAGGAACGTCTTATTATTCCAAATATCTGGTTGATGAGAAAAACGGAACCTATACTTTGGCACAAGAATTCAAACTCCCATATTCCAGCATCGTAAGCAGTATCCAGCATCTGGGCGGAAATATTCCTTATAGTAGCGGTCGCAGCAAAATCTTTGGAGAATATGATAAAGATGGATGAATAATCTTATAAAAAGTTTCCGATATGATGCTCAGCAGTTTAGTTATCGCGTGTTGAAATATAATTTTAAGGGATTTTATTTCCGATAAATTTTTTGATATATATAAAGAAATAAAAACAGCTGCCAACCCTGTAATTTTAAAGTTGTCAGCTGTTTTTTCTATATTGATCTATATATCTGTAAATGGTAAGTCAGAGTTCTCTACAAAATTCTAAAATAAATATACCTAGCTCATTTTTTCTTTGCTTTAGTTTTTTTCTTCTTTAAATTTTTGATTGCTTTCTTCAATTTACTCTGCGTAGTATTAATTTCTTTTCTAGTCGTATTTTCATCATATATGATTTTCTTTCCATGGATATAATATTTTTGAACCATCTTCCATGATTTTTTTGTGTATTTTCTTTTATTTAATTTCTCCACTTTCACTAAGTATTTGTTTAGATTATATGTTGGCAACCAAATATTTCCACTTAATTTTTTTGACTTATCACTATCTTTTAACTCCGTGGCTATAATTCTTGCAAGTATTTTAGCACCTTTCGGTGTAAAATGCATATTATCTGGAATATACATTGAACTGACTTCCGTTGAATTTCTTTGATTCAAATATTCTACACATTTACTACCTAAATCTATTACTTGTACTTTCTTTTTTTTGCCAACATTCACCATCGCTTTCCTATACGCTGGAACATATATATAATATTTTCCTTTGCTTTTATTATTCAATGGCGGAGATGTTATCAAAATAGGAATTGCTTTTTTGCTTTGAATCTTATTTATGTATATTGTTAGATATCGTACATATGTTTTTACGTCTGATCCTTGACAATTCTTATTTATTTCATTATGTCCAAACTGAATAAAAACGTAGTCGCCTTTTTTTAAACGATTATATACGTTTTTGAATAATTTGGGATCATTGTAATAACTCCGAACACTAGCGCCTGATTTTGCCCAGTTCTCTATCTTTACTTTCGATGACGTATATCTAACTGCATCTTCATATTGGGATATTGTTTCTAGCTTTTCAATCTTTTGATTCTTATCAAAATATCGATACAAATGATTTCCCCATCCATTGATATAGTCATTATCTCTTGACGATACTGTTGAATCTCCCATTAAATAGATGTTGGTTAATTTATTCTCTGCTTTTATAACAGTAAAATTACTGAGAAATAATATTCCACATAATATTACAGCTACTATCATTTTTAATTGAAGTTTTAAGGTTTGCATTATTTAGTCTCCTAATTCTGATTTTTTAAGGTCCCTGGGAACAATGTGGTCACACATTCTGAATCAACTCTGCGAAAGCCTTTTGAACAATTTCTTTATCTTCTTTATACGTAACTCCAAACCAACAATCCTGTGTCTCTAACATTTTCACATTAGCTCTTTTCTCTTTTAATATTTTATCCATAGTCTCTTAAGGTCTCAGAGACTTCTCTGTATATTTTTTCGTTATTTTCACTAAAATGGTCTTAAGATCTAGTAACTTTTTTTCTCTCCTTCTCTAATAAATAATTATCAAATTTAGCAAAATTAAGTTCAGAATATTTAAATTCTTTCTCTTCCATTTTAATCTTGTTATGATAGTACATATCACTATAAAATTTGTTAATAAATGTTTCCTTTGTACAATGATATTTCAAATCCATATCTTGAATACAATATGGTTCAGTAAGGAAAACATCATCTATTCTTGACCAATATTTTGTATCATTTTTTTGTTCATACGGTATCAATATTGCCAAGTTCACACATTGCGGATATGCAAAATAATCGTCTATTTTTTTTGATAGATATGCAACCCCATCTATCTTCAATTTTCTTGCCGCCTGCATGATTAATTGTGAAATAATATATTCTGATTTAAAATTTCTTTTATCATCTAAAACCCTATATGATGTTGCTATAACAAGCGGAAAAATTTCTAGAAAATCATAAAAATTCTTCCTTTCTTCTTCAGTTTTAATTGCTGTAGCTGATCCGTCAATAAATAATTGTTGTTGACATAAATTTAATATTTTTAATTCTTTTGGAAGTGAAACTGCTGACACTTTGAATGATTTCAATTCTGGCATTCCAATTTCCATCCAAGCACCAAAACTTGTCGTAGCAAGATATAGACACGGAATTCCTGGCATACTAAAGCGCTGAGTAGTTACTTTTTCTCGTTTATCGAACGGGATATGAAGCATATCTTTTCTTTGCATTTTTTCACTTGTACTTCTAGCACGATATAGAACTATTTCTTCACTTTGCATTTTCTTATAAAATTCTTTATATCTTTCTTTATAAATACTCGGTTGAATTTTTTTCGGTGCTATACCCTTAAACGCATAATTTTCATTCATTTCAGAAACAATAAATGGTGAATTTATGTATTTTTTTATTACCATTCTGATTAAATTCTCAGCTGCTGAAAAATCTGCATTATAATATTCTGCAATAGCTCTTTTAATACATTCACAATTATTAAAAATATTTTTATTACAATCCTCACCAATCTCATGAACAGTTAATATGTAATTTATGTATTCATCTAATACTTTACATAAACTTTCATAATATTCATTGTCATGAGTTACGTTTTTGGGTAATGGAAAATTCTTAAGGCTAATACTTATATTTTCAATTGCCCCATTGTTCATCAAAATTTCTTCCCCCCTTTTAATAACAGCGTAAACGCACAATAGCACGTACCTTTTTTATTAAAATTACTCTGCTATCATTATCCTATACAAAATATAAAAAGTCAGACAAAAGATCATGAAAAAAGTAATCGCTTGTTTGTCCGGGTACATACTATTATTGTACGTTGCGTTCACCTTTATACTTAGCCCCTCAAACTAACTAATAATTTAAAATCACATCACATATTCTATCCACTTCTTCTAACTTCAAATCTGCATATAATGGAAGAGTCAACACTCTCTTTGATATATGTAATGCAACCGGTGTTTCTGATACATCATATTTTCCATGAAAACACTGGAAACTATTTGTTAATGGATAGAAATATTTTCTTGCGAAAATTCCTTGTTTTCCTAATCTATCTGCAATTTCATTTCGGCTGTAACCGAATGTTTTTTCATCGATAACTACTGGGAAATATGCATAATTAGATTTCACCTTATCCTGAATTGGACTTAACTGAATTCCTTCAACACCTTCTAAATGGCTTCTGTATCTCTGTACAACTTTTTTTCTTTTTGAAATCTCATCATCCACATGTCTTAAATTGCAAATTCCCATTGCCGCCTGAAATTCATTCATCTTGGCGTTGGCTCCAACACTTTCAACTGTTTCCTGATCTCTGATTCCAAAGTTCTTTAAATTATACAGTCTTTCGCCTAATTCTTTATTTTTATAGCAGACTGCTCCACCTTCAATTGTATTAAACACTTTTGTTGCATGAAAACTGAAGCAAGATGCATCTCCAAATGATCCTATTCCTTTATTGTCATAGCGTTCTCCAAATGTATGAGCAGCATCATAAATTACTTTTAATCCATATTTATCTGCTATTCTTTGAATTTCTTCCACATTGCAAACATTTCCATACACATGGACTGGCAGAATCGCACATGTTTTATCTGTGATCAATGCCTCTATTTTACTAACATCCATTGTAAAATCTTCTGGATTAATATCACAAAATACTGGCTTTAATCCATTTCTTATAATAGCATGTGTTGTTGAAGCAAATGTAAATGGAGTTGTGATAACCTCTCCCTGTAAGTCCATTGCCTGTAATGTTAACTCCAAAGCCATATGCCCATTTGTTAATAAATCAATATGTTCTACAGAAAGATATTCTTCTAAATCCTTTTGAAGCTTTTGATGTTTAACACCCATATTGGTTAACCAATGTGTCTCCCATAATTCCTTAATCTCATCTACATATTCATCTAAATCTGGCATTGATGATCTAGTCACAAGTATTTTATCACTCATCTATTATTTCCTCCTCAATTCCTCAAATCGATTGATTTCCATCTCTTTCTTATAATCTTCAAAAAGTTTTAAACAATCGTATTGAGGTTCATATCCTAACTCTTCTTTTGCATTTTGTACATCCATTAAGAATCCTCCACCCGCTGGTTTCTCTGGGCAATAGATGATCTCTGATGGATGATCTTTTGGAGAAAATACTTTTATGATCGTTTCAATCTGTTCTTTTAATGTTACTGGCTTCCCTGTTCCAACATTATAAAAACCTTCTTCACGATCAACTTCCACAGCTTTACAAATCATCTGTGCACAATCATATACATGTACCATATCTTTTGAGTATTCTGGATTTCCCCATAATTCAATAGGCTCTCCTTTTTTCGCCTGTTCAATCATTCTATACACAGGTCTTAATGTTTTAACCCCATTTGGATAATAATAATGATATGGGCTATAATTGTAAATTGTAGGGAATCTAAAAATAAATTTTTTCAATCCATATTCCTGATGATAATGCTCAATCAGTTCTATTGCCGTATTTTTGCTGATAACATAAACTGCATGATCACCCTTATAACTAAAATTATGTGGCATATCTGGTTTCAACACTGCCCCATTTGTCGCAGATAATGATATGTCAAATACAGTTGTTGAAAATAGGATTCTATCCGCCTTTGTTTTACGACAATACTCCAGCACATTATATGCTCCTATAATATTAGATTTAATATATTTGTCTGGCTGATAGTCATCCATATATGATGGTATTTCAGCTGCTAAATATATAACCGCATACACATCTTCTTGTGGAAGCACATCAAAATCTTCTGCCTTTGTTAAATCTACAGAATAATAAGGAATTCCTCGTTTTTCAAAAAAATCTGTTTTTCTTCTTCCTGAGGCAATAACTTCATACTCTTTTGTATCAAAATACTCTCTTGCATATTTTAATACATATGATCCTACATTACCTGTAGCTCCAAAAATAATTATTTTTTTCATTCTTGCACCTCCACTATCTTCTTTATCATTGTTGCAATATATCTCATATCATCTGAATCATATCTTTGATCACATGGTATTGGTAAAATATTTTGAGCCAAATAATATTCATACGAATCTTCAGCTTCTGTCTCTATAACATTTGGCCATAACATTGATATATATATCTTATGCTCTTGTAAATATTTTCGTACATTAGCTCCATCTTTAATTAATAACGGATACATATATGCCCCTGTAATATGATTTAAATTTTTTATTTTATTATACTGATTTAATTCTCTATTCAATTCTTGAAAATTCTCAGTTCTTTTTCCCTTAACTGATTCGTAATCTACTAGACTAAGTATGGCTTTCGTAACATTTGACATATAAGCTGTCTCTTTATTCCCAAGTTCTTCTTCATTTTCTTGAAATTTATTATAAAAATCGCTGGCACAAATATCTATTCTTCCAAATAAATATTCCATTCGGTCATAAGAGTGGTCCGTTGATAATTCTTTGTCCATAAATACATCTGTACTCAGATAAGCACCATCAGATACTCCAAAAAATTTCCTACATGTATAAATCGTATCAATTCCATGAATTGGCTTTTGGAAAAATGCTTGCGCATTATCTATTATTATACGCCATTTTTCTGACAATTGTATAAGTACTTCATCTTTTAATATTCCATAATAATTGACTATATAAACATATGCCTCCTCATCATCAACGGTTAAATCTTTTGGCATAAAATCCTTGTCAATTGAATAATAATCGATTTGAACTGATTCATCTTCACATGCTTGAATAACCACTTCGCATATAAATCTTGGCATATAAATATGTTTAATATTTTTTGCTTGTATTAAATATTTCAAACAATTTCTTCCCGTATTTAACGCAAGCATATTTGGATAATATGAAGCATACTCTTTATGTTCAAATTCAAGATATCCGCCATACTCCCTCATTGCTAAAACCACCTATTCCTCAATTAATGTATATTTATTTAAAAACTCTTTTATTTTATCTTTTGAATTAAACATCATCATATCAATAATTGACAAATTGCTCTGAAACTCATTGCCAAACTGTTTATATTCTATCGCACCTGTGTCCAAAAATTTTAAACTAATTCCATGTTTTTTAAATTCTTCAAAAGAATATAATTCTTGTCCACCAATTGCATTATAATATTCTGTTGCACCTAACAGTTCACAAATAGAAAGAACCTTATCCTGTCCCTTTAAACTGCAATCTTTATCTAATGTTGATGACAAAATTAGTTCTGTATTAATCCCCAGATATTTATTAATTATCTTAAAGGAATTTAGTATAAAATCTGAGATGCTTTTCTGCTCTCCGTTCATAATTTCTTCTAAAAGTGCTTTTACCTCTTCATAATATGGAGCTTTCTGATATGCCCCTTCTATAACTCGCATATTTTTATTTTTTAATTTCTCATTATGATTTACTTCCACTTCATTAATAAGTTTATGCGGACTAGCTCCTAGCATTGGAATATTAAAATATTTTGGTTCCCCATTAACTAAAATACGATTTCTATTAATCCACCCACCTTTGATAAAATTAACATCATCATATACAATATATTTATCTACTGCATTCATTAATTGCCAATACCCTATATATGGGATAAAATACGGCTGCATTATTCCTAATTTCATAATCTTCCCTCTATCTCTTTCTAATAAATGATTTTAACATGCCTAATAAGTATTCAAACTCTTCAAGTTTCAAAATGGCAGATGCTGCTATATAAATGATTGCCCCTAAAACAATCTGAATCAATAATGTTATGATCATTGGTAATGGAAGATACCCAACAAAATATACACATATTCCCATAACAACTGCCAATAAAATGCCTGGAGCAAAATCTCGTACCTGTTCTAAATATCCATATCCTAATAGCTTTCTATTTGGCCATGAATTAATGATCTGACTTAGCACACTGCTTAGTAATAAACTATATGCCATAGCCATTACTCCAAACCACATAGTAGACAATAAAATAGCTAAACCCATAATTTTTTTAATAATTTCCAATTTAAGAAACCAATCACTTCTTCCCATTGCATTGATCGCATTTAAATTAGCTGTATGCACTGGCCAGAACATATATGTAATACAAAAAATTCTAAGAAATGGAATACAAGGAATCCACTTATCTGTTAAAATCAATCGGACTACAGGTTCCGCACAAAATGCAAGTCCCATCATAAGTGGTGCCATTACATATGTACTGGTTTTAATTGCTCTACGCGTCATTTGTTTTATACGCTCTGGATTATCTTGCTCCACAGACATCGTTGGTAATAATACACTATCGATTGACGTATTTATATTTGTAACGATAACTTTTGGGAATTTATCTCCTTGATTATAAAATGCCAGATCAGAAGATGAATAAAGTTTCCCTATGATCAGATTACGTAGATTATTATACGCTGTATCTAATAATGAAGATACCAAAAGTTTCCATCCAAATGAAAATAAACCTTTCAGTCGTTCAAAGGAAAACATTTTCTTCGGTCTCCATCTTACAGTTAACCAAAGTATTAAAGTATCAATTGCTGTATTGGAAAGTTGTTGTGCAACCAGCGCCCATACACCAAATCCCATATATGCCATTACTATACCTAAAACTGCTGAAAAAATCGTTCCGCCAATCGTTGAAAAGAAGAATCTTTTAAATAACATATTTTTTGATACATATGCTTGCTGTATTCCTTTTACTCCAGATATAACAATGGTTAAACTAATAACTCGTATTACAGGAGTTAATGTTATATCTTTGTAAAACACAGCAATATATGGTGCAGCCATAAACATTCCTGCATAAAGGACCATACATACTATAAAGTTGAAATAAAATACAGATGAAAAATCCAGATCATCTGCATCCTTTTTCTGAATTAGTGCAGTTCCTAATCCGCTATCAACAAACACCTGAAGAATTGTTGTAAAAACCGTTACAAGCGCAATTGTACCATAATCTTTTGGATCAAGTATTCGTGCGAGAACAATTGACACCACAAAAGTCACTAACTGTGCTCCACATCGTTCCGCAAATCTCCAAAAGAAATTTTTAACTACATTTTTTTCTCTCATATCACTTATGTTTTTTCTCCCACAAAAATTTATAGATTTTTTTCCCTAAAATTTTTTGAATTCCTATTTTTCTTTCGCAACTTCTAATTATCTTTTTCTCTCTAGAATCAAAAGAATTTAAAATATCTCTATTGCTTTCAAAATCATAATTTTCACAAACTTTAAGTTTATAATTTTGACTCAAATCTACACTTTGAGTACGATAGTCATATTTAAGTGCTGGACAAACAGACTTTTTTTCATCTATTGTATTTTGACACCATTCACCACTCCCATCAAATCCATAATTACGTACCATAGATATTACCGGATTTATAACATACTTATGTTTAAATTGCAGATAACACCCACAAGCAACATCTGTCGCACTTTTGCTCAATGTACTTTCATAATTTAATGCAAAGCTCAAACTATCTACATACCTAGCATCTGTCATATTTTCCCGTTTAATTGAATTATCTCTTACATACTCAGCAATATAATCATTTTTCAATTCATATAACATTTTATTAAATTTATCTCGCCAAAATCCCGTTCCCCACATAGGAAAAATTAGTGAACTTTTAAATGCATTATATTCTGGTGTTATATTCCACTCTACCGGATAACTATATCCTGCAACTCCTAATACACTTTCATCATCTTCATATGCTTCCAAACATAAATTCATATATTTTAAAAAATTAGTAGAAAATTCGCAATCATCATCTGTATATATATATCTATCAAACTTTTCAAATATTTTATTTCGCGCATCTACTACATTATCATGTGCTCCATAATTATATGGTCTTTTTATAATATGAAACTCTGCAAATTCTGAAAAATCGCCTTCTAAATATTTTAAAATTTTATTATATCCAAGCCAATGACTCTCCTTTGATGGATAATCTAATGCAATATAAATCTCTGTATTCTCTGCCCATATATTCTTCTTTAGACTTTCAATACACCGTATAAAATGTTGATTTCTACATAAAGTTGGAATTAGAACTGGTGCATATACCATAAATATCCCTCCAAATATTATCTTGCTAATTATTTTTTAATTTCTTCTGAGCAAAACGCAATGTGCCAATTAAACCTAATTTTTTATATTTTAATTTTATTCTATATGGAAAATCTAAAATCCTTGACACCTTTTTCCCCCTATCTATTCCCAATACCTTAATACACTTTTCCTGAATTTTATGTATTTTTTCTTCTTCTTTGTTATGCCATGATGCCGAATAATGATGAATTGACTTTGTTAAATTAGTAATATATTTTTCTCCTGTCACATAATCTATAGGACAAAAATATTCTGCTGGATATACTGTTACTAATTTTGTTCTCCATATTTTATCTTTACTAAATTTATACCCTTTTTTTAATAATGGTTCTGTATTTCTAATAGGACAAGGTAAAAATAAATTTTCATTTTCGCTTTTTATATCTATCTCATTATACTGATCCAGTAATTCCTTAATTACCACATTTCCTTTTTCAGCACCAAATCCCAACCCCGTATTTACATATTCTTCTCTTTCAGCTGCTAAAAAGCATTTTTCATCTAAAAATTCATCTAACTTTCCAATCAGCTCAACATCTGTATCCAAATAGATTCCACCGTTATTATAAATAATATCTAATCTTGCATAATCACTTACAAACGCCCATTTTTTATTTTTATATGCTTCTTTTATATATCCAGACGAATCTAAATCATAATTTTTTTCATTCCATTGCTTTATTTCATAATCCGGACAAAATTTTTTCCACGAATCTATACATTTCATTGCCAATTCTGGTAATTCATTTCCACCAAACCAACAATAATGAATCACTTTTGGAATCATTTACTCACCTCTATTTAAACTATATTGATTTCTACTACCACAGGATGCCAATATATAAAAGTATACAAAATTATTATATATTTCCAACATTTGTGTCTCTGCAAATGAATACATTGCAAGTAAAATTGCAAGTGCAATAATCATATAATTTTTGTTAGCAATTGCTTTTTTCATTAAAATAATATATCCTATCATCCACACCAATGTTGGAATCACACCCATAACTAATAAAGAAAAAATGTAAGAACAATCACATGTTATAATAGCACCAGCAACATGTTGGATATCATTATATATTGTTCCTGAATTATCTTGCAATTCAACAACTTGTCCAAATAATGTAATTTGATGATGCTTTACTAAATAATAATTTAGAAATAGTCTGTTTGTAAAAATAAGGTCTAATTTTTTTAATAGCAAACTATTTTTTAATATTTTTGTAAACAAATATGTACAAAACATTATAATTGATTGACTAAATTCGCTTAAAAATTTAAAAATTTTTCCTACTACAAATTTATTCAGGTACATCTTTATACCTTGTATAACGAATGGCATAACCATTAGAACAATTGTTGCGTTTTTACTTCCTGTTATAATAAATGTTATTATTGCAATTATCTCTATAATTACATAATTATACCATTTCAATTCTTCATCTTTTTCCGCAACATATAACATACTAATAATCATTATTACTTGTGCCGCAATATTAGGATGCACATATCCAACTGCTATTTTCCCTCTTCTTAAAATACCAGCATCTGATATTCCAATTGCCCATAAAACTATCGACATAAAAAAAACACTACTGACCGCTAGCCGACAACAATGTAAAATAGATTTATATGGAAAATTTCTAAAAGCAAAAATTAATAGTAATCCCCTGAAAAAGGCTGCCTGACCACTCTTTAAATATCCAAACAACAGAATTATTGCTAATATTACAAACATAATAAATTGTTTTTGTTCCATCTTTTGGGTAATAATACAATATACTATAATTCCATACAACGGCAATTGTAATAAATTAAACATTTTTAATAATGAATTCATATCAGAAAAAATATAAATTCTAGGAATCTCATTTATCAACACTAACAAAAATAAAGCAATTTCCAAAATTGTCGCATTCCACCTAATTATTTTTTTCTCTTTTCCCATTCCCCGTCACCCCTTATATTACAGTAAATATCTCCATTTAAATTTATTTATAATTTTTTTCATCTCACTACCAGAAATTCGATTCATATATTCTTTGCTATATCTTTTCTTATATAACCTTTTAATTCCATACAATTTCTTTGGATTAAATTTCGTTAATTTTAAACATCTCATACTAAAAACTAATTTAACTACAAAAAAATATTTTTTCGGATAAATATATTTTTTTACAATATACCAATTTAATTGTTTGTTAATTTCTTTTTCATATTCACTTGTTCGTGCGTTAGGCGATGGTGTATGTAAAATATTTATTTTATCATAATATTCTATCCGCTTACCTGCAGCATGTATATAATAAGACAAGTAAATTTCTTCCGCTCCATAAAATAGATTCAATGGATATAACGGGTCTGGCAAAATAGTTCCCTTTTTTATAAAATGACTACACCCTATAAAGCTTCTAAGATCAACACCATTCTTCATTTCTTGATCATATTCAACTATTTCAGGTAAAATTCCTCCATATAATGTATCTTCAATTTTATTTGATAATACTTGAACATTTTTGCTACTCATTAAATACTCATACGCTTCATCTATACATTTCCCATAACCTAAAATTATTGCATCATCATCAATAAAATAAACTATTTCGCCTTTTGCTTTATTATATCCTTGCACTCTAGCCCCTGCTACACCTAAATTAGCTTTATTTTTTATATATTGTAACTGAATTTGATTTAACTCACAGAAGTCTTTTACTTTTCTTTCTGTCTCATCTTGTGAATTATTTTCAACAATAATCAATTCCCAGTTCATTGTTATATTATTTTTACATGATTTAATTGTTTTAATTATTGTTTCTTCTCTATTACATGTAATAATTACTACTGACAATAATTTCATATTATCCTCCATTATATAATCTTCTCCTATTTTCTATCTCGGTGTCGGCAAGCATAGTAAAAACCAATATCCTATTTTATATTTGAACTTTATTCTTGATTTCATAAATTCTATTGGATAAATCTTTAAATGTTTTTTTACATTTTTGTAATCATTTTTATCTTTCCATTTATATTTATACATTTGCATCAATAAAATTACATTATATGCAATACATCCAACTGCAATTATTTTTTTATCTTCTATCTTTTCTGCATCAAACAACATTTTATCAAATACTATATTAGCTGTTAATTTGGCTGGATTCATTTTTTTTTGGAACATTGTGCTATCAACATTTATTCTATAGAAATATAAAGCATTTTCTATGAATACAATCTGTTTAACTAGTTTCATATATTCATAATTAAACAATGTATCCTCACATACGCGTACATTTTGATTAAATCTAATATTATTTTTCCTCACTATCTGTGTTAAATACAATCTATTGTAGACAAATGCAGCGATATTTCTATCTGGAACCATTATTTCTTGTAAATAAACATTCGGGGACACTTTTTTTACCTTCAAATCTGATTTATTAACCCATTTCTGATATTCATGACTTTGATATTTACATACTACCAATTCTGCATTTTTTTCAACCATTTTCTCAACCAAACATTCTATGGCATTAAGTACTAACATATCATCTGCATCTACAAACATCAAAAATTTTCCCCTTGCCTTTTGAATTCCAAAATTTCTTGTTGCAGATACACCTTCATTTTTTTTATGATAAACGATAATTCTACCATCTTTTTCTGCCCATTTATCACAAATTTCTCCCGATTCATCAACTGATCCATCATCAACTAAAATAATTTCTATATTCTTATACGTTTGATTTACTAAGGATTTTAAACAATCTTCTAAATATTTTTCTACATTATATACTGGTACAATAATACTTACCATTAATTTTAAACTCCTCATCCGATTTAATTTCTATATCCAATAATTTTTGCTGGAACTCCTCCAATAATAGTGTTTTCTGGAAATCCCTTTGTAACTACTGCATTCGCTGCTATTACACATCCGCTTGCCACACTTGCACCATCCAAAAAGACAACTCCTGATCCAATCCAACAATTGTCTCCTATCTTAATTCCTTTATGATTTACTCCCTGATCTTTGATTAAAATATTTAAATTCTCATAGTTATGGTTTTCTGAATGAAATCTAATAAACTGCCCAGCTACAACATTCCTTCCCACACTAATTCCACCTGCCGCTCCAAAGAAACAGTCATTCCCAAATGTTGTTCCATCTCCTATAACAATTCCACTTCCTACATATTGTAAACTTCCCGTACATTCAATTCTTGTCCCTCGACCTAAAACTATCCCCTTTCCAAGTGTTACTCCATCTTGCGAAAGAGCATCAATATAAACATCATCATGTATTTTACATTTGCTCTCCATATGCAAATATCTTTTTTCCAATACTTTTACATGTTTCCCAACAAAAATATTATTACTAATATCCTGTCTACCAATAGAAAATATTCTACCTCGAATCATCATTCCCCCATATTTCCAACATACCCTCATTATATAAGCTATACTTATTTTTTCATCTATTTTAAAATCTTTTTTTCCTGTAAATGCTAATAATTTATCAATCAATTTCATAATATTACTTTATCAGTTTGCGATAAAGTTGATAATTTTCATCTACAAACTGCTCCCATGTCTTTATTTTATTTTTTTCTGCCTCTGTTTTTAAATCTGAAAGAGTTTCTGGGCTATTTATTAATTTCTCTAGTGTACTTTCTAAATCGTCTATATTTCCTGCTTTTATAATAATTCCCGCTTTTCCTACAATATCCTTTGCTCCAACATGATCACTTACTATAACAGGGACTCCAAAACTCAATGCTTCTAATACTGTAAATCCAAATGTTTCATACCATATACTTGGTGCTACTAAAACATCAGTATCCGACATAATATGCTTCAAATCTGATTGCTCAAACCCCTCCTCATTTATTTTAAGATATTTTCGCTTATCTGGAACTGCATTGAACATTCTTAATGTAAAATTCTGATTACCTGAATTCCATAACTTATCTAAAGCTTCAATCAATACATTGTATCCTTTGAACGGTCTTGCTGGTGCAAGACAAGTTATTCTTAATTTATTATCTTTTTTACTATTTACATTTTTGTGACCACCCTTAATATTTTTATGTGATATCGTAATCACTTCATTTTCAGGCAACTTCATATATTTTGCATATATATTTTTTGTCGTCGAAGAATTAAAATGGATAAAACTCATTTTTTGTAACATATCAACATAATAATTTCTCAATTTTCTATATTCTCTCGCTTTATAATTTACTTCTTTCTCATTTAATAAAGGCATTTTATCTGATTTTTCTTCAAAAAAATTTTGTCTATGATTTTTTCTCATTTTTTCCACTAAAAATGAATCTTTTATATTTCTATACAAGGATGATTGCATAATTTGAATTTTCCTTAAAGATAATGCTGTCTGATTACACCTGATACAGTCTCTACATCCATGATCTTCTACACATACACATCCATCCCTATACAATGTAATTTTAGAACAAATTCCAAAATAATCATGAGAAGTAAAAATTGTTTTAATTTTTAATTTTTTTGTAGCTTCTAGAAATTCTCTATGTAACCCCATTAATGTATGGATATGGATAATATCAGGATTAATTTTTCTCAAAAAACTTTTATATACATTTGCATTACATGATTTAGTATATTCTTTGACATTTATAATTCCTTCATCTAAGGAGACCGGAAGCGGATTTATTAATTCATAATTATTAATATTTTTTATATTTTTTCTTTTTTTTATATGTATTTCTTTTGAAATAAATGAAATTTGTCCAGGCCATAATGCTATCACTTTATCTCCCTTATTTTTTTGCGTCTCCATCAAATCCATACAATATCTCGTCAAACCGCCACTTCTATATGGTGGAAACCCTAAAAAATAATGCATAATTACCATAGCCATAAACTCCTTCTATCTTTCACTCACTTATTAAAAATACTCTTTCATATTTATCCCGAATATTCTCCCATGTATATCTTTCTATAATACATTTTTTTGCTTTTTCTTCAAATTGGTTTAATTGCTCTACTGTCATTTGATCTGCACTCGAAATGATGCTTGATAGTGAACCATTATCTTTTGACCAATACATAGCCCCATCTTCCGCCACTTCTCTATTAAACCCAACATCCAACAATAAATTCAACTGTGTACTTCCAAGAGCCTCCAACAAACTAGGATTCGTACCACCCACCTCATGTCCATGGAAATATCCATATGCATCTTCTCTGATTTTCTTTAACAACTCCTGATCATAAACCGTTCCAACAAACTTGATTCTTTTATCCTTTTCAAATCTCGTTTTTTCGCGCAATTCCTCATAGAATTTATTCTGCTCTACATTCGTAATTAACACAAAATCTTTATCTGTATCAGAATTCATAAATTCACGAACCATAGTCTCATAATTATTTTCTGGAACAAATCGTCCAACAACTAAATAAAATTCCTTAGGCTTCACATTGAATTTCTTATACCAATCAACGAGCTTTTGATCATCATCTCTTAATTTTGATTTTGTTATATCAGCACCATAAGCAATAAATGTAGTATTTGGAGTATACTGCTTATATTCTTCTTGTATATATTTTTCAATATTCATAGAATCACAAATTAATAATTCTGCGTGTTTTACCATAAGCTTTTCTGAAATTTTCCAGTATTTTTTTATCAATCCATTCCATTTTGCTCTTAACCATTCATGCCCATCTGGATTTACATATAAATGTGCTCCTAATTTATCCATTTGCTTTTTAAAATGACCTATAAATGGTCCTATTCTACATGCTAAAACATAAATGACTGCATCTTGAATATTATGTGCTTTTATATACCCAATACACCATTTCAATGCTGCAATATCATAATAAACTGCTTTGGCTGGCCCAACATCTGGCACTGTAACATTAAAGCATTTAGAGCCATTATGTTTAAATCTTTTTCTTTTTGCATTCATACAAGCTACATAATATTGTATAGATTCATCTTTTTGATATTCAGTTAACTTCTCAACAAAAGTTTCAAATCCTCCATATTGGGCTGGAATTCCTTTAGATCCTATTATAAATACATGTTTTTTTTCAGAACTCATCTTCTACCTAACCTTATCTTATAATCTTTTACCTTGCTCCATCGCTATGTAACACAACTTGAACTGTCTTCAAGATAATCTCAATATCTCTCTTCAAAGACCAGTTCTTGATATATTCTACATCCATAGAAACAATTTCTTCAAAGTCCGTAATATCACTCCGTCCACTTACCTGCCATACACCAGTTAATCCAGGAGTCATACTTAATCGACGTTTGTGATATCCTTCATACTGCTCAAATTCATCCACCGTTGGCGGTCTTGTCCCAACAAGGCTCATATCACCTTTTAATACATTCCAAAACTGTGGTAATTCATCCAAACTTGTCTTACGAATAAACTTCCCAATCTTTGTAATTCTTGGATCATCTGTCATCTTAAACATCAGACCATCCATCTCATTTTGTTCCATCAATTCTTTTTTTCGTTCCTCTGCATCTGCATACATAGACCGAAATTTATAGATTTTAAAAATACGTCCATTTCGCCCAACTCTCTTCTGTGAAAAGAATAGTGGCCCTGGAGATTCTAATTTGATCAATGGCCCTAGAATAATTGTTACAACTGCTGTTATGAGCAATCCAACGATTGCTCCTATAATGTCAAGCAAACGTTTCATTGCAACCATATGTAAAGGAATCTCTCTTTGTGCAAATGTAATCGTTGGATATTTCCCCACGCGATTTAAATATTTTGTTCCGCTCTCTACATCTAGTTCATACAAATTAATATTTAAATCAACTGTAATCCCCATTTCTTCAAACTTCTGGACTAATTTCTGAATCTGTTTGTCTGGTTCCTCTGGCACTAGAATAAACACTTCATCTACAACTTCTCGTATCGCATATTGAAACATTGTATTCCGATTAGCCACGATTGGAATATCCATAACCTGCTGACCAACCAGATCCACATCCGTAACAATAATTCCAGTAACCCAAAGATTCCATGTCTTTTCTTTGATAATACTTCTTACGACTTCATTCATTCGGTCTGAAGTTGTAACAATTAGCATCTTTCGTGTAACAGAATTATATGGTCTATACTTCAAAATATACCAACGATAAATGATATGTGATACCTGCATCCAGCAAAAGCTAAACACCATAGTTGTCAGGTAAATAAATCTTGAATAATCTCTCGCATCATCAATCAAATATGCAACCGTTGCCATCAACGCCGCCGTTACAACATTTGTTTTCAAATTTGCCCAGAATTCTTTCCAGAACTTTCTTTTAAAAAATTCCTGATTCGGATTGATTGCAAGATATACTATTGTAAGTACAAATATTGCAATCAGCCAACGATAGATTACTCTGTTATCTTGTGTCCATACTTCACTTGCATATTTGTAAAACCTGATATGAGACATCAAAAAATATCCAATTGTAATTCCGAAAACGTCACCGATATAGATGATCAAATTCTGTAATTGTGATCGTTTTATCCCCATACTTTCAATCCCTCTGCTGTTTTATGCAATACTCTCTTTTGCCTTTTTACATAAATTTACAAGATATCTAATAAATAATAGTCCTACTGCAATTATAAATCCTCCAACTGCTCCAACAACTGCAAATTTCTTTACACTCTTTGTCTGTTCCATTGTAATCTTAGATGGCTGATCTGCGATCACTAGTTTATTTCTTTCCAAATCTTTCTGTACTACTTTCTGAAATACTGGCAAAACTTCTTCTGAAATCTTCTTTACATCATCCTTATCATCTGATTTTACCTTAATCTCAAGCAATCTTGTTCCATCCACAACTTCTGCTGAAATTGCATCTTTCACATCATCTTTCTCAATTTTCGTTTTCTTCGCAATTTCATTCACAATCAGATCAGTTTTAATTAATTTCTGATAATCATACGCCAGATCCCCAGCATTGTCCCTGATCAACACCTTATCAGATGTCTTAGGCACAGTAACATATACCTGCATCTTAGAGCTATACTCTGTCACGCTCTTCACCTTCGCATATCCAAATCCAGCTCCAGCGAATACTACCATTCCTATCAAAATGAACACCCACTTTGACAGAATATATTTACACATATCCAATAAATCTACCTCGATCAAATCGACTCTTTCCTTCTGGCTCATAACCCTTCTCTCCTTTTGATTCTTTTTCTCTGTATTTTCTGCCTGTCTCCTTGGCATATATCCTTTATTTTAACATATATATAACATAATTACTACATTTCTGTAATTTTTCTTTTCATCTTACTTTCTTCTCTGGTATTCTTTTGCTGTCTTCACGATCTGAAAGACTCTTTCTGTGTCCATTTTGCTTTCGCAGAGCATTCTGATTCGTTCTCCTAGCCATTTAACTAATTTATCTCTTCTTGATGTTGTGATAGATGGTGATCGTTTTAATTATACCACAAACCATAACACCAAAAAAGAGACAACAAACATCTTCATCTGCTGTCTCTTTTCTTGTGTTTTCTATTCTTACCAAAACTTTGTATTCGTTGTAATATAATCCACTTTCTGTGCAATATAATCTGCGACTCTTTCTGTATCGTCCACAGTCCAAAGTCCTACATTCACTCCACCATCTTTGAATGCCTTGATGTCTGAGAGTGAAATCTTATCACAATTTGCATCCAATTCAATCTTACGTTTCTTGTAATAATTGATCATTCCCTGATCTGGATTATTTGTTACATGCTGTAATTTTACATTTGTGGATGTTGTTGCGTTATCGTCTAAGACTTTTCTCATCTGTACCATTGTTTCAAAGTCATAGGCAATAAACATGTATTCTTTATTCCCCATGATCTGATTTGTTAATGCATACAAATCTTCCATGTTGTTCTTTGTCACTGCCTGCATTCGAGAGTCATTGGTTGTTTCATTTCCGTATTCTACGAATTCCATCTTGATCTCGATAACTGGCACCATGTTGTACTTCTTGCATGTTGTTAAATAATCTTCTAAAGTTGCAACTGTTGTTGCTGATTTTACATTTCTGTATTTTGAAATGTTGTTTCCGGATTTGATCGTCAGTTTCTGGATTTCTGATAATGTCATATCCTCTGGTTTCTTATCAACTCCGCATAATCTCTTAAATGTCAGGTCGTGCTGCAGAATGAATTTCTTGTCTTTTGTCATACGGACATCTGTTTCTGCTCCCCAGAATCCTGCTCCACCCGCTAATTCATAGGCTTTGATCGTATTCTCTGGTGCTTTGGCACTTAATCCGCGGTGTGCGATAAACTTGGCACTGTTTTTTGTGATTGGTGCTACAACAGTTACTTTGTAACTGTTTTTCTTCTTTGATCCATCGGCTGATGTTGCTGTAATCGTTGCTGTTCCGACTTTCTTTCCTGTTACAACTCCACTTGTGCTGACTGTTGCCACGCTTGTGCTAGAAGATTTGTATGTTACCTTTTTATTTGCTGCGTAAGTTGGTGTTACGATCGCTGGGTTGCTGACCTTTTTCCCTTTCTGTACGGCTACGCTTGCTTTTGCAAACGTGATCGCTTTCACTTTCTGTTTTTTCACTGTGACTTTGCATGTTACTTTCTTTGATTTTTGTGATTTCACGTAACATGTGATGGTTGCTTTTCCTGCTTTGACAGGTGTGACAACTCCTTTTGCACTGACTTTGGCAATCTTCTTATTACTTGTTTTCCATCCAAGCTTCGCTTTGGATGCTTTGGCTGGTGTGATCTTCACTGCAAATCTCTGTGCATTTCCAACATACATTGTCTTTCTATATGCTGACCATTTGATCTTTGATACTTTCGTTGCTGCGGATACTGGAATCAGACTTGTCATAAGAAATACACCTAAGATAGTGATCACTGTGAATTTCTTTAATCCTGCCTGTATCATTTTTTTTACGTTTTTCATAGTTCCTCCCACTCATTTAACATTTTTGTAACATTTGTCTAAGGGCTATTTTATCATGTTTTTTGTATTTTTACCAGTATCTCTTCTTATTTTAACGTTGATTTAATAGCTTTTTTCTGTACTTTTCAAAGTACAATCCATATATTCCCAGTCCGATCCATGCCACCAGACTGATCCATGCCCCTATTTTTAATCCTGGTGTTTCATAATCTAATTTGACACTTTGTGTTCCTTTTTTCATTATGATCCCCATAAACATCCCGTTTGCCTTATAAATCTTTGTGCGATTTCCATTGACTGTTGCTTTCCATCCTTTTGAGTATGGAATCGTTACACACAGAATCTGGTCTTTTTTCGCATGATAGACTCCTCTGAAATGATTTCCTTCGTATTGGATCTGTTTCATTGAGTTCTCCTTGCATTCCTTTAATCTGGCAAGAACATCTTTTTTAGGAACTGTGATCAAACTGATATCATCAAATTCATATTCACCTGGAGACAAGAAATTTAATCTTACTTTTTCTTTTGCCTTGCTTGTCTGATGATTGATCTTTACAATGTAATCTTTTCTTCCAAAATAGTATGGATTGAAGGTGCTTTGAATATGAATTTTCTGTTGTACATCATTTTGTGTCACAAGAATTCCTTTTGTTCCCTTTCTTCCAGTCAGTATGAAGTTATCGTCTCCATTTTTCTTTCCATGGTAAACGAGATTTTTAAAATACAGATAAGTTTCCTTGTCTTTCTCTACTGGCACCATAATATCCGCATATTTCTTCCCTTTTGGAGATGAGATCCTTGTCTCTGGCAATGAGATCGTCTGTATATCAGGATCGTTTCTTTGTTTGTTGTGTTGAATCTCTTTGTCTGCCGGATGCTGATTCAATATGATCTGTGCAAGCATTGCCTGTTCCTTGCCGATTCCATTTAACTGCTCGTATTGCTGCTCTGTCATATAAGAATCATATGCATATGCAAATGGCAGTGCATATTTGTTCCTATATAATGTAATATTTCCTTTTTTACTTCGTTTCTCAACTCCATATGGTACATCCCCCATGGAGCTTACGTCTTTTGCAACCTGACTGTTATGTGCTACTGTTATGTATTTTACGCCAGCTAATGACAGGAGTCCCAGTCTTTGATCGACTCCTTTATATTTATCTGCATACTGCATTCCCAACGTATCATATCCTTTGATCGTATCTGTCACACATTTTGCTGTGATACTGTAATATCCACTGATCGTATTCAAATGGTTGATCAGTCCATAGTTTTTATATCGATATCCCTCTGCATGTACTCGATAAACAGATGGATCATTTACCTTACTCAGCATACGGATATTATCTTCCTTCAATGTTCGATATGCTTGTCCCTGATCCATAAATTCCTGTGTATAAGCATATCCTTTTGGATCGAATCTGTAATATCCATGCACTCCCACTGATATCAGGAGCAAGATTGCCATGCTCACTCGCACAATTCTCTTCTGTGTATCATAGCCAAGTCTTTGAAAGATCAACAATAGAATATAAAATACTACAATTAATCCACAGGCTGCCATGATCCCTTTATTCTTCAGGATTTCTTCTCCTGATGCATTTACGATGATACAAAATACAGTATATATGATGATTCCTGCTCCGATCCCGATCTGCTGTCGTTTTGACATCACAAACAGACGTGGATACATTTCTGCTGTCAACAATGCCACAATAAAACTCAGTGCAAATGCCCACCGGTTGTTTGCATAGGAAAACCCATTAAATGCGTATCCAAAGATTGGGAGAATCAAAGCAATGATACTTGCTATAAATGCCGCTCTGTATTTTTTGTGTTTCATTCGCTGTGAAAACAGTGTAAATAATACAACGATCCCAACGATCGGCAGATATCCTGCGTTCGTATTGCTGCCCATATTTCCGTATCCAATAAAGTTTTCAATAAACAGCAGATAATATTTCCCTGGGTATACGATCAATGATTTCCAGTCAACCCCATTGCCGTAACGGCCATTTCCTAGGAATCCTATGACGGATGGTAGTAAGATCACTGCTGCCATTGCAATTCCAAGTGTATAATATATTCCAAACTTCAAGATCGTCAGAAAAAAGTTTTTTATCTTGTTTTCTTCGGTGTATTTATAAAAACGGATCCACGCATAGATCACCGCAAATATCGTCAGCATATATAAGAAATAATAATTGCTCATTGCTGATACGCAGACTGCGAAAATAAATACATACGGTCTTTCTCTCTGATAGATTTTCTCAATCCCAAGACATAACAGCGGAAAATAGATCATCGGATTGATGAAGAATGGATGGCGCAGTCCTAGTCGAAAGCAAAATCCGCTGAATACATAGACCAGTGCCCCGATCACTGTTCCATAACTTCGTTTTTTCATTTTTCTTGCATACATGATAAACGTGATCCCTGCCAGATACATTCGTAACAAGATCATGAAATCATACATAGTTTCTGTATTCTTTGGCGAAACAAATCCATAGAGGAGGTTTAACGGATCACCGATCGCATAGTAATTCAATGTTGAGAGGATATCTGCACCATACCCAAGACTCATATCCCACATCACAAGTTTTGGGTGTCCCGCCAGAAGATTATGGAAAAATTCTCTTAGTGCTTCCCCATAATATGCTAATGCTGAAAAATGCTGGCTTAATCCGTCTTCTACTCCTGCTCCCCATACAAAGCTTTTTCCTTCGGTAAAAAATGGCAGAAATGCCACGATACACATCAGTAAAAACATCAGTGTATAGACTCCATAGCAATACTTTCTTTGTTCTTTTATCATTATACTTTTCCTTTATCCTTTACCCTTTTTTGTTCATTATCACGCTTAGTATACCACATTTTGGATTGAAAATTCCTGAAAAATGTCTTAAGATATTGGATGTATGTACATTTTAGAATATTTTATATCTATCGGAGGTAATATGATATGTTAAATTTGATAAAGAAATTATATAATGATTCGCGAATTCGTTATTTGTTTTTTGGTGGATTGACAACCCTCGTTAATCTTGGAATGTTTGCTTTATTAAAAGGACCATGTGGAATTGATTATAAGATCAGCAACTTTTTCTCTGTTGCGATCGCGATTTGTTTTGCATTTGTTGTAAATAAGCTATATGTATTTCAGTCTAAATCTGAATCCTTCACAGATACAATTCATGAATTCATCAAGTTTGTTCTCGGTCGTCTTGTAACCATGGCTGTCGAAGTGGGCGGAGTTCCTTTCTGTGTTGAGATTCTTCATCAGCCACAGATGATCGCCAAGTTAGAAACACAAGTTATTGTTACGGTTGTCAATTATTTTATCAGTAAATTTCTTGTTTTTAAATCTCAAAAAAAATGATTCCCTGTATCACATAAAATCCCTGAGATCAGATATTCATCTCATCCGATCTCAGGGATTTGTATTGTTATTCTTTGGATTTGATCACTTCTGAGATAATGTATCTCGGACGCATCTTCACTTCATCATAAATCTTCGCAATATAATATCCGATCACACCTAAGCTGAACATCAAAATGCTTCCAACCAACAGTAACAACAAGATCACTGTTGTGAATCCTGCAACTGCATGTCCAGAAAAATACATATAAAGCGATTGTATTCCAAGTAGTACTGCAAATACGAAGAATACAACGCCAAAAAATGTGACGATCTGCATTGGTGCGGCGCTAAATGATGTGATATTATTCACTGCATATCGTACTAATGATTTGAATGACCATTTGGATTCTCCTGCTTCTCGTTCCTGCACATCAAATTCTACGTATGTTGTCTTGAATCCTACCCAGGATGACAATGCACGGAAAAATACATTTCGTTCTGGAAGTTTCAGAAATTCTTCTGCTGCTTGTCGATCCATCAACTTAAAATCAGATGCTCTGGACATATCGATTCCTGTCGCATCACTGATAATACTGTAAAATGTTTTTGCAAACATCTTGTGAATGAAACTTTCTCTTCCTCTGGATGCTTTCACTCCCTCGATCACCTGATATCCGTCTTCCCATAAACGATACATCTTTATAAGTGTTTCTGGCGGATGCTGAAGATCACAGTCCATTACTGCAATACAGTCTCCTTCTGCCTGTGTGATTCCTGCAAAAACGGCTCCTTCTTTTCCAAAATTTCTGGAAAAGCAGACTCCTTTGATATGTGCTCTTTCTTCCTTGAGTTCTAAGATCTTCTCCCATGTATGATCTTTAGATCCGTCATTTACGAATACTAATTCATATGGGATCTGTTCTTTCTCAAGCAGGTCTCCTACCACCTGTGCTGTTTTCTTGATCATCTGTTCTTCGTTATAAGCTGGAAGAACAACCGATAACATCTTATCCATTGTAAATATCTCTCCTTATATTTTATTCTACCGTGATCTTTGCGCTGACGTTCTTCTCAATCGACATATTCTTGATCTTTGTCAGCTGAACCTGTACCGTATGCGTTCCGGGTTCATACAGCTGCATGTCAATCTTTGGATTTAAATCCTTCACTACAACTTTATCTACTACAGAGCGCAATCCGCTGATCTTCACCTTTAACTCTGAGTCATCAAATTTGACATCATAATTCTTCGTATTATTGATCAATGCGATCTGTTCTGTTGGAATCGTCAATGTACGTTTCGTCTTCTTCTCGATGTTTGCACGGATCACGATATTCTTGATCTTATCTACAGATTTTACAAATGTAATACCATCTGGCAGTTTAATATCGGACGCTTTGATCGTTTTTTCAATACTCTTTGTACTATCACTGATATCTAAATTCGCCAGTTTGATACTGCTGATCTTCTCCAGATCATCTTCAGCTCCAGTAATTTCTATATGTTTTGGTTCATAATCAATGCTTCCAAGTACATATCCCTTGCCCGGCGTTCCTTTTGTTTCCACTGTAAATGGTATTGTCTTCGTTCTTGATAATCCAATCTTTACTTTAATCTTGGTCGTATCAAGTTTGATGCGGTCCTGACTTACTTCATCTCCGTCTTCATCATAACACTTGACATTCTGAGCCATTGTCACATCTTTCTTCAATCCGGATACATCTACTTTCGCTACGATCTGTTTGATCCTGCTTACCACACTCTTTGGCCCAGATACAGAGATCAGATTCGGCGTTGCTGTCTGCGTGCTTACCGTATATCCACTCGCTGGTGTCCCTTTCACCACAACATTGACTGGTATCTGGTCACTCTTCACATCTTCCAATACGACTTTGACCGTTGCACCACCTGTATCGATATCTAACTGACTCTTGTATCGTAAAGCCTCAACTTCGATCTGGATCGCATGAACATCTGACATAGAAGATACATCTGCCGTTGCACGGAAATCTGACTTCGTCAAACGATCTACAACATCTTTCTTTCCCTTCACAGTAAAGCTTACGGTATCTCCAGATTCAATCTTATAAGTCTGATTAAGATCGTCTAAAACCTGTTCATTCAGCATATCAACCGGTACATCGCTGAAAGTCTTCTTGATGACCGGGTTATCGGTGTTGATAACAAACATCCAAAGTAGAAAGGCAAAAACAACAGAAATTATTTTTAAAAGCAGATCACTTTCCATTCTTTTTTTCATTTCGATTCCGCCCCTTCCATAGTTTGAATTTCTTATTCTGTCCTTTTTCTTCTCTCAGGACAGCCAGTTCATCTCTCAATCTCTGTGGATCCAGATGTCTGATGATCTTTCCATCCCTTGCGATAGAAATACCACCAGTTTCTTCGGATACGATCACAGTGATACTGTCTGAAACTTCACTGATCCCTACTGCTGCTCTGTGTCTGGTACCCATTTCCTTTCCAATCTCTACACTGTCGCTTAATGGAAGATAGCAGGTTGCTGACACGATCCTGTTGTTGTGAATGATCACCGCGCCATCATGGAGTGGTGTATTGTGTTCAAAGATATTGATCAGAAGCTGGCTGCTGACCTTCGCATCAATTGGAATTCCTGTACGCTCATACTCTCCAAGTGCTACTTCTCTTTGCAGTACGATCAGTGCTCCTGTCTTTACCTTTCCCATCTCAATCGCTGCTCTTGATATCTCTTGCAGAGTTCTTGCTGTATATTCCAGTTCTTCCTGACGGCTATCTGTAGAGAAAATATCAGTCACCCAGTTCTTTCTTCCAAGCTGTTCCAATGCGCTTCGGAGTTCTGGCTGGAAGACGATCAAAATCGCTGTGATTCCCACACTCATTGTATTGGAAAGAATCCATGAAACTGTATGTAATTGCAGTAAATATGCCGCAAATGCAATACAAAGCAAGATAATGATCCCTTTTAATAATACCCAGGCTCTTGTTGTTTTGATCCATTTGACGATCAGATAGATCATAACACTGACGATCAGAATATCTACAATGTCATTCAGACCGATCTTCGGAATCGATGTCCAATATATATATTTTTCAAGTCCATCAAAAAATTTACTCAAATTTCCTCTCCCTTTTCTTTGTCCTGTTCTTTATGTTCTTGTTTATGTTCTTTTCTTTTTAAACTAAATCTATGTGATGGTACCGTGATCTGTGTAACATTAAATTCTTCTTCTTCCACAGTCACTTTCGGTATCGCTCTTACATAATAATAATATTCTTCATCTTCAAATTCAAATGTTTCTTCTCTGGTATAGTCGATCACATTGTATAAAAACTGTATGATCAGGGCAATCGCAATGCTTCCTATGATCGTTCCGATCTGTGATGTGATATTGATCTCATTGTTAACCAGATATCCTCCTATGAACATGCAGATCAGATATACAACTCCTCCTGCAAGGATAGAAATATTCCATCCATGCGCTGCTCCCCGCTTGCGAATTGCTGTTACGAGTGCTGTCACCAGACAGAATACCACAAAATACAAAAGCAGATCCTTATTGTCGATCGCTCTTGCCGCGATCAGACTGTAGACCTTCCCATGTGCTGATCCTGATGCCAGCTGGTTCATTGTCTGCTGAAGGATATTGGACAGATAATAGATCACTGTTCCCATTAAGATCGCTGGAAGTCCTGCAATTCCACAAAACATCCCAGCAAAGATCGGTAAACATGCAGGCAGTTGAAAATAAAAGAAGATTGGCACCATCATCAGATAAATCCTTGTCTCTGGAAAAACTCTCTGATATACAAGAAAATATAATACAACTACCAGTGCAAAAAATAATGTCACTTCTAACGATACATGAAGTAACTCTAAGAATATAACGACATAAAAGATCAGCGATAATGCTGATATTGGAATAAAGACACTGATCACTCCCATCATAAAGATAAAAAATGGCTGTGAAAAAGTCTCTGTATATCCAAACAATTCCCCTAATACATAAAATAAAACAGTTCCTCCAAGGAATCTCATCCCTGATTGAATATATCTTCCTCTCGCCGTGAGGAATTTCAAAAATCGTTCTCTATATATCAATAATTTTTCCATCTTCGTCTTCCTCCTCGACTATCGTTGGACTAATGTCTTCATTCTCTTTTTCTTTATATAATGTTTCTAGTTCTTCTAAATGCTTGTCATAGATCAGTACCCTTGCCCTTACCTCATCATACTGCCTGGATGCTCGCATCTTCGTAAAATGCAGGTAGACAAAAAATACCGCAACATAAATTCCTATGATCACAGCCGCAGATACTATAACTTTACCTTCTCTCAGCTTCATGATCACAATATCTAACTGCATGATACACAACAATCCTGTCATGATCAGAAATGAGATCAACAAGGCAATGCTTGTCTTGATCTTCTCCGATCTGACATAATCTTTCTTGGTATATTTGTAAATACGGAAATCACCTTTTCCATAATTCTTCTCATACTTGGCCATCTCAGCCATAATCTTTACTTTCTCTTCTGAAATCATATGCTTTCACCTGCTTTTTCAGTCTTATTTTCATTATAGCATGGAATATAGCAAAAAAAAAGGAGGTATGAAAACTCATACCTCCTAAATCAATTCTTCTTATCCGAAGTATCTCTTTAATAATCCTTCAAATGCTTTACCATGACGTGCTTCGTCTCTTGCCATCTCATGAACTGTATCATGGATTGCATCTAAGTTTGCTGCTTTCGCACGTTTTGCAAGGTCAAATTTACCTTCTGTTGCTCCATGTTCTGCATCTACACGCATCTCTAAGTTCTTCTTTGTGCTGTCTGTTACGACTTCACCTAATAACTCAGCAAATTTTGCTGCATGTTCTGCTTCTTCGTATGCTGCTTTCTCCCAGTATAATCCGATCTCTGGATATCCTTCTCTGTGAGCTACTCTTGCCATTGCAAGGTACATTCCTACTTCAGAACATTCTCCTTCGAAGTTTGCTCTTAGATCAGCTAAGATATCTTCGCTGACACCTTTGGCAACACCTACTACGTGTTCTGCTGCCCATTCTTTTTCTCCTTCTACCTGCTCTTTGAATTTATCTGCTGGTACTCCACACTGTGGACATTTCTCTGGTGGCTGTTCTCCTTCGTGTACATATCCGCATACTGTACAAATCCATTTCTTCATAATTCTTGTTCTCCTTTATACTTTATATGATCATTTATGTTGCTTTGCCTTTCGGCTTAGTGTCTTTTGCTTAAAAGCAGTAATAATTACTGTTTTTAACTTGTCTTTATATTACCATCACATTTTACTTTTGTCAATGATTTTTTAAACAATTTTTGCAGATTCCTTTAAAATAAACAATATTCTGTGTAATCTTTCCAGGAAAGTTCTCACTTGCGATCTCATTTAAATTCTCATCGATCGGTGCCATCTCCAAATCGATGACTGCTCCACATTCCTGACACACAAAATGATAGTGTGGATCGGTGCATGCATCGTAATGGTCTGCTCCCCCTTCGTAAGATAGCTTTAGTATTTCCCCTCGCTCACTTAATAATGCAAGATTTCGATAGACTGTTCCAAGACTGATCTTAGGAAACTCTTCTTTGATGTTCATATATACCATATCGGCAGTTGGATGGTCTTTGCGAGTCATTAAAAACTTTATGATGGCATCTCTTTGCTTGCTTTTTTTCGTTGCTGGCTGCATAACCTCTTCCTTTCCTCTTTAATTCAAGTAATAACTGTTACTGTTTTTAGTATATATATTTTTATACATTATGTCAACCATTTCGAAGAAAATTGTATAAATTTATATACACAAAGCAGACAGGTATTTGATTTCCTGTCTGCTTTGTGCATTTTTAAAACTTAGGGAGTATAACCAAAGTGTCAGTTTTAGCTCTGGAATACTTTATGTGGATTCAAGATATTCTTTGGATCAAATGCTTTCTTAATTCCACTCATTAACTCAATTGTTTCTGGATCAAGAGATTCTCTCAAATATGGTTTCTTCGCAAATCCGATTCCATGTTCTCCGGATACTTTTCCACCTAACTGTGCAGCTTTCTCGTAGATCTTCTCCATTGCTGCTGCCATTCGTTTTTCAAATTCTTCCTGGCTTAAATCATCTTTTAAGATATAAGAATGAAGGTTTCCATCTCCAGCATGTCCGAAACTCTTGATACGTATATCTACTTCATTATGTAAGTTATGAAGGTATTCTACCATTTCATTGACTTTATTTCTTGGTACGACCATGTCTACTTCATCCATATCAGTTGTAGATCCTTTGATTGCTTCAAGGAAGGCTCCTCTGGCTTTCCAGATAGATTCTTCTCTTTCTTCTGTATCTGAGATCAGTACGTCAAGTGCTCCTGCCTCTAAACAAAGTTTTGCAACTTTATCATAATCTGCTTCAATCTCTTCTGTTGAATTGCCGTCAAATTTGAGCAGAAGGTACGCATCGGATTGGGAATCTGGGAATTTTTTACCTAGGTACTCTTCTGCATCAATGATGACCTCCCTCTGCATAAACTCAATGGCAGTTGGGATTGCTTTGGACTTGATAATGAGAGGTACTGTGTCAATTGCTTCTTTTAAGGTTTTAAATGGTATCAGTAAACTAATTGCCTTTTTAGGCAGAGGGAGTAATTTTAATGTGGCTTTTGTGATAAAGCCTAAGGTTCCTTCGGAACCGATCATCAGGTCTTTTAAGGAATATCCGGAACTGTTTTTTACAACCTTTCCTCCAAATTCCACGATCTTTCCATTTGGAAGGACAACTTCAAGACCTCTGACATAATCTCTGGTCACGCCATATTTTACAGCACGCATACCACCGGCATTTGTACTGATATTTCCACCGATCGTTGCGGATTTCTCTCCTGGATCTGGTGGGTAGAAGAAATCATGATCTTCCACGTAGGCAGCAAGTTCCATTAATAAAACTCCTGGTTCTACGGTGATCGTTAAGTTTTCTTCATCAAGTTCTAATATATGATTCATGAGGCTTGAATCGATCATGATCCCGTGTTCGATCGCTACGGAAGATCCTACCAGACCGGTTCCAGCTCCTCTTGGTGTGACCGGAATATTATTTTCATATGCATATTTCATGATCTCAGAGATTTCTTCTGCAGAAGTCGCTTTTACTACAACATCTGGGTAACTTTGTGCTCCTCCTAATTCATCATGACTGTATTCTTCGTTGATATTTTCTGCATATAAAATTCTTTCATCGTCTTTTATGATATTTTTGATAACTTCTAAATCAGCTTGATCAAATTTCTTATAACTCATATCTCTTACGCCCCTTTCGCAGCTTTAATCTTCTCGATCAGTTTTGGTACGATATCATAGACATCTCCTACCAGACAATAATGTGCTGTCTTAAAGATCGGTGCTTTTTCATCGGAATTAATGGATACGATGCAGTCAGAGTGATCCATTCCAGCTACAAACTGAATGGCTCCTGATACACCACAGGTAATGATCAGTTTCGGGCGTACGGTTCTTCCACTTAATCCTACCTGACATTTTGCTTCTACCCATCCTGCTTCTGCAAGTGGTCTTGTGCAGGCTACCTGTCCGTCTAACAGTTCTGCTAATTCTCTGATCATTGCAAGGTCTTCTTCTTTCTTGATTCCTCGTCCAGCAACGACTAAAACATCGGCAGATTCGATAAACTTCTCTGGCTCTTTCTTTACAATATCTAATACATCCACATGTGCTTTGATCTTTTCTTTATCGATCGCACATGAAATGATCTCTCCATGTGTTTCTTCTGTTCTTTCTGGTGCATTCATGACTTTGTATCTTACCGTTGCCATCTGTGGACGGTTATTTGGTGTTAAGATATGTGCCATGATGTTTCCACCAAATGCTGGTCTGATCTGAGAAAGGTCTGTGTTCTCATCCATCTCAAGAATCGTACAGTCTGCTGTTAATCCTGTCTTCATTCTTGCAGCTACCCTTGGTGCCAACTGTCTTCCGACTGTTGTTGCTCCTGTCAGGATCGCACATGGCTGATGTTTCTTGATGAAATCTTCAAATACAGATGTATAAGATTCTATTTTGAATCTTGCTAACTCTGGGAAGTCGTAAACAAATACTTTATCAACTCCGTAGTGTAATAATTCTTCTGCCTTATCTGAAATGTTATTTCCCATAAATAAAGCATAGACTGGATGATTGATCTTACTTGCCAGCTCTCGTGCTTTTCCGATCAATTCGTATGTTACTGGATGAATTTCTCCATCAACATGATCGACATAAACAGCGATTCCGTTCCACTGACTCTTATCAATTTCTTCTTTTTTCTCATCTTCTACATATTCTACTGCTCCAGCTGGTCCTTTCTTCACACATAATTTACACATCTTACATGCGGCATTGATAGAAAGTTTTCCGTCTTTTTCTTCCATCGCACCGAATGGACAAATATCAACCAGAACCTGTGGATCTTCTACTTTTTCCTGATGTATTACTAATTTTGGCATTCTCATTTCCCCCTTTTAGATAAATTTCATATCTGTGATCATATGGAATAATTTGTCTGCGACTTCACTTCCGTCTCCGTCCCATACTTCATGATGGTCATTCGCTGTTGGAGGGAAAATTCGTTTTACCTGTGTTGGTGAACCATTTAATCCATAATGTGTTTCGTCTTTGTCTTCCATATCATCTAAGGAATATACTTCAATTTCACGGTCTGCGGTATCCATCTTCTTTACATAGGATGGAAGTCTTGGCTGGAAAATGTCTTTATCTACGGATAACAGACATGGATACTGAACTTTAGCAATCTCCAGTTCTTCCGGCAGATCCATCTCGATCGTGATCGCATCGGATTCTACTTTAGATATCTTCTTTACATTTGATACGCTTGGGATATTTAACCATTCAGATACTTCGGAACCAACCTGTGCTGTGTCACCATCAGTTGTCTGTTTTCCACATAGGATCAGGTCAAAATCTCCCATCTTCTTGATTCCCTGTGCGATCGTATAACTTGTTGCCAGTACATCGGCTCCACCAAATCTTCGGTCTGATAATAATGCTCCACGGTCAACTCCCATGGCAAATGCTTCTCTGATCACTGTCATTGCCTGTGGTGGTCCCATACTGATGACACTGATCGTTCCACCTACTTCTTCTCTGATCTTAAGCGCTGTCTCTAACGCATACAGATCATATGGATTCATCTTTGAATCGGCTCCGTTTCTTAACAGCACACCGGTTACTGGATCAACTTCCACTTTATTAGATGCCGGTACCTGTTTGATACATACTAAAATGTCCATTGCTATTCCTCCTCATTCCTAAGACTTTCTATCCTTTATCTTAAGCTCTTCCGCTCTATATTGGTACTACCAATTTTGTTTGAAAAAAATTTGGATGTTTTCGCATCCATTGTTTTTATCTGTTTTTGTCTTATTGGTACTACCAATTTATGTTTTTATTATATATACATTGTCTACTTTTGTAAAGTACTATTTGACATTTTTCTTTTTTTTGTTAATCTTGCATAAAAAAGAAGAGCCAAAATGGCTCTTTCCTTAAAGTTCTTTGTGAATAATGTTATCAATCATCTCGAAATGTTTCATCAATGCTTTCTGTCCATTGACCACATCTCTCTTTAATAAATATTCGACGATCTGCTTATGTGCTTTCTGTAACATTCCTTTTCGCTTCTCTGTTCTTAAGATTTCTCGACGCATTTCAAAAATGAAGATATCCATCACCTCAGATAATGCATCTAAGATATTCACGATCAGAACATTGCCTGATGCTTTCGCGATCGCATAATGGATCTTCTTATCGTACATTGTCTTCTCATCGTTATCTGTACTCTGATCTAATGCATTCACATATTCTTGTAATTCTATGATGTCTTTTGTCTCTGCATTCTTCACTGCAAGTGCATATGCCTGCATCTCCAGTCCGATACGGATCTGGTTGATCTGATCATAATCAAGCTTATCAAGCATAAACATCATAGAAAGGGCATCTACCATATATCCCTTAAAATTTCCTGATATATAATTTCCTGCTCCTTGTCTACTTGAGACCACTCCCATGACAGTTAAGATCTTCAACGCTTCACGAACGGAATTCCTGCTGACTCCAAGCTTCTCTGAGATTTCTCTCTCTGGTGGAAGTCCTTGTCCAAGAACAAGTTCCTGATTCATGATCTGCTCTTTGATACTATCTATGACGATCTCATAGGCTTTCTTTGTTTTTTTCATATTAATATTCCATTCTGTCTATTACTTTTTTTCTTAATCACATAATAGGTAACATTATACCAGATTCACTTTTTTTTGAAAACCCCTTGCAATATCCTTCGAATAGTTGTAGTATGTAAGAAAGTTAGATGTGGTTTTTAATACTACGTATTGAATTTTATAACACTAGAATGATTGGAGGTTTTACCATGAAACATAAATTAAAAGATCCAGGAAGTGCAATTACCCATTTGATCGGAATGATCCTGGCCGCGATCGTTTCCATTCCATTGATCATCAAGAGCTTTTTAAGCGGTGATTATGTACGCATTATCTCTTTGATCATATTTACTATAAGTATGATTGGTCTTTATGGTGCAAGTACTGCTTATCACTCTTTTAATATTTCACCAACGATCAATAAGAAGTTAAAGAAACTTGACCATGCAATGATCTTTGTTCTGATCGCTGGTTCTTACACACCGATCTGTACGATCGTTCTTGGCGGCACGCTTGGATATGGACTTTTATCCGTGATCTGGATCATCGCGATCCTTGGTATCGTATTTAAGATGTTCTGGGTATCTTGTCCGAAGTGGGTATCTTCTGTCATGTATATCGCAATGGGATGGCTTTGTATCGTTGCGATCGCACCGATCATCCATAGTTTATCCAAGACATCTTTTGGATGGCTGCTTGCTGGCGGTATCATTTATACAGTTGGTGGTGTGATCTATGCACTAAAGATTCCTTGGTTCGAAAATCACTGGAAGAATTTTGGTCTGCATGAGATCTTTCATCTGTTTGTTATGGGTGGAAGTTTATGCCATATGATCCTAATGTTCCAGATTTAATTTTTGCTCCTGTTGGTAGTTTTCTATTAACAGGAGTTTTTCCTTTCTGGTAAGACGTTTGATCTTTGCTTCTTTACTCATTGCTTCCTGCTTTGTATCAAATTCTTCAAGATACACAAGTTCTACTGGTCCTCGTCCTCTTGTATATTTTGCACCTTTTCCTTCATTATGCATCTTCAGGCGATGTTTGATATCGTTAGTCCATCCTGTGTATAAACTGTTATCACTGCATTTTAATATGTACGTTACATTCTTCATCTGTCTTATCCTCTGTCTATCTGTATATTGATCCAGCCCTGATCTCCATTTTCTTTGAAGAAAGGCTGTCAGATGTTCTCTGACCGCCTTTCCTCTACATCAACCAGATATGTTATGGCTGTTATTTTCTCACTTTAATTTTATTCCAGATATTTTAAAGGGTCTACACTTTTTTTATCTTTTTCCATCTGAAAATAGAGATTCGTTCCTTCTAATGTGTAATAACTTGTCGGCTCTGCAACTTTTGCAATAACTTCTCCTGCATTGACCATTGTTCCTTCTTTTACTCTGATATCTTTAAGCTGTCCGTATAATACGGTATATTCATTTCCAAGATCCATCAATACCGTTTGTCCATATTCTGCTGATTTTTTAATTTCTCTTACCTTTGCCTTACGGACTGCCTTCACTTCGTCTCCTTCTTTTGCTTCGATCAGGATTCCTTTGTTGATACGGTACTGGTCAAGAGATTCAAAATAGATGGTTGAATTCACACTGTATGGAAGAATGATATTGCCTTTGATCGGCCATGTCAGTTTGGATGTACCATTATACGTAACACTTTCACTCATGGTACGTTTCATTTGTGCCGTTGTCTCTGTTTCTCTCTTGTCTTGCGTTGTTGTTTTTGTTTTTTCCTGTGTTGCGCTGTTATTAGCTCCGATCGATTCTTCTTCCAGGCTGACTTCCTGTTTTGCCTGATCTCTCCTCTGGCGGAATGTCGCACTGTAGTACGCCATGATTCCAAGAAAGAATACGAATCCTATGACCATTGCCCCATAATATTTGCGTAGCGGAAATGGGTTTTGTTTGTTATTTTTTCTCATTTTCATCACCTCAAACATAGTTTTGCCCATTTCCATCTGTTTATTCATATAGTTTTTGAATCATTGTTTTTGGATAGTAATATTTTAATATTTTTTGATAGGTTTTTCCTTGCTTTGCCATCTGATCTGCACCATACTGGCTTAGTCCTAATCCATTTCCCTTTCCGAGACAGATGATCCTTAAATTTCCTTTATATTGTTCAAAATAAAAATTATTGGATGCCAGTTGCAGCCATCTTGCAAAATCTTCTCCGGAAATGATATATGATCCGGCCTTGATCTGTTTGACATATCCATTCTTTGTTACCGTTAAAAGTCTCAGATTTTTTTGTAATTGTTGTATGGTGATTTTCTTTTTCATGTGTTCTTCTAGTATAATCTGCATCCTTTGATATGAAATTGTCTTAATTGACATATAATCTTTGGATTCGATATCACTTAAACTTTCTTTCTGTCTTAGATAAGGAATCTTTTTCCCGAACCATTCACTTGCATCTAATGTCATCCCCACACTCACTGCATGAAAATATGGTTCGATCAATGTTCCTTTGTATGTGATCACCTTTCCGATCGTTTCTTTGACTGCTTTTTTTCGTTTCTGATCCATGATCTCATAGGCACGATCGCCCAGTTTACTTTTATATTGTTCGTCTTTGTACAGCTGATATGGTATGCTTTCCATCTTTATCTTCTTTGATCTGCCCATTTTCCGGATCAGATCTGTCCTTAAGATCACAGCCTGACATTTGATCGTTTCTTCTTCTTGATCCATGGAAATCTGTCCTGGGAGGATTTTTAAAAGGTAACTTTCCAAATCAATATCTTGGTCCTTGTCTTGTATTTTATATCCACTGTCATAGTTTTCAAACGAAATATTTTTCTTGTTTTCTTTATTGATATATATCGTAATAATATATGGAATCGTTGTTAACAAAAAAAATAAAAATAATATATATGTCATTTTGTACCTCATTCCAATCCTCCTTTTGTCCGTCTTACTATTTTATGTTACAATAGAAAAAAATATGAAAGGACTCTTATATTTTATGAAAAGATATGATTTTACAATTACATCTGACCGTGGACTTCACGCACAGCCTGTAGCTGCTCTTGCAAGTATCGCATGTAAAAGTGCTTCTTGTGTTACACTAGAATATGATGGAGAAGAAATCGATGTATCCAATGCGATCCGTCTAATGTCTGCTTGTATCACCTGCAATGATAAAGTAAGTTTGATTGTTTCTGGATCTGATGAGGATGAAACAATGGAGAAATTAAAGGAAATCATCTCTTCACAACTTTTATAAGAATACTGTTCGTTTTTATCAGATTATGTTATACTGAAGTTGTTATAGGGCAGCTTATCCTGACCCTTCTATTTTTATGTTGAAAAGGAGTATTCAATGGATATAAATCATCTTACCTTGCTCACAGATCTTTATGAATTAACCATGATGCAAGGATATTTTAAAACAGGGAATGATGAAACTGTAGTTTTTGATGTTTTTTACCGTGATAATCCTTCTGGAAGTGGCTATGCGATCACTTGCGGACTCGATCAGGTCATTGATTATATCAAAAACTTATCTTTTTCATATGATGATATTGACTATCTTCGTAATCAAGGAATTTTTGATGAAGATTTCCTGGAATATCTTGCTGGATATCATTTTACAGGAGATATTTATGCGATCGCGGAAGGAACTGTTGTATTTCCAAGAGAACCTCTTCTGAAAGTGAAAGCACCTATCATGGAGGCACAGCTTGTAGAAACTGCGCTCCTTAATATCATCAATCATCAAAGTCTGATCGCTACGAAAGCTTCTCGTGTAGTTTATGCTGCTGGTGGAAGTGGTGTTATGGAATTCGGACTTCGACGTGCTCAGGGACCTGATGCTGGTACTTATGGTGCCCGTGCTGCCGTGATCGGTGGTTGTGATGGTACTTCGAATGTACTTGCTGGTAAGTGTTTTGATATTCCGATCCTTGGAACTCATGCACACAGCTGGATCATGAGTTTTGATGATGAATATCATGCTTTCCGTGCTTATGCAGATCTTTATCCAGATTCCTGCACTTTACTTGTTGACACTTATGACACTCTTCGTTCTGGTGTTCCAAATGCGATCCGTGTATTTGAAGAATTAAGAGCAGAAGGTCATATGCCAAAGCACTATGGAATCCGTTTAGACAGTGGGGATCTTGCTTATCTTACAAAGAAAGCCCGTATCATGCTTGATGAAGCAGGTTTTCCTGATGCAGTGATCGCTGCTTCTGGAGACCTTGATGAGAATCTGATCACAAGCTTAAAATCTCAGGGTGCACCAATCACTTCATGGGGTGTTGGTACAAAACTGATCACTTCTGCAGATTGTCCTGCATTTGGAGGTGTCTATAAACTTGCTGCCTCTAAACCAAAAGGTGCTGATGAATTTACTGCTAAAATCAAGATTTCTGAGAATCCTGCAAAGATCACAAATCCTGGAGATAAAACGATTTATCGTATCTACGGAAAGGAAGATGGAAAGATCCGTGGTGATCTGATCTGTCTTGACGGAGAACATTATGATGAATCTGACGATCTGACAATCTTTGATCCTCAGGCTACTTGGAAGAAGTCTACACTTGCTGGTGGTACTTATACAATGCGTGAACTTTTAGTTCCAATCTTTATCAAAGGTCAATGTGTTTACAAGAGTCCTTCTGTTATGGACATCCGTTCCTATTGTAAGGATGAATTGAACACGTTATGGGATGAGAGCAGACGTCTTGTGAATCCACAGGAAGTCTATGTCGATCTTTCCATGCCTCTTTACAAATTAAAGAATGAATTGCTTGATGCAAATCACAAAAAATAAAATCATTTATAGAAGGGAGAACGATCATGATTCGTTTTTTTGCAGATATTATTTATCTGTTCTTTTTCCTGACATTAACCGCACCGCTTTATCCATTGTTTGATCATTGGAACAAAACTGGAAAAGCTCATAAACGTTCATCCATAGCACAACGCATGATCTTACGATCTTTTAAGATCTGTCTTGCTATGGCTGGTACAAAATTAATTGTTGATGGTCAGGAAAACATACCAGAAGATGGTGCTGTTTTATATGTTGGAAATCATAGCAGTTATTATGATATTTTATGCAGCTACGTTGCTACTGAACGTGGAATGGGATTTTTTGCCAAGAAAGAAATGGAAAAGATTCCTTGTCTATCCCACTGGATGCGTTTTATCAACTGCCTGTTTTTAGATCGTAAGAATATCAAAGCTGGACTTGCTACCATGAATGAAGGTACAAAACTTTTGAAAGATGGTTTTTCCATTGCGATCTTCCCAGAAGGTACCAGAAGTCAGGATGAAGATCCTCATGAGTTCAAAGAAGGAAGTTTACGTCCTGCTCTGAAAGCTGGTGTTCCTGTAATTCCGATGGCAATTTCAGGTACTGCTGATATCTTAGAGAATAACAGACGTTTTCAGGTAAAACCAACAACTGTTCATATTACTTTTGGACAGCCAATCTATCCTGATCAGCTTGAAAGAGCTGAGAAAAAGCATCTCGGTGCTACAATTCGTGAAGAAATTATCGAAATGCGAAAAAAACATAAGACAAGTTAAGGAAAAAATGCTATAATAGTTAAGATATTCAAATGTATATATTAGGAGGAGAAGATAATATGAGTGTATGGACAGTTATCCTTATTATTGCGGTAATTGCTGCGATCATTCTTGGTGTTCTGTATTTTGTTGGTAGAAAGATGCAGGCAAAACAGGAAGATCAGCGTGCGCAGTTAGATCAGATGGCACAGACAGTGAATATGCTTGTCATAGATAAGAAGCGAATGAAGATCATGGAAGCTGGATTTCCTAAGATGGTAACTGATAACATTCCGAAACGTGCTAAGATGTCTAAGGTACCAGTTGTTAAAGCAAAGGTTGGACCAAAGATCACTCCATTATTGTGTGATGAGGCAATCTTCGATGACGTTCCTGTAAAGGCTGAGATCAAAGCTGTTGTCAGTGGTATTTATATCACATCCATCAAGAATCTTCGTAATGTTGCACCACCTGAACCTGAAAAACGTGGTCTGCGTGCAAAACTTACTAAGAAAAGTGCTGAATTTATGCGTAAGAATTAATTTCTTATTATTGTATAAGAATCTAAAATGCAAAATACCGGAAACTTATCATTTGAAAGTTTCCGGTATTTTTTGTTGTAAAATATTCTTTTATTTTCTTTCCTGAATCTTAACGATGACATATCCTTTTTCCGTTGAAATATAACCGATCTTGAGATACTGACCGTCTTTCTTGATATATCCACCCTGTGTCGATGGTCTGTGGTAACCAAACTTCTTAATAAATTTATCACCATAGGAAAAATGAACACCCTTGATATCAAAGCTTTCTTCTTCCATATCTTCCTGATCTTCTCCACCACTGGATGCTGGTATAAAATTCTCTACATATCCTTCAACACTCTTGTAATTTCCTTGCTTATATGCTTGGATCACCTGCACATATCCAAAACAGAATCTAAGTGCTGCGATCGCACAGATTACAAGACACACTGCAGCTAACAACTTAAAAAATGGTTTCCGTGAACATAAGAGCAGTAATACTCCTATAATTCCTAAAATAGCAAATGGAATGACCCATCTTGCTTGTATCGTAAAATTGCTGGCTTCATATAATAGTTTCATATATTCAAGCCTCCCTTCCATACTCTTTCCACTCCATGTGAAAGTATTACTTAATTCAGATTTATTATCGTTGCATCGCAATATTCTAAGACTTTCGAAAATTCCATATCTCCACCAAATAAGTCTAAGGCACTTCCGATCGTCACATCAATCTTATCATTTCCATAGTTTTTCAGCAATTCCAGATCGTCAAAATTCTTAACTCCACCTGCATATGTGACTTTATTGCCATTATATCGAGCTAATAATTGCACGAGTTCCTGATCGATCCCCTGTGCTTTTCCTTCTACATCAACTCCATGAATCAGATATTCATCACACCATGATTCCAGTTTGTGCAGAAGTTCTATTGTTAATTCTTCTTCCGTAAACTTCTGCCAGCGGTCTGTTGTGATATAGTATTTGTCATCTCTCTTTCGACAACTAAGGTCAAGTACCAGATGTTCTCTTCCTACCTGTTCTTTTAGAGCATCCAGTCTGTCATAATGAACCTTTCCACCTGCAAATACAAAAGATGTTACGATCACATGTGATGCGCCAGATTCAATGAATTCTTTCGCATTCTCATCTGTGATCCCTCCACCGATCTGAAGACCCCCTTCAAATGCTTTCAACGCCTTTAATGCCTGTACCTTATCTTCTTCGTAGTACTTCGAATCTCTGGCATTCAGCATGATGATATGTCCACCATTCAAATGATTCTCTTTATATAATTTTCCATAAAATGTACCATCTTTTTCGGATACAAAATTCTCTGTTGCAAAATCCCCCTGATCAAGAAGACTTCCTCCTACAATCTGTTTGATCTTGCCATTGTGAATGTCAATGCATGGTCTAAATCTCATCTTTTCTTACCATCTCCTGTTTATTCTGTCATCTCTAATAAGTCAAATGCTTCTCCACTTGGATCTGCTTTAAATACCATTCTCTCACCTGTTGTTGGATGTTCAAATGCGATCCGTGCTGCAAATAGACCGATCTCTTTGTATTTCTTCTTTGTCTTTTGATAGATCGGATTATACTTTGTATCTCCCCAGATTCCAAATCCTCTGCTTGATGTCTGAACACGGATCTGATGGTGACGGCCTGTCTCTAAATGGATCAGACAATACGTGTATTTCATCTTGGAATCTTCCATCATATCAATAACTTCATAGTCAAGGATCGCTTCTTTGGCTCCTGGCATTCCTTCTTTGACAATTTGGGATACATTATTCTTCGGATCTTTTAATAAATAATCCCTGAATGTCCCTTCGTCGTCAGGCAGCCATCCGGTCAATACTGCCTGATAGTCTTTCTCAAAAGTATGCTCTTTGATCTGTTCTGTCAGAGATGCAGCTGCCTTCTTGGTTCTTGCAAATACCATTACCCCGCCAACTGGACGGTCTAAGCGGTGAACTAAATAAAGCTGTGGCTCCCCATCTGTATTTTCCTCAAAAAACAGTTGATTTTTAAGCTGATGCAAAAGATCCATGTCGCCCGTCTTGTCACTGGAAACGGGGATTCCTTTTGGCTTCTCACAGACAACGATCTGGTCATCTTTATATATGATATTTATCTTTTTATTCTTTCTCATAAAAATCTCCTACATCTTGAAACGATATCCAACACCCCATATTGTCTCGATATATTGAGGTTTTGCTGTGTTAACTTCGATCTTCTCCCTGATCTTCTTGATATGAACCGTAACGGTTGCGATATCTCCTAAAGATTCCATATCCCAGATCTTATTAAATAATTCTTCCTTGGTAAAGACTCTGTTTGGATGTCCTGCAAGGAATGTTAAAAGATCAAATTCTTTCGTTGTAAAGACTTTTTCCTCTCCATTTAAGTATACACGTCTTGCAGTCTTATCAATCTTCAATCCACGGATCTCAATGATATCATTGACTTCCATCTGATTATTTACAAGGCGCTGATAACGATTCAGATGTGCCTTCACTCTTGCTACAAGTTCACTTGGACTAAATGGCTTTGTGATATAATCATCTGCACCAAGTCCTAACCCTCGGATCTTATCGATATCTTCTTTTCTTGCAGATACCATAAGGATTGGAATTTCTTTTGCTTCTCGAATCTGCTTACAGATCTCAAATCCATCAACTCCAGGTAACATGATATCTAAAATGATCATATCAAAATCATTTTTTAGAGCCTTCTCAAGTCCCTGTTTTCCATCTGTTTCGATTTCTACTTCAAAAGAACTTAATTCCAGATAATCTTTCTCTAATTCTGCAATTGAAAGTTCGTCTTCTACGATTAATACTTTGCTCATGTTATTTCTCCTTTGACTGATCGATTACTTTATTTAGTGTAAAGAATATTGTCGTTCCAGCACGCAGCTTACTCTCTGCCCAGATCTCACCGCCATGTTCTTCGATGATCTTCTTACAAATAGATAATCCAAGACCACTTCCACCTGCTGAATTTCTCGACATATCTGCACGATAGGTTCTTCTAAAAATATGTGGAAGATCTTCTTTGGAAATTCCGATTCCATTGTCCTTGATCGCTACCTGTACCTTTCGGTCATATTCTGTTAATGTAATTCCTACTTTTCCTTTTGCTTTGTTATTGTATTTGCATGCATTATTGATAATATTGTTTATCACTCTCTTAAGCTGTTCCGGATCTGCTGTTACCATGACATTGGCTGCACAGTAATTGCGATAAGAGAACATCATGCCTCTTTGCTCAAGGTCTGCTCCGATCTCATCGACACAGTCTTTAAAATACGAATTGATGTTGATCTTCTCAAAATTATACGGAATGATATTCGAATCAATCTTAGAGTATAATGATAATTCATTGATCAATACATTCATATCATTTGCCTTGTTATAGACCGTCTTAATGTAACGATCCATCTTCTCAGGTGTATCGGCTACACCATCCATGATCCCTTCTACATATCCTTTGATTGCTGTGATCGGCGTCTTCAGGTCATGGGAAATGTTACTGATCAAATCTCTGTTTTGCTTCTCATAAACAATTCTTGCATCGATAGAGTCTTTCAATTCTGCCCTCATCTCATTAAATGCATTGCACAATTCCCTGATCTCTTCTCCACCACTGTTGATCACTACATCGTTGTCAAGATTCCCTTCCTTGATACGTTCTGCACCTGCTTTTAATTCACGGATCGGGCCGACGAATTCACGATACATAAACCATGATAAAAAGGTACTTGTTAAGATCAGTACCCCTATCACGGCGCAGGATACCTGAATAATAATATTACGATAATGTGGAAGTACTGTTCCAAGATCTGTCATGATAAAAACAGATCCTTGTCCGCCATCATTGTATTTAAAGTCCTGCTGTTTTACAAGATAGTTTCCTGGTCTGCTGACAAAAAAGCCACGGTCTGCATCACTGTCTTTATTCCCATAGGATGGAAGTTTATGAATTAATTTATCAGATACTTTTTTCTTCCCTATATATTGGATCTGACCATTTTTACGGACGATCAGATAGGAATCCTTCGCTTTTAAACGTTCATTGAGATTATTTAAATACTGTTCATTGTCAAAGATTTGTGGATCTTTCTTTACGTGATCTTCTAATTCAAAGAAAATTTCCTGTGTCTCGGTATTCATCGTCTTTAATGGATTCACAAATCGTTCAAAAGACCCTGCTGAGAGGTCTGCCTTGTTGATTCTTGAATACCCTATACTCAAACCAGCGATCGATACTATCATCACAAAGATTGGTAGCACGATCGCTGGTAAATAGATCAACCGAACTTTATTTACTGCTTTCATCCCATTAACTCTCCTTTGGTATTAATATCTATTATTATACCATAGTCATACGAAGAAACCAGAATTTGATCGATTATTTTATTTAATTTTTAGAAACGATAAAATCAAGAAGTGCATCTGCAACTTCTTCTTTTGTCATCTTTGGAAGCTGCTTTTCTTCATCCTTTGTGATCAGTGTGATCACGTTTGTATCTGTGTTGAATCCAGCTCCCTGTTCCTTTAAGTTATTGGCTGCGATCATGTCGATCTTTTTCTTCTCTAGTTTAGCTCTGGAGTTTTCTAACATGTTCTGTGTTTCCATGGAAAAACCACATAAGAACTGACCTTCTTTTTTATTCTCTCCAAGTGTCTTTAAAATATCTTTTGTCCTTACCAGTTCAATCGCCATATCTCCGTCTTTTTTCTTGACTTTCTGATCGCTGACATTCGCTGGTGTATAATCTGCAACAGCTGCAGATTTGATAATGATATCTTGTTCATCGCTTCTGCTTATCACTGCATCGTACATATCCTGTGCACTCACGATCGGAACAACATCTACAAACATCGGGGGTTCGATCGCTGTCTTTCCTGTGACTAACGTAACATCCGCTCCACGAAGCATCGCCATCTTAGCGATCGCATATCCCATCTTCCCTGAGGAATGATTGGAAATATAACGTACTGGATCGATTGCTTCGATCGTTGGCCCTGCTGTTACAAGGACTTTCTTGCCTTTTAAGTCTTTTTCTTTGGCGATCACTCTCTCAAGATGTGCAACCAGCACTTCTTCTGAAGGCATCTTTCCTGCACCACTTGTTCCACATGCCAGATGTCCATTCGCAGGCTCTACGATCTCATATCCAAATCTTCTTAGTTTATCAAGATTATCCTGCAAGATTGGATTATTATACATCTTTGTATTCATCGCTGGTGAGATGATCACTGGTTTGTTACATGCCATTACGGTTGTTGATAACATATCATCTGCGATTCCATTTGCAATCTTACCAATGATATTCGCTGAAGCTGGTGCGATCAGCATCGCATCTGCTTTGTCTGTCAGTGATACATGTGCTACATGAAACTGAAAATTACGGTCAAATGTTTCTACAAGACATTTTGTATTGGTCAAACTTTCAAATGCGATCGGGTTGATGAAATTTGTTGCATTCTTCGTCATGACTACGTGAACTTCGCATCCACGTTTCACTAACATACTCGCTACATTTGCCATCTTATAAGCTGCAATACTTCCTGTCACACCCAATACTATCGTTTTTCCTTTTAACATGATCTTTCTCCTACATATCTTCTAAACGTCCATGTCTTTCATAGTTTGTGCAACGGGAAATCTGATTCTCATCATCTACAAATACAACTTTTGGTTCAAATGTTTTTGCTTCTTCTGGTGTCATATCTGCATATGCGATAATGATGATCTTATCTCCTGTTGCCACACAACGTGCTGCAGGTCCGTTTAAGCAGATCATCCCACTTCCTGGCTCTCCTGGAATTGTATATGTCTCGAAACGGCTTCCGTTGTTCACATCTACGATATGTACGTGTTCATATTCTAAGATTCCTGCTGCTTCTAATAATACAGGATCGACTGTGATACTTCCTACATAATCTAATTCTGCCTGTTTTACTGTTGCTCTATGAATTTTTCCTTTTAACATGCTGATGTTCATTTTTCTTTCTCCTTAAGTCTATTCGTTAATCAGTGTATTGTCAATGAGTCTTGTCTTTCCAATGTAAACTGCCATAGCTAACATACATGCTCCTTCCAGTTTCTCAACTGGTGCCATAGATAAAGCATCAACTGCTTCTACATAATCAATCTTGGCAAGTGGTTCTGTCTCAATGTTTTTCTTCATTGCTTCTACGACTTTATTTGCATCTTTTTCTGTCTTGGCAAGTTCTTTTCCTAATGCTACCGTCTTAGAAAGAATCAGTGCTGCTTTTCTTTCTTCAGGAGAAAGATATGTATTTCTTGAACTCTTTGCAAGTCCGTCTTCTTCACGAACGATCGGACATCCAACGATCTCGATATCCATATTTAAGTCACGTACCATACGTTTGATCACTGCTAACTGCTGTCCGTCTTTCTGTCCAAAATATGCGTGGTCTGGTGTTACGATATTAAATAATTTATTTACGACCGTACATACGCCTCTGAAATGAATTGGACGAGTTTTTCCACAAAGTCCTTCTGTAAGTCCTGTCATGTCCACAAAAGAACAGAAATCTTTTTCATACATTTCTTCTGCTTCTGGATGGAAGATCAGGTCTACTCCTGCACTTTCACATAATGCTGCATCATGGTCTAAATCTCTTGGATATGTTGCAAGGTCCTCTGTTGGTCCAAACTGCATTGGATTTACAAAAATACTTACAACGACTTTATCGTTACCTTTTCTTGCTGCATCCATCAGACTTTTGTGTCCTTCATGAAGATATCCCATCGTTGGCACGAAACCTACGCTTAGTCCTTGTTTCTTCCACTCTTTTACCTGTTCTCTGACTTCTTTGACTGTTCCTACGATTTTCATTACTAAAACTCCTTCTTCCCATTATACGTGGGAATCTATTTATATAAATTATGTCCTTTTTATTGTCTGTTTTTGATCTTAATATAATTTTTCAATGACATCATCACTGATCGCATATGTATTTTCTGGTCCAGGGAAAGTTCCTTCTTTGACTGCATTGATATAATCTTTGACTGCTCCCTGCATCACTTCTCCAACTTGTGCAAACTGTTTTACAAATTTTGGTACGAAGTTTCCATACATTGCTAACATGTCCTGATAAACTAATACCTGTCCATCACATTCAGCACTTGCTCCGATTCCGATCGTTGGAATATGTACTTTCTTTGTGATGATCGCTGCTAATTTCTCAGGAATTCCTTCTAAAACGAGCATAAATGCTCCCGCTTTCTCAACTGCCTGTGCAGCTTCGATCAGTTCTTTTGCTGCCTCTTCGCTTTTTCCCTGCACTCTGAATCCACCAAACATATTAGATGACTGTGGTGTCAGTCCAATGTGGGCACATACTGGAATCTGTGCATTCACGATTGCTTCGATCTGTGGACATACATTTTTTCCACCTTCTAATTTTACTGCTGTACAACCTGTTTCTTTCATGATTCGTCCAGCATTTGCTACCGCATCATATACAGATGTGTGATAAGATAAAAATGGCATATCGACAACGATCATAGCGTTTTTTGCCCCTCTTACAACGGCTGCTCCATGATGGATCATATCATCAACAGTTACAGGAATCGTTGAATCATATCCAAGCATAACCATTCCAAGAGAATCTCCAACCAACATCGTGTCAATTCCAGCTTCGTCAAATAATTTTGCAGTGGAATAATCATATGCTGTCAGCATTGTGATCTTTTCTCCATTATCCTTCATCTTCTGTACTGTGCTTACTGTTGTTTTCATTTTTCTTCCTCCAATACATGTTTCATGTCTGCATAAGAAATATCAGGATGTCGCATCTGCGCAAGTTTTATGATCTCTTTTGTCAGGGCACTATAAGTTTCCTTTGTCTCCTGATCCAAGGCATTCAGATGTTTCTGCACTGTTTTGATATCATGGCGTTCCACTGGGCCTGTCAGTGCATCACATGTTCCAACATCAAATATATTGTTCATGTTCGTAACTGTCAGCGGTTTCAATGCCTTCAGTGCTGCATCTTCATCAAATCCACACTCCATAAGCAGTCTTTTGGCCTGATTGATCAGTCCGACCGCAAGATTCGATGCAAACACAGCTGCTGCATGATATTTTGGTTTATCTTCGCTTTTTAATCTCACGATGTGATTTGGACACGCAGATAACAGATCCATGATCTCTTCTATGTGTTCTTCATTTCCTTCCACACTGAATAGAGCCTGTGATAAATCTTCGTATGCAGTTTTTTTACTCTTAAATGGAAACATTGGATGAATAGAGTAACCGTACGCTCCGGTTTCTTCAATTCCAGAAAGAACAGCTGATCCTAATGATCCGCTGCAATGACAAATAAACTTCCCTTGTATCGGATAAGTTTTGACTAGTTCCCAGACTGCGGCTATTGCATCGTCTGGTACTGTTAAAAATAGAACATCACTCTTTGTTAATATTTTATCAATTGAGGTTGTAAATATCTTCTGAGTCTGTTTTTCCGTTCCACTTACCTTTGCTTGTGTACGGGTGTAACACCCTGTGACGGGTATATTGTTGTGTACAAAGTAATCATAAAGAGAGCAGCCTACTTTCCCCGCTCCGATAAATCCTACTTTCATACATGTATCACCTGCTTTCCTGCGGGTGATGTTCTAAGTTAAATTGATTTGCCGGTATGATTTCTTTCAAGAATACCATCCAGATGTTAACTATAACTAGCTTAAGATGGACAGA